>MDSW01098232.1_pt1 | contig 17849 bp, 17 predicted proteins | sample 811171 | NCBI WGS metagenome assembly MDSW01 (sample SAMN05326641, study PRJNA326480) | marine metagenome | isolation source: seawater | place: Atlantic Ocean: North West | collected 2012
AGCAATCTTTGTGTTTTTTTTGAATATTAGAGAGTTTTTTTGCAATTTTGCTTTCAAATAAATTTGTTTTAATTGTAGTTATTCTTTTTGCCTTTCTAGTTTTAAGATCTTTCAATAATATATTAAACATAACCTGCATAATGCTAGGGACTCCAGGGAGAACATAGATATTTTTGATTATGAATCCGGGAGCTGCAGTTAAAGGATTGTAAATAAGTTTAGAATTTACTGGGAGCATAGCCATTTTTTTTCTTGCATTATTAAATTCTTCTTTAGAATAATATTTTTCTAATATTTTAAATGCTTCTTTATGAATACCATATTTGACTTTAAAGGCTTTAGATATTGTCTCAGAAGTTATGTCATCATGAGTCGGTCCAATACCTCCAGTAGTAAATACATATGAATATAATTTATGGAATTTTAAAACAGTTTTTTTAATAGTTTTAAATTCATCTTTAATGACCCTTATCTCTTTTAAATCTATGCCATTATTTATCAATTGTTTTGCAATATAGTTTGCGTTAGTATCTTGCGTTCTTCCAGAGAGAATTTCATCTCCTATGATAATTATGCCAGCAGTTTTATTATACATCTATAAATATAAATAAATTATTTTAGTAATAATTTAAATAGTGTATTAATATTTTATGAAAATAAAAGATATACCATTTCATTCAGCTGAGGATTTTAAAAGCATGAGAAAGGCAGGTGCTTTAGCAGCAGAAATTCTCGACGAATTAAAAGAAATGATTAAACCAGGAATAACAACAGATAAAATAAACAGTTTTTGCCATAAAATGATATTAGAAAATGGAGCAATTCCAGCTCCTCTAAATTATAAAGGTTTTCCAAAATCAATATGCACTTCAGTTAACCATGTTGTATGTCATGGAATTCCTAGCGAAGAAAAGGTTTTGCAAGAAGGTGATATTATTAATATAGATATTACTGTTATATTGGATGGATGGCACGGAGATAGTTCTAGAATGTTTGCAGCCGGACAAATAAATAAAAAAACATATCAATTATTACGCAATACATATGAATGCTTAATGATAGGAATAGAAGCTGCTAAACCTGGGAATCATATGGGGGATATAGGTCATGCAATTCAAAATCATGCTGAATCTAAAAAATATTCTGTTGTAAGAGATTTTTGTGGTCATGGAATTGGAAAAGAATTTCATACTCCCCCAAGTGTTCTTCATTTTGGAGAATTAGGTGAGGGAATAAAATTAAAACCCGGAATGTTTTTTACTATAGAGCCAATGATAAATCTTGGGGATTGGAAAATAAAAATTTTAAAAGATGGTTGGACAGCAGTAACTAAAGATAAATCATTATCAGCTCAATTTGAGCATACCATTGGAATTACTGATAATGGCAATGAAATATTTACTTTATCTCAAAATAATACAGATTTTCCAATAAATATATTATAAAAAGAAAATATGATTCCAAGATACTCTAGAACAAAATTAGAAAAAATTTGGTCAATAGAAAATAAATACAAAATATGGACTGAAATTGAGTGTCTAGTTGCAGAAAAATTAGCAATAAATAAAACAATACCAAAAAAAGCTGCTCAGGATATAAGAAAAAAAGCAAAATTTAATACAAAAGAAATTGAAATAATAGAAAGACAAACAAAACATGATTTTATTGCATACATAAACAATGTCAGCAAATATATTGGAAAGAATTCTAAATATTTTCATTATGGTTTAACTTCAAGTGATGTAATAGATACATCATTTTCTATTCAACTGAGTCAAGCTGCCGAAATAATTATAGATGATTTAAAAAACTTACTTAAAATAATTAAACAAAAATCAATAAAATACAAAAAAACTGTTATGATTGGAAGAAGTCATGGAATTCATGCTGAACCAATAACATTTGGCATTAAAATGGCTTCTTATTATTGTGAATTCGAAAGAAATCTTGAAAGATTAAAGAATGCAAAGAAAGAAATTTCTGTATGCGCAATATCTGGAGCTGTCGGTACTTATAGTACAATTGATCCCTCAATAGAAAAATATGTAGCAAATAAGATGGGTTTAGGGATTGAAAAAATATCCACTCAAATCATTCCTAGAGATCGACATGCAATGTTTTTTTCTACTCTTGCAATTATAGCATCTTCTATTGAAAGATTAGCAACTGAGATCAGAAATTTACAAAAAACTGATGTTTTGGAAGTTGAAGAATATTTTTCTATTAAACAAAAAGGTTCCTCTGCGATGCCTCATAAAAGAAATCCAATTTTAAGTGAGAATCTCACAGGTATTTCAAGATATATAAGGGGTGCAATAATACCTTTTTTAGAAAATATTGTTTTATGGCATGAAAGAGATATTAGCCATTCAAGTGTAGAAAGAATTTTAGCACCAGATATAACTACAGCTATTGATTTCTCAATAGATAGATTGTCAAAAATTATTAAAAATTTAATAATTTATCCAAAAAATATGAAAAAAAATATAAATAAAATTAAAGGATTAGAGAATAGTCAAAATGTACTTTTATCCCTGATTAAAAAAGGTTTGTCCCGTCAAGATGCTTATGATTTAGTTCAAAATATAGCCATGCAATGTTGGAATAAAAATCAAGAATTTGAATTTAATATCTTAAAGAACAAAACAATAAATAAATATTTAACAAAAATTGAGTTAAAAAATATTTTTAATAATAAAAGAAATATTGATAATAGTGATAGGATTTTAAAAAAAGCATTTAAAAAATAATGTGTACAACAATAATATTGTACAGAAAAGATTCAAAGTGGCCTCTTATAGTTGGAAGTAATAGAGACGAAAATTTAAAGAGGAAAAGCAAATTTCCTGGAAGACATTGGAAGAAAAACTACCCAAATATTATTGGTGGCCTAGATTTAAAAGCTAAAGGAACTTGGTGTGCGATAAATGATCAAGGCTTGTTATCTATAATTCATAATAGAATGCTAGAAAAGGATAATAAAAAGAAAAAAATCACAAGAGGAAAAATAATTTTAAATATTTTAAAAAAAAAAAATTTAGAAGAAATTTTATTTTTTTTAACTAAATTAGATACATCAATTTATAATGGTTTTAATTTAATATTTGCTGATAGTAAAAATTGTTATTGGGCTAAACATGTATCAACATCAAAAAAAATTGAAATTAAAAATATTAATGAGGGTTACTCAATATTATCTTATGGAGATTTAAATGATTTTGAGAATGAAAAATCTAATTTTTATCATAAGAAATTTACTAAAGCAGAGATACCTGACCCCTTAATGGGAAAATGGGATTCTTGGAAGAAAATACTTACCTTCAATAGAAGGTATATTAATAGTAATTTTCATAACTCAATATGTTTTGAAGATAAAAAAAATAATTATGGCACTAAATCATCATCTTTGATTGCTTTACCTAGCATTTGTCACAATAATATGAAAAAAAATAAGCCTGTTTATTTGGCTACTGAAATATCACCGCTATATAGTAATTATAAAAAAGTAAATTTTAGATAAATTATCAATTATCAGTCTTTTCTTTTTTTATAAATGCTTTAAAAAGAAAAAATATGACAATGACAAAAGATCAGATAGAAAAATTTATTAAAGACTCAATTCCTGATTCACAGGTTATAATAGAGGATTTAAAAGGAGATGGAAATCATTATAGTGCGATAATAACGTCAAAGGAATTTATTGGTAAAAGCAAAATCGAACAGCATAAAATGATATATAATTCTTTAGAAGGGAAAATGGGAACTGACTTACACGCGCTTAGGATTAAAACAAAAACGGAGTAAATTTATGCAAGAAAATCTAAATTCTAATATAATTGAAAATATTCAAAATGAAATTAATAACAATGATGTTGTACTATTTATGAAAGGTACTCCTGTATTTCCTATGTGTGGTTTTTCTTCAACAGTAGTTCAAATATTAACTGAATTGGGTATAAAATTTAATAGTGTTAATGTTTTAGATAGTGACGAAATAAGAGAGGGAATTAAAAAATACTCTAATTGGCCTACCATACCACAACTTTATGTTAAAAAAGAATTCATTGGGGGTTGCGATATAGTAAAAGAAATGTATGAAAGTGGAGAACTATTAGAACTTCTAAATACCAAGGGTGTAGAAGTTAAACCATCTTAATTATTGATAAAAAAATCTATATTTAAAGGTATATTTTTTACCTCTATTGCTTCAATTTTTTGGGGAATGCCTCAACCAATTTTTTTTTATCAAATAAAATTTATACCTGCAATCGAGATAATCAGTCATAGGTCTATTTGGTCATTTATAACCCTCTTCATTTTAATATTAGTTTTTAAAAAATTTGAAGAGGTAAAAAATATTTTTAAAGATAAAATAAAATTATCATATCTATTATTTAGTGGTGTTTTAATTACTGCAAATTGGTCAGGTTTTATATTAGCAATAAGTATAGATAGACTTCAAGATGCATCAATGGGTTATTACATCAGTCCAATATTATTTATTGCATTAGCGTCATTTTTTTTAAAGGAAAAACTTTCAAAATTTAAAATATTATCTATCTTACTAATTTTACTCTCTTTAATTTATTTATTGATTTCAATGAAAACTATACCCTATCTTGCTGTATTAATTGCATTTACATGGTCTTTTTATGGATTAATAAGAAAAAAAATTAATGTATCATCTGAAATTGGATTATTTGTTGAGTCTGGATTTATAAGTATTTTTGCTTTCATATACTTATCCTTTATTTATATTTCTAGTAATTCTTATTTTTTAGGAAAAGATCATACAATTAGCATTTTCTTAATTTTAACTGGCCCTATAACTGTATTTCCCCTTTTCTTTTTTAACTTGGGTGTTAAAAATATTCAACTTGGTTTAGCAGGTATAATTTTTTACTTAGCTCCCACGTTTCATTTTATTACTTCAATTTTTATTTTTGGAGAAAGTTTTAATTATAATAAATTAATTTCATTTATAATTATTTGGTTTGCAGTGGGAATTTTTATATATGATAATTTGAAAGAAAAAAAAATTAACGAGAATAATACTCAATTACTAAATTAGGTTCCATGGTAACTGGATAAGGAACATCATTAATTAAAGGAGCTCTTAAGAATCTTCCTTTGATTTCTTTTGGATCAACTTCTAAATATTCCGGAATTTCTCTTTCCTGAGAAACGATAGATTCTTGAATAATATTTATTTGCTTGCTCTGATCTTTTAATTCAATTTCATCTCCATCTTTGACTGTATAAGAAGGAATGTTAACCCTCTTGCCATTTACTTTAATATGACCATGATTTACTAATTGTCTTGCAGCAAATATAGTTGGAACAAATTTCATTCTATATACAATTGCATCAAGACGTCTCTCTAATAGTTCGATTAAGATTTGACTTGTATCTCCTTTTTTATTGGAAGCATTATCATATATTTTCTTAAATTGTTTTTCAGTTAAATCTCCGTAATAAAATTTCAATTTTTGTTTAGCAAACAGTTGTGTGCCATAATCCGAAAGTTTTCTTCGTTGGCCCATAGCACCATGTTGACCAGGTCGAGAATTTCTTTTATTAAAAGGACTTTTTGGTCGTCCCCAAAGATTACAACCAAGTCTTCTGTCAATTTTATGCTTTGCTTTAACTCTTTTAGTCATCTTTTATATTTTCGCTGGTTATAGAGATATAAGTATACATGTCAATTCGAATATCATCTTTTTAATTATTTTTTAAGTTTTTAATCATTCCCCACAAAGTTTGAATTTCTTTTTTATTTAATTTAGCCCTCAAAAACATAGTCTGAATGTTATGAAACATAGACTTATTCTTAATTTTAGGTTTTAAAAAACCTGAAATTTCAAGTTCATTTTTTAAAAAATTCATGAAATTATTAAAATCTTTCTTTTTAGATATTTTATGAATATTTGAATTAGAAATTAATTTTTTGTTATTTTTTAATTCTTGCCATTTATAAGATAATAATAATACTGCATGAGAGAGATTGAGAGAGAAATTTTTGTTTTTTAAAGGGATACTAAATATTGTATCACACAACATTAAATCATCGTTTGATAATCCTGAATTTTCAGGACCAAACAATATAGCTGTATCGCCAAAGATCAAATTTGAAGAAAATAAATTTGAGAAACTATCTATATGTGGTTTTTCCAAAAATCTTTTTCTAGCAGATGTACCTATTACAAAATTAAAATTAGATAAAGCTTGCTGTAAATTTGTATAAACTTTAGTTTTGTTAATGATTTTATATGCTTTAGCAGAAGAATTAATAGATTTTTGATTTGGCCATTTTTCTCGAGGAGAAACTATTATCAATTTTTTTAATCCACAACTGTACATTGCTCTTGCTGTTAAACCAATATTTTCAGGCAATTGAGGTCTAACTAATACTATTGAAGGTTCTTTTATCTTCACAATTATTTATTTAAATCATGAAATAATTTATATGTTATACTATCAAAAATTGCGTTGTAAGAAGCATCAATTATATTTGCTGAAACTCCTATAGTAGTCCAATGGTCTTCTTTTTCATCAGTTGATTCAATTAGAACTCTTGTAATAGCTCCAGTACCTTTTTCAGGAGAAAGAATCATAACTTTATAATCTGTAAGTTTTAAATGTTCCAAAGTAGGATAAGAGCTAATTAATGCTTTTCTCAAAGCACTATCAATAGCGTTAACTGGGCCATTACCTAATCCGACTGTCATTCTATCCTGATTGTTAACATTTACATTTACGGTTGCTTCTGATTCAGTCACTAGTTCACCTTTAGCATTCCATCTTCTTTCATCTGTTACTCTGAATCTAAGAAGTTTATAATAATCATTTATCTGATCTAATTCTTTTCTGACCAATACTTCAAAACTTGCTAAAGCTGTATCATAAGAATAACCTTCGTATTCTTTTTGCTTAATTATACTAACAAGATCTGATATTTTTTTATCATTAACCTTAATAGACATCTTATTTAATTGATTAAGAAGATTTGATTTACCTGATTGATCTGAAATTATTACATTTCTAGAATTACCAACTAATTCTGGATTAATATGTTCGTAAGTAGAAGGGTTTTTTTCAACTGCCGAAGCATGTAATCCTCCTTTATGAGAAAATGCATATTCTCCAACATAAGGAGCTTGCTTATGACCTGAAATATTTAGTATTTCATTTAAAATTTTTGAAGTTTTTGTCAAAAGTTTTAAATTATCTTTTTTAATATTGATATCAAACTTAGTTTTTAAAATTAATGTAGGTATAATTGACATTAAATTAGCGTTACCACATCTTTCTCCAAGTCCATTTATAGTTCCTTGTATATGTCTTGCTCCAGCATTTATTGCTGCTAAACTATTTGCAACAGCATTATCAGTATCATTATGAGCATGAATACCTATGTTTTTACCTGGGATAATTTCACAAATTTCTTTGACTATTTCAAAAATTTCGTTTGGTAAAGTTCCTCCGTTAGTATCACATAAAACTATCCATCTAGCACCTGCATTAAATGCAGTTTTTATACATTCTATTGAAAAATTCTTATTATCCTTAAAACCATCAAAAAAATGCTCAGCGTCAAAAATTGATTCTTTACCTTTATTATTTATCTCCTTGATACTATCTTCAATCATTTTTAAATTTTCTTCTTCAGAAATATTTAAAGCTTCTTTAACTTGAAAAAGTGATGACTTACCTACTATACATACAGATTTTGCTTTGGAATTTATCAAGGCATTAAGTCCTGGATCATTTGCAGCACTATATCCGGGCCTCCTGGTCATTCCAAAAGCAGTTAAAGAACTTCTTAAATTTAAATTTCTTTCAAAAAAACTATTATCTGTTGGATTGGCTCCTGGCCAACCTCCTTCGATATAATCTATACCTAATTCATTTAGTGCATTAGAAATAAGTACTTTATCACTAACTGAAAAATTGACCCCGGTAGTTTGCTGACCATCTCTGAGGGTGGTATCAAATAAGTATATTTTTTCTGTCATTTTTTGCCTGCTAAATTAAATTTATATTTCTGTCGAGATAAATATTTAAAAATATTAAATTAGTGATTTTCTTAGAAACCTAACCGTTTCTCTATTTTTTTCCTTGATAATAAAGGAATCAAATATTTAAGTTCAGGGCCTTTTTCTAGACCTGTTAGAGCTAATCTTAATGGCATAAAGAGATCTTTACCTTTTCTACTGGTTTTTTTCTCAATTTCAGAAGTCCATATGTCCCAAGTCTTAATATTAAAAGGCTCGATAGGTAAAAGATTAAAAGCTATAGATAAAAATTCTTTATCCTTAATTATAAATGATTTATTAGAATCAACAATTTGCCACCAATTAACTATTTCTTTAAAAAAATTTATATTATTCTTTGCAAACAACCAAAATTTTTCATCTGCTTGAATACCTAATTTATCAAATTTTTTTTCAACATCAATAAAATCAAATTTTTTTAATATATCTTTATTCAAAGATTTTAAAAATTCTAGAGAAAATTTAGGTGAAGATGAAGATAAAACATTAATTTTAAATTCATCAATTAAAGATTTAATATCTTTGTAATTATTAATATTATTACTTGTTCCAATATTCAATAAATAATTAATTACAGTAATATTTTCAAATCCTTGATTCTTTAAATCCTGTACAGATAAGCTTCCAATTCTTTTCCCAAAACTCTTTCCTTTATTGTCTGTTAAAAAGGGATGATGTCCAAAATTTGGAGCTGCTGATCCCAAAGCTTCAAATAATTGGATGTGATAAGCTGTATTAGAAATATGATCTTCTCCTCTAATGATGTCAGTTATTTTTTCATCAATATCATCAATAACAGATGGTAAATGGTATAAAAGGGATCCATCCTCTCTTATTAGTATTGGATCACTTAATTTTTTACCTTCAAATATTACCCTACCCTTTATAATATCATTCCATTCAATTCTTTTATCTTCTAATCTGAATCTCCAGTGAGGTTTTTTTCCTTGATTCATAAGTTCATTAATTTGATTTTGATCTAATTTAAGTGCACTTCGATCATAAATAGGTGGCTGACCAGCTGTTAGGAGATTCTTTCTTTTAAGTGAGAGCTCTTCAGGAGTTTCAAAACAAGGATAAATTTTTCCAGATTCTTTTAAAATATCAATTTTTTTATTATAAATACTAATACGATCAGATTGATTGAAAGATTTTTTCCAGGTAATACCAAGCCATTCTAAATCATTTTTAATTGCTTTTTCAAATTCAATTTTACTTCTTTCAGAGTCAGTATCGTCAATACGTAAAAGAAATTTTCCTTCCTTTGAATTTGCATAAGCCCAGTTAATGACTGCCGATCTTGCGTTTCCAACATGTAAGAAACCAGAGGGACTGGGTGCAAATCTAGTTATAACAGTCAATTATTTTCCTTGATATAACAAATCGGTATAGGATTCATTTTGTGAATATTAGGTTTTCTAATTTCTAAATATTTTTTATAGTTTTTGCTTTCAGGATTAGTCATTGCTTCTTCTATTTCCTTGTAAGTTAAGCCAATTTGATCTTCATCACTTCTTGAATCATCCCATAAACCATCAGTAGGTTTAGCATTAATTATATCCTCAATAATATTTAATCTAGAACCCATATCCCATACTTGTGTTTTTGTGCAATCTGCAATTGGAGATATATCAACTCCTCCGTCTCCATATTTGGTATAAAAACCTATTCCAAAATCTTCTACTTTATTACCTGTGCCAACAACCAAACCATTATTTGCTTGAGCAATTTGATATAAAGTTATCATTCTTAAACGCGATCTTGAATTCGCATAAGCGAGGTCATTATTAAATTCTTTCATAGAATCTTTAAAACTATTGAAAACCTTATCTAAATTAATAGTATAACTTACTACATTACTATAATTATCTTTTAGCCATTTAATATGCCTTAAACTCAGAATATGCTGATTCTCATTTTGCCTAATTGGCATTGAAACAACAATAGTATTTAAAGAAGTTTTAGCACATAGAGTACTGGTTAATGCTGAGTCTATTCCTCCAGAAACACCAATCACTAAGGAAACATTGTTTTTGTCAATTCTACGAACATAATCCTTAATCCAATTTATAATATAGTTTATTCTTTTATTTGAATTCATATATATAATATAACAATAAAATTATATTTTTGAAGACTGCAAAATTCTTATTCTCTCGTCTTTTAAAAATTCAGCAAGGAGAAAAGATAATTCTAATGACTGAGAAGCATTTAATCTAGGATCACAGTAAGTATGATACCTACTATTTAAATCACTTTCTGTAATTTCCTGAATACCTCCAATACATTCTGTGACATCTTGGCCTGTCATTTCTAAGTGAATTCCCCCTGGATAAGACCCTTCAGCTCTGTGAATATCAAAAAACTGCTCAATTTCTGATATAATATTATTTAGTGGGCGAGTTTTAAATCCATTTGAAGCTTTAATTGTATTTCCATGCATAGGATCACAAGCCCAAACTACTTTTTTACCATTTTTTTCTATAGATGAAATAATATCTGGGAGTACTGTTGCTATTTTTTCTCTGCCCATTCTGCAAATTAACGTTACTCTCCCTGGTATATTTTCAGGATTGATTAAATCAATTATTTTTAAAAGTTCGTCTATTTTAGTTGATGGTCCAACTTTTATACCTATTGGGTTTCCTATACCTCTAACAAATTCTATATGCGCTCCATTTAATTGCCTAGTACGATCCCCTACCCATAACATATGGGCAGAAACATCGTACCATTTTCCAGAAGTACTATCAATTCTAGTTAAAGCTTCTTCATATGGAAGCAGTAAGGCTTCATGACTAGTATAAAAATCTGTTTCATTCATCTGTCTAACATTTTTATCATTTATTCCACAAGCTTCCATAAATGTTAAGCATTCATCAATTCTTTTAGCTACTTCTTCAAATTTCTTTTTTGAACTACTATCTTCAATATAGCTTAAATTCCATTGGTGAATTTGTTTTAAATTTGCAAACCCCCCTTGAGCAAAAGCTCTCAAAAGATTTAAAGATGAGGCCGATTGATTATATGCCTGAATTAGTCTATCTGGATTTGGCTCGCGAGAATCTTTGTCAAAGTTAATTCCATTAATAATATCTCCCTTATATGACTCTAATTCAACTCCATCAATAATTTCTGTTTCTTGAGATCTTGGTTTAGCAAACTGTCCTGCCATTCTTCCAACTTTCACTACGGGGCATGAAGCTCCAAAAGTTAGCACTATTGCCATTTGTAAAATGACTTTAAAAGAATCCCTAATGTTGTTAGGGTGGAATTCAGAAAAACTTTCTGCGCAGTCTCCTCCTTGCAATAAAAATGCCTTACCATTAGCTACATCACCAAGTTTTTTTTCTAAATTTCTCGCCTCTCCTGCAAAAACTAAAGGAGGATATTTAGATAATTTAAGAGTAGCATTTTTTAAAGATCCTACATCTTTATACTTAGGAATATGCTTTGCAGGCTTTTCCCTCCAACTTTGCGGTGACCAATTTTTATTCATAATTAAGCGGCTATTAGACTTTCTTAAATCTAGTGACAAGTTTTTAAATGAATAAAATTAATATTTTCTAGCTTTTACGGGTTTTTTTTCTTTTTTTTTATAATTTGTAGGGGTGATCTTTCTAAAACTAGAGAATTTTGGGGTATATTTTGTGTTACAACGCTTCCTGCCCCAATAGTAACATTTGCATTAATTGTTATAGGCGCAACTAAACTTGTGTTTGAGCCAACAAAAACATTATCCTTAATGATGGTTTTATTTTTAATCTTTCCATTAAAATTACAAGTAATAGTTCCGGCACCGATATTTATATTTTTCCCAAGAATGCTATCACCTATATAACTTAAATGACTAATTTTTGAGTTATCTCCAATTGTAGAATTTTTTATTTCAACAAAATTTCCTACTTTTACATTAGATTTTAAAATTGTTTTAGGCCTAATTCTTGCATAGGGTCCTATTACAGATCCTTTGCCTATAATTGAAGATTCTACTACGCTATGACTTTTTATAATGACACCTTCTCTTATAACAACACCAGTCTTAAAATAAACATAAGGTTCAATTACAACATTACTAGCTATCTTTGTATCAAAACTAATTCTTACAGAATCAGGATCTATAATTTTAACTCCATTTTCTACCAATTTATTTTTTAATAATTTTTGATATATTGCATCTATTTTATTAAAATCCTTTAAAGTATTAACTCCGAGCATTTCGTTTTCATCACACAAAATATAACTAAAACTTTTATTATTTTGATAACAAATTTTAAATAAATCTGGTAAATATTTTTCTTTTTTATGATTTTTATTATTAATTTTGTCAATAAAAGAATATAGTAAATTAAATTTACAAATCATTACTCCAGAATTACATAGTGTAATTTTTTTTGTTTCTGAATCAGCACTCAATTCTTCTACAACTTCTTTCACATTTTTATTGTCAATAATTACTCTACCGTATCCAAAGGGATTTTTAGCTTTGAAAGCCAACATTGAGCCATGATATTTTTTTTTAGAATAAAAATTAATCATTTTTTTCAATGAAGAATAAGAAATTAAAGGTGCATCACCAAATAAAATTAAAATATTTGAATTCTTTCTTATGTATTTTTTTGCACATTTTACAGCATTAGCAGTTCCATTTTGTTTTTTTTGAATTACAAATTTACAGTTTTTAAAATTATTTTTTAAAATATTAATATTATTTTGATTACAAACAAAAACTATATCATTTTTTGATAATCTTTTTGCAGTTAAATAAATATGATTAATTATTGGCAATCCTGCTAATTCATGAAAAATTTTAGATTTTCTATTTTTAAACCTTGAACTTTTTCCAGCCACAAGAATCAACGTAGTAATATTTTTCATATTTATAATTATTTAAACTAATTTATTTTTAATTAAATAAACTAAAGATTTCTTAAAATTTCATTTCCTAATTTAATAATTTCTTTAGAAGGCTCGGAATTAACACTAATATCAACTACCCCCCTACCAACTGAAAAAGTTTCAGCATAAATTACTTTGCTTGAAATACGGGCTCTTGATAATTTTGCGCCAGCATATCTTAATCTCAAAATCATAGCATCTGTTAATCTTGCCCTAGGCAATACTCTATTAAGAGTAACTGTTGCTTTTTTTCTTTCTCTATGAACCATATTCAAAAAAGGGATAGTAGCCATTAGATCTACAGGACTTGGTTGAGTTGGAACTATAATCCTATCCGAATTCTTGACTATTTGAATTGTTTCATAGGTAATTGATGGAGGACTATCTATTATTATAAAATTATATTTTGATTTTATTAATTTTAAATCTTCAGAAAAGGTATGTGGATTATAGGAATGCACATCTATACCTATATCATTTTCGCCATAGTATTTTTTTCTTGCATCAATCCAACAACTAAAGCTTTTCTGTGCGTCAGCATCAAAAATAGCAACTTTATAATCACTATTACTCCACAAAACAGATAAATTAACCGCCAAAGTAGTTTTTCCAGTACCGCCTTTTTGATTAGAAAATGAAATAACCTTACCCATATTAAATACTATTTTTGTTTATTTAATAATAACAGTTATACAGTTATACGAAATAATTTTATAAGCAAATAATTATGAAAATAGATATTAATAAAGCTAAAAAAAACCTTATAAAAGGTAATCTTGTAATATTTCCAACTGAAACAGTTTATGGATTAGGTGGAGATGCGACAAAAATTTCAGCAATAAAAAAAATTTATAAAATTAAAAAAAGACCAATTAATAATCCAATTATTTGTCACTTTAAAGATATCAAAAGTATAGAAAAAAATTTTATTTTTAATGATATAGATTATAAACTAGCTTATAAATATTGGCCTGGCCCACTGACATTAATATTGAAAAGAAAAAATATCTCAAAAATAAGTCCATTAATTTCAAATAATAGCAAATACGTTGGTTGTAGAATTCCAAATCACCCTATAGCAAAGTCACTACTTAAGGTTATTGATTTTCCTATAGCAGCACCTTCTGCTAATATTTCTAAAAAATTATCCTCAACTAATATAGATCATATTTCGACAAAAGTTAAAAATAAAGTTTTTATTTTAGATGGTGGGAGCACTCCACTTGGGATGGAGTCAACTGTTATAAAAACAAACAAAAATAGTTTAGAAATTTTAAGACAGGGAAGTATTACACATGAAGAAATAAAAAAAAAATTTCCAAAAATTAATATTTTGTTAAGAAGTTCAAATAATCTCTCTCCAGGCCAACAAAAAAAACATTATTCACCTAATTTACCTATTAGAATAAATGTGAAATCAATATTAAAAAATGAAGTATTATTAAATTTTGGTAAAAATAATTTGAAATCTAAAATTTTTGAGCTTAACTTAAGCCCTAAAGGAGATTTATCAGAAGCGTCAAAACAATTTTATAATTATTTACACATTTTAGATAAAGTAAAATGTTCAAGAATTGCTGTTGCACCTATACCTAATAATAAATTAGGTGCTGCTATAAATGATAGATTGAAAAGAGCATCATCAAAAAATTGAATTTATGGTATCTTTAAACTTATAGTAAGCTATTGCTGAAGTATAAATAGGCCTTCTTAAAATATCGCCACCAAGTATTGAAATATTGTTTATATCAGCTAAAAAATTAAATCTCTCTGGACTTCCAGAAATTTTTTCAGCTATTAATTTTCCTGACAAAGTGCTTAAAGCCAGACCATGTCCTGAATAACCATGAGCATATATTAAATTGTCATTCATTAAAGATCCAAAATCAGGAAGACGTTTTACAGTTATTGCTAGAGTTCCACCCCAATAATAATCTATGTTAAAATTTGTTAATGAAGGAAAAACTTTCAACATTCTTTTTTTTACAAAATCGATAGGGTTCTTCATAAAATTTGAGGTATAAGTCTCCCCTCCCCCAAATAACATTCTCCAATCTTCTGAAAATCTATAATAATCTATAATAAATCTTGTATCCGAAACTGCATAATTATTTTTAATTATTTTCTTTGCATCAATTTCACCTAAAGGCTCAGTTGCTATAATATAATTATTTATAGGCATAAACTTATTTCTAACTCTACCCAATAACTTATCTAAATATCCATTACATCCTACAACTACTTTTTTTGCTTTAATTTCATAGTTATTGGTAAATATTTTTATACCATCTTTATGATTTTTAATCATGGTAATAGGAGTATTTTCATAAATTTTTACATTAAGTTTCTTCAACTCATTTGCTAAACCTAATAAAAATTTAAGAGGATTAATGTGATAACAAGAACTATTTAATAATCCAGATTTATAAATTTTAGAATTAATCTCATTATTTATATCTCTTTGACTCAAAAATTTATATTTATTGAAATTATATACTTTATTCATATGTTCAATATCACTTTTAAAGTAATATTCATCATTATGATAAACGCCTGCTGATATTATTCCTTTTTGTATTGCACAATCTATATTGTAATTAGAAATTAATTCTAAAGATAGATCTACAGACTCTAATCCCAATTTCCAGAGCTCTTTTGCATGGTTAATCCCCAATATTTTCTCTAAAAATTTTTGATCTTTTCGCATTCCGATACCCAAATGACCACCATTTCTTCCAGATGCTCCCCAACCTATCTTTCTGGCTTCAAATAATGAAACTGAATATCCTTTTTTAGCAAGATGTAATGCACTTGAAATTCCTGTTAGTCCGCCTCCAATAATACATATTTCTTCATTAAGGTTATTTTCCAAAATTTCACTGTTTTTAAATGGTTTAACTGAGCTTTTATAAAAACTTCCTTGTTCATTATCGTGTTGTTCATAAGTATTTTTTTTGATAAGGTTCATATAATTTATGTTTAGTTTAATAACAAAATTCTTTTTTTAAGCAATAATAACAAGTTTATATTTAATTTATCAATCATGATAGACAAATTTGAAAATTGGTTAAAAGAAAATTCTATTACCGAAGTAGAATGCTTAGTTCCTGATTTAGGAGGGATAGCTAGAGGAAAAATACTACCTTCTAGCAAATTTATAAAGGGTTTAAGGGATGATTCTCATAGATTGCCTCAATCTATTTTTATTCAAACTATTTCAGGTAGTTATGCGACTGAAGATGATGAAGAACTACCTATTGATGTATATAATCCAACTGACATAGATGTAATTCTTAGACCTGATTTTAATACTATTAGAAAAGTTCCCTGGTATCAAGATCCTACAGCACAAATAATCTGCGATGCTGTTAATTTGAGTGGGAGTTCGGTAATAAATTCGAGTCGCTCTGTTTTAAAAAAAATACTTAAATTATTTCATGAACTTAATTTCACGCCGATAGTATCTCCAGAATTAGAATTTTATTTAGTTAAGCCCAATCCTGATGCAGATTATCCTCTTGAGGTTCCAATAGGACAATCAGGAAGAAAAGAAACTGGAAAACAATCATATGGAATAGATGCAATAAATGAATTTGATCCTTTATTTGAAGATGTTTACAACTATTGCGAAGAACAAAATATTGAAATAGACACAATTAATCATGAGAGTGGCTCTGCTCAAATGGAGATTAATTTTCAACATGGAGAGCCTCTAGAATTAGCAGATCAAGTATTCTTATTTAAAAGAACATTAAGACAGTCGGCTATTAAACATAAACTTTATGCAACATTTATGGCAAAACCAATTGAAAACCAACCGGGCAGCTCAATGCATTTACATCAATCATTATATAACAAGAAAAAAAATAAGAATATTTTTTATAATCAAAAAAAAACCATATCTAGTTTGATGAAATATTACTTGGGTGGCTTACAAGAATATACTCCAAAACTTATGCCTATTTATGCCCCAAACATTAATTCTTATAGAAGGCTCTTTGCTACTTGGGATGCTCCAAGAAATACAAAATGGGGTATAGGGAATAGATCTTGTGGATTTAGAATCCCATCTAATGAAGAAATAAATATGCGTATTGAGAGTAGAATAGCTGGATCAGATACAAATCCATATTTAGTTTTTGCTGCAAACCTTGCTTCTGGCTATTTAGGTATTAAGAATAAAATAAAACCATCTCAAGAAACGAAAAAAAGTGTTTTTGATGATAAAAAAAGCTCTCTACCTAAAAACATGGAAGAAGCAATATCAGTATTTGAAAATGATAAGGATATTTCAGATGTATTTAATCATAAATTTATAAGAACTATTGCAGCTATTAGGAGAGTTGAATATCAGGCGTATTTAAAAGTCATAAGTTCTTGGGAGAGAGAATTCTTATTATTAAATGTTTAAACTTGATTGAGAAATGAATCTAGTTGCTTTAAATACCAAATTTTAAATTTTTCTAAACCTTTTTCCATTTGAGACAATGGACCTGGTTTATATTGATTTGATAGAACGCCCTTTTGATTATTCTCAATTATCCTTTTATCGGCAATAGTAGTAACATCCCACATCCAAGTTATTTCTTCAAGATTATAATCAATACCCTCTTTCGCATCTTTGTGGACTAACCACATAAGTTCAACTTCTGTATACAAAGTTGATTTAGGAATAAATGTAAAAAGAGTAGCAAAGTCATTACACATTAAAAGGCTATTAAAGGGTGAAGTACCAACCGAGGTATATCCTTTATCATATTGTTTAAACTTACCCATAAGTTTAGCAATAGGTTTTCCTGATTTTGTTTCTGTAAATTTTCCTTCTTTTAATGGTGTGCGTTCTGCACTTCTAGAATAATCATTATATTCAGTTTCAGAATATTCTCCTGTAACATG
>MDSW01139368.1_pt1 | contig 17849 bp, 11 predicted proteins | sample 811171 | NCBI WGS metagenome assembly MDSW01 (sample SAMN05326641, study PRJNA326480) | marine metagenome | isolation source: seawater | place: Atlantic Ocean: North West | collected 2012
ACTTGTTTTTTATACATTTCCCATATAGATTGGTCTTGAATTGGAAACATTACAAATCGGTTTTCGTCTTCTACGAGTAAAGGTTCAACTTGCTGTTTTGACATCCTAAATATTATTAGCTTAGATTTTTTATATGGATTCAGTAATTTACTTATTAGTTTTATAACTGCTTATTTTGGAGATTTGAATACATAATATTACTTATTTACGTCATAAATATTATTTTATTCTAATAATAGTATAATAATATGAATGATTTAGCAACCGATTTAGCAAATCGTGATAAAATGATTCAACATTTACGCGAAGAAGCGGCCAATCAGGAAAAAAAATTAATGACGCGTTACAAAGCCCTACAACACACAGCCGCCGAAAACAATTTCTTAGAAGGAGTTGTAGAAGATTACAAAAGTTACTACAATCGTATTAAGGAACAAAAAGAAGAACAATATGAGGCACTTCGCGTTCTATATGACTATATAGATAAAATAACCACTGAAAACAAAATGGCTAATAGTAAATTATGTGAAATGCAACACGACCAACGAAGAATAATTAGAGAGATGAGACAAGTAAATGAAGAGATGGATAATATATTAGATTAAATTCTAATGTTATATTAAATATGGAGGATATTGATCAATTTGAGGCATCCTTAAACCAAATGGACACGAATAGATCATCATTACGCGATGAATGGAATAGATTAAGTAATAATATAAGTAATCTTCTTGATATATATGACTCTTTACGACAGCAAGAAAATCAAGAGTCACAGCGAATACAAGAATTACAAGAAGAATTGCGGAAAGCACAAGAAGAAAATAATACTAAGGATCAAAATATCGAAGATCTAGAGAGAAGAATAAAACAAAAGGAAGATGAACTGGAAAATATTAATCGTGAAAAAGATATTATAAAAAGTAAATTAACACAAGCTATTCAGACAATCAATACAAATAATAATGAAATTCAAGAAATTACAAATGCTATAATTGCTAAAAACAGCGAGGTACAACAAAGATTAAACACCCAAGGCCCTGACGAACTTCCTCCTCCTCCTACTCAAGGCAATGTGACAAGAATGGTTGAAAGTATTCAGGGGCGGCAGTCGACAACAGGTGGCGGCCAAAAAGGCGGTTATCGTTACAAAACACCCAAAAACCGTAGAAAAACTAAGACGAAATCAAAAACTAAATCAAAAAGTCCTTCAAAAAGTAAAAAATCCAAAAAGTCGCGAAGAAAATCCAAATATTAATTTTATAAATATTATTTGATTCTATAAATTATTTGATTTTATAAATTATTTAACATTCCACATAATTTTGGAATATTACATAAACCTTTAGGCCATTTTCCATATAAATTTCGCATATTTAGTGTTTTCGTCCGTTTTCGTTTTTCGATTATTTGGCATCGTTCTTTGTATATTTTTTTCCATTTCCGCTGTATTATTCGCAACCAAAATGTTTTATGATATGCAACCATCTCTTCTCCTTCTAATTCTTCCACGTCGGCAATATCTACTTTAATATAATCATCATTTGTTATTATATTTACGTAGTTTCTAATATACGGATGATGTATTCCATAAACATTTATTGAAATATTTTCATTAATTGTTAAGGTTCGTATATTATCTATCAACCATATGTCATAACATTCATTTAGTATGGCGATCTCATCCAAATAGTCATAACTATAAAAGTCCTCCAATTCTATAATACTTGTTACTATGTAATTCATAAATATTTGTTCACTACTATGTTCCATAAATCCATGCAAATCAGGAATATGTATTTCGGAAATTACTAATTTTAAAACCATTGTTATATAATTTATCTATCAAAGTTTATAATTTATAAATGTTAATAATTTATAAATGTTAATAATTCATAAATGTTAATAATTTATCAATCAATTTTTTCTATTATAATTATATAATGAAATTAAAGTCGCTTATGAAAAATAAAACCTTTTTATACTTTGTTTTATTTATTGCCGTTGTAAATGCTTTCGGTTATTTAATGATGAGAGAATTTGAAGCAGTTATGTTATTTGTCCTTGTAGGATTCTTAACTACTTATTTTAGTAATAATATGATTATTGTATTACTTACCGCTATTGTTGTCACTAATCTTTTTGCTAGTTCAAGATTAACTATTAAATTTAAGGAAGGTATGGAAGGACACAAAGATAAAAAGGAGGGAGAGGAAGAGAAAGAAAAGGATGAAGAAGAGGAAGAGGAAAAAGAAGGTCTTGTTCCGCTCCAACCCGCCGATTACCCTCCGAACGGTAAAAAATCGAAAATAGATTCAGCTGGTACTCTTGAAGCTGCTTACGATCATTTAGATAAACTTCTTGAATCGGATGCAATCAATAAAATGTCCGATGAAACGCAAAAATTAGCCAATCAACAAGACAAATTAATGAAAAATATTGATAGACTTGAACCTATGTTAAGCAGCGCTGAAGGTATGATTAAAAAATTAGGAATACTTAGCAAAGACAACAAAAATACTAAAGAAAAAATAGAAGAAATGACTAGCCAATTAGGATAAACAACGAATACTTATAAGCATTGAATACTTATAAGCATTGAATACTTATAAGCATTGAATACTTATAACTAGTGAATACTTATAAGTATTGAAATCCTATAAAATAAAAAAATATAATAATATATAATGCCAAAACGTTGCCCTCCTGGCGTAATATGTGTTGAAAATGTAACTATATTATTTGTATTAATCATTGTGGGTGGTGTATTTTTATACTTAAAAATGAATACTTTTAAATATAACCAAAATAATAAGATTATTGTTAAGGAAAACGGAAATACATCAGGAATATATCCACGTGCATCATATAGTTTTTCAAATCTTGAAAACGATGTGTTAATGAATCCGTATAATGCCCCTCTGAAAGACGATAGAGTTAATCCTGTAAATAATTTAGACCCACGTGGGGTTCCCATTAATATTCCTACTCAATCGGTTAATGCCTCTTACAGACAAGTTGGTATTCTAACACGTTTGAACGGAGACGGAGAGAATATACTACCATTAATGGGAAAACCATTGTTTACTAATCGTGATAAATGGAATTATTACACCATGACCGATAAAAATAATATGATTAAATTACCTATTACACATAAAGGGCGCAGTTGCACCAATGAATATGGATGCGATTCAATGTATAATGGTGATACGGTTTATGTAGAGGGATATAATGACGCTTTTAAAGTTACTATGTATGAAAACAATACAATGCAATATATACCTCATCTATAATAACATATTTATTGATTAATAATTTTTGTAAATAAATAATTTTTTTATTTATTTACATAATACACTTAGGCTGAAACATTTTTATTGATATGACTACACATATCTACCAATCTATTACTATAACCCCATTCATTATCATACCAAGCTACAATTTTCATATAGGACTCGTTTAGCATAATACTTGCTTTAATATCGAATATACTTGATTGAGAATTATGAATAAAATCTGATGATACCATTTCTTCATCAGTATATCCCAAAATACCTTTCATAGTAGTATCTGCATATTCGCAAATAGTTTTTACTAATTCATCCTTCGTTATTTTTTCTTTAATCCGACAAGTCAAATCAATTACCGAGACATCAGCAGTAGGAACGCGGAATGCCATACCAGTTAATTTTCCATTAACCTCAGGCAATACCTTTCCACACGCTTTTGCTGCACCTGTAGAGGCAGGAATCACATTATTTAATACACACCGACCAGCACGCCAATCTTTTCCACCCTTGCTAGGAGCATCCACCACTTGCTGATTAGAAGTTGCTGCATGAATTGTTGTCATCAGTCCTTCAATAAAACCATATTTATCATTAATTATTTTAACAAGGGGAGCAAGTGCATTTGTTGTACACGAAGCATTAGAAATAATATTTTCCCCATTATATTTGTCATGATTCACACCCATTACATACATTGGTGTATCATCTTTCGGAGGAGCAGAAATAATCACTTTTTTTGCCCCTGCTTCTAGATGTTTGGAAGCCGCCTCCGTAGTAGTAAACATACCAGACGATTCACATACTACATCAATATCATGTTCTTTCCAAGGAATTTTAGATGGGTCAGTTTCACCATATACTTTAATTTCATTTTCCCCAATAATAATTTTATCACCATTTACTGTAATTTCTTTATTATATTTTCCATGAACACTATCATATTTAAATAAATATACCAAATATTCAATATCCATAAATGGATTATTTATGGCAACAACTTCAATATCATTGCGTTCCATTGCAATTCTGCAAACTAATCTACCAATTCGCCCAAAACCGTTTATTCCTAATTTCACCATTACATTTACTATTAACTTATTTCTATATGTTAATTAATATATTTAATTTTATTATATTTAAAACCTACCTTCCAAATATTCCAACATTGCACCACCACCAGTAGATATATGCGTAAATTTGTCAGCCAATTCATATTTATTTATTGCTGCTATACTATCTCCACCTCCAGCTATTACTGTTTTAGTTTCAGCTAATTGTGATAATAATAACGCAATTTCTTTAGTACCATGTGAAAATATATCTATTTCAAATACTCCTAATGGGCCATTCCATACTATTATATCACTACTCTGTAAATGTTCCTTAAACTGATTTATACTCTTTAAACCCACATCCAATATCATCATATCACTACACTTTTCACCGATATTTATAATTCGTACCAATGCATTCTGTGAAAATTCATTTGCCGTAACCAGATCTATTGGAAGCAATAATTCCACGCCTATTGACTTTGCTTCTTCTTCTAATAATTTTACTTTATCTAGTAAATCGTCCTCTACTAATGATTTTCCTACATCATAACCGCGTGCCTTTAAAAATGTATTTGCCATCCCACCACCAATAATAATCTTATTACAACGTTTTATCATTGAAGTCAATACATCAAATTTACTCGATACTTTACTACCACCTATGATAGCCGTTATTTTTTTTTCAGAAGATTCCATAATTAAATCTAAATATTTTATCTCTTTTTCCATTAATAATCCCATAACATTTATATTTACGTAATCCTTAACACCATATGTAGAGGAATGTTTCCTATGAGATGTTCCAAAAGCATCCATTACAAAAATGTCTATCCCTTTTGATAAATTCTCCGAAAATAAAGGGTTATTTTCGGTCTCACCAACATAATAACGAACATTTTCTAATAAAATAATGTCTTTTTGCTTCATATTATTTATCTCATCTATTACTTCATCTCCTATACATTTTTTTATTTTTTTTACAATAATATTGTTATCTAAATACGCAATAATTATATTTTGAAACATATTGATATGTTTTGGATTATTTATTTGCTTTTGATATAATTCTTCATCGATTATATTACCATTATTATCATATATTGGTTTAGGGCGACCAAAGTGAGATATTAGGACTATTTTACCACCCTTTTCCTGTAAACACTTTATTGTTGGTAATGTCTCTATAAGTCTAGTATTATCTGTAATATTACCGTCATCATCTACAGGGACGTTTAAGTCTACGCGAACTAAAATTGTTTTGTTTTCAATCGTTGTTAATGAAGTAAGTTTATTCATTATTTATCTATAATGTTATTTTTAAATTTTTTATAGTTAATCAATTAACTATAAAAAAGCTTTACTACTAAAAGATGTCCCACAGCCACATTTGGATTGAGCCATCGGATTTTCAAATTTAAATCCTTGACCCATTATGTCTTCGGTCCAATCTATTTTTGTTCCTAATAAATGCATTATGCTACTATTACAAACATGAATTTCTACATTGTCGATTTTAACTACTTCGTCTAATTTTTCTGCTGGCTTATTTGTTGGTTTTAATTGATAATTAAATCCATTACAACCACCACCTTTTACTGAAAACCGTATTGCCAATTTATTATGTTCTTTTAAAATTGTTCCTAATTTATTTAATGCCATTTCCGATATCGTAATAATGTGCTTCATATATTAACGACTCATTTTTTTGGTGCGATTCAATCGTTTACCGCGTTTTTTTGCTTGGGTCTTATTCGATTTATTGTTACGTCTCTTACGCTTCGGTAACTTCTTGAAGGAATATTTGCGCTTTTTAGAACCGCCTCTCATGAACCTACCCGTGAATGTTTTTCTTTTAGCAACTTCTTGTTCGACCGCATTCTTATCAGCTTCTACTTTCTCCAATTTGTCTTGTAATTCTTTCTGTGAAGCTTCCATTTCTGCTCTTTTATCTTCTAATTCTTTTTTTTTATTATCAATTTCATCTTGTAATTTTTGTTTGTCTTCTTCGCTTGCTGTTTTTAATTGTCGTTCTTTTTCTAATAATTCTTCTGTCTTCTTTTTTTCTTCTTCTGCTTTTTTAATCTCTTCTTGCGCGTCAGATTGTAATTTTTTAGCTTCATCTAATGATTTTTGTAAGGCGTCTCTTTCTTCATTGCTTTTCGCATCCTTTAACTTTAATTCTTCTAATTCGGCAATCGCTTTAGCTTTTTCTTGTAATTCAGCCATCGCTTTAGCTTTTTCTTCATCTAATTTAATCTGTAATTCCGAATTTTCAGAAGCAAGATTCTTGTTTTCAGAACCAGTATCTTCTAGTTTTTTACTAAGATCTATTTTTTCTTTATTAACATTCTCTAACTCTTTCTGTAATTTATTTTTTTCTTCTTTTGTAATATTTTGCTTTTTTAATTGTTCTTGTAAATCACTTATTTTTTTATCATTTTCCGCCTTTAATTTAGCCGCATCTTCATCTGCCTTTAATTTAGCTGCATCTTCATCTGCCTTTAATTTAGCTGCATCTTCATCTGCCTTTGTTTCATCTGATTCTTCGTCTGTCTTTGTTTTAGCTGATTCTTCGTCTGTCTTTGTTTCATCTGATTCTTCGCTTCCCTTTGTTTCATCTGTTTCTTCTTCTGCCTTTGTTTCATCTGATTCTTCGCCTGCCTTTGTTTTAGCTGCATCTTCATCTGTGTTTGTTTTACCTGCATCTTCTTCTGCCTTTGATTTAGCCGCATCTTCATCTACCTTTGATTTATCCGCATCTTCATCTGACTTTTTTTCAGTAGTTGTCCCTTGTGCTACTTCTGAAGGTTCATCTGTTTTAATCTTTATATTTGATTCTGCTAATGGAGTTGTTGATTTTAATTGTTTCATTACATCCGAAAAGTTTTGCCAGTAATAAGTGTTATCACTTCCCAAATCCCCAACCATATCTGCAGATGCTTTGCTCTTATCGAACAAAATTCTGAAAGTTAATTCACCCTGGGTACCTAAATCTCTACTTGTTACTTTAACAGCCGTTTCGTCCTCGTCAACACTGATATCTTTATCTAATTGTGTTCCATCAGGTGATGTCGAACCATCAACTAGATTATATTTATTTTCAGAAGCACATTTATCTACATATTTAGTTAATCTAGGTAATAAAGATTTATATGTCTTCAATCCAGTGCTATTGAATAATATATTAAAATTATCACATCCATCTTTTTCAATTGATGCTAGACGTTTATTACTTTGTTTCTCCAAACAAATTTTACCATTTTCACTTATGAACTGACCAAATGTATTATATTCCCATTTCAATAAATCGTTGCAATTACTTTCATTATTTTTAACCCATACTGCCTTTCTAATTTCTAAACCTTCCTCAATATTATCATCATCTAATTCGACAGCATTTTCCTCACCATAATTACGTCTCCAAAATTCAATCAATAATTTAATTTCCATAGGTAATTGGATATATTCAAATCTATCAGTCTCAGCAAGCCCAGACCATGGATCCTTATCATTATCTGACACAGCTAATTCTCTATAAGCATTTACTAATTCACCATATTTACTTAGTTCAATTTCTCTCTTTTTTGTACTGGGTAGTTTGTCACTGTATACTCCTAAGTACTTTTCGATATTAAGTAGTCTATCTGCATTTATATCATATAATGGTTGACGTGTCATTATATCCATTCGTCCATATTTTTCTTTCAATGTTTTATCATTTATCATCGGTCTATGACCACCCATAGAATAACTGTCATATATTATATTTTCACTTTTCTTAGCAGAAAATAATCGTCTTCTTCTTGCAGCCAAATTAGCTTTCTGTTGAATAGTTGCTGTATATTTTTTAATAAAATTATTGCCCATTCCCTGCCTTACTCCATACGTTTTTAATTGATTTATGATTCGTGTGTGTTCATTGCGTAAGAGATTATATATACTTACATTCTTTCTTCCCCACATTACATATTCATTTGCTACTTCTTTTTTTAATAATTCTACATATCCAGAATTTCTATAATATTCAATTATTTTTACCACATTAAACGATGCTTGAAATATATCATCTTTTATTTTTCGTAATTTTAGTAAATCTTTCTCCCTCTCCTCAGCATCATATTTCATAAAAAACCACATATTTGTACCTAGTAAAACCTTCGAGTATTCCATGTGATCTTTGTCATATATCTTATTACTATCATTTTGTATTTTCTTCTTTGACCTATCAAGTATATTTGCTACTATTTTATTTAAATTATCTATATTAATTTTCACTTTTTCTGAGGTTGTTGATTTTTCCCAATCACTTTTATTAAATATAAATCTATCTTGTAACCCTTTACTACCAGTCTCTTCGCGAAGTTTCATAGCTTTCTTTGTTGCTACCAAAAACCCAAAATCAATATCATTATTGTATTCTTTTTCTATTGCGTCATACTCCTCATCCTTTAATTTACCCACTATTCGTCTTGCTATATCATATTGTTTGCTCAAATTACTTTCTTGGTTATACAATTTTTGTTTTATAAATATTGGTCCAATATCATCCCTATTACTTTCATCTAAGTTACTGTTATTTAAAATTGTTCTCTGAAGAAAAGCAACAACCTTCTTTAATTCTTCTTGATTATCTTCTTTTAATGCTATTCGTATTTTATCTTCATAGAAAAATGGTAAGCCTCTTTTATATAAGTCTGATTCTATTTCATTTACCCCATCTGTTATATATCCAAATTCATCTCTCCCCATTGTTCTTCTGAAATTAGTAAACGCATCATGATATTCATATATATTTTTTAATCCAATGTCATAAACTTTCTTCTTACTTCGAATACCCATACTCGACATTAACTTACTCTTATCGCGTATCTTTGTCATATATTTTTCTTTTTCAGGCATATTTTGCATTTCTTTATATTCTTCCCTTTTTTTATCGTCAAGAATACATTCAAAACAAGACTGTAGTATTACTATTGTTTCATCTTCTAAATCGTTTATTTCATTTTTTAATGTCTTTATTTTTTCCCTCGACTCTTTTAAACCAAATAGCTTTCTTTGTTGTTTTTTCAATTCCTTTTTCTTATTTTTAATTTTTTCTAGATTCTCTTTATATTCTTTTTCAGTTTTCGTATATCTATCACGTAATTCTCTATACGCAAGTGCTATTGAAAATTTTCCACTTGCAGACTGTTCCAATTCCCTCATCTGTTCGTCTAATTTTTCTACTTCTTCTTGTGCAGCTGTTAATTTTTTCTCTTCTTCCTCTAATGGTTTTATTTCACTTTCTAAAACATTAATCATATTTGATATTGTATTATTTACAGCTGACACTTCTGCTTGCGAACTATTTAAAGCATACGCTGATATTAATGAATAATTAAACACAGACAATATATCATCAACAAGATTCTCATCATTAACTTCGTTATCGTCATCTGGTTCCATATCATCAGTATCATCAGTATCATCATTTTCTTCATCGTCGTCAGGAGATGCACCGCCTTTCATTTTTTTATCCAAATCGTCACGCATTTTAGATATTAATTCTAAAACTTCTTTCATAAATACTTTTGAATTTTCTGTACTTAACTTTAATACCTCTTTTTCTAAGTTAAACGATAATGTTTTTTTTATCTTGGCTAATTCATCTTTTACATTTGCAACCGCTTTCTTAAAAGGCAACTCGTATTGATTTACTTTTTCTTTGCTTAGTTTAGATAATTGTCTGCCTATATCATCAGATATTGATATTATATTTGGTTCGGAATCTTTATCTATCATTAATATTAATTTATATCCATCTCCCCTTTTCAGTATGATAACTTCATTATAATTTTTACCATTTTTATTGATATCTTCTGTTAATGAGGAGTCAGAACTAACTCCACTACCTCCTCTATTAGCTCCTGTATTAGCTACTGTATTAGCTACTGTATTAGCTCCTGTATTAGCTCCTGTATTAGCTACTATATTAGCTCCTGTATTAGCTACTTCTCTATTAATTGCAGCATTTTTAATGGGTTGATTATCGTCACTCAATACAAAATTTTTATTTCCAACCCGTATTGTTGAATTACTTGCTTTTGATTTCGGTAATCTAAAGGCAGTATTTTCTCCACGTTCTTTCGGAAGTTGTTTGCTAATACTTTTATTTACTTTCAAAGTTCTTTTTAGTTCACTTAATTCTCCTCTTACACGTTTTAAATCTATTTGTCTTTTTACTTTATTTATTTTAATTTCCATAATTTTTTCAGCAACCGTATCATTCTTTATTATTTTTTTCATATTGGATATTGAATTTTTATTTAATCTATCAAAAAAGGACGGAGTATTATTCATACTGATATTATTTCTGTATTTGGTAAGAATTAATATTCTATTGTTAAGTCTTCTTATATGACCATTTATCTTTCGACACTTTGTATCCAAATCAATAGACATAAGACTTCCATTGTATTTTATATTATTAGCTAATTGTGAAAAAGGTGAAGAAATATTTGGAATATTTCTTGTAATTCTATTAAATGGATTTAGTTGTGATCTAAATATTTTTCTTTTTTCTCTTCTTAAGTATTTTTGAGATAATGATCTACCTCCTTTCTGTGTTTTTCCATGATTAATTCTTCTACGATTTTTACGTGTTTTATTTAATTTTATTCGTGAGCCGCCAAATTTCTGATTCTGAAGCGCTTTCGCCTCCGCGGCAGCCGCCTCCGCCTGCGCTATATTCACATTTGCATCTCTAGCTTGCTTTGTCTCTTCTCGCTGAAAAATTTCGGACTCTTTTATTTTTTCTAATAGTGCTTCGGCATCAGCTATAGTTTGAGTTAAGTTAATATCATCATCATTACTATTAATTCGTTTAGCTTTAGAAATTGCAGATTGAAGTGCTATTGAGTCTGAATTGTCTATCCCTTCTTGGATTTTGTTTTCGAGTTCTTTTTTGAGGTTTTCTTTATCCTGCTGCTCCTGTTTTATCTTATTCCCTTGTTCCGCCGCTGCCTCCTTAACTTGTTTGGCTTCACTCACATCATCTGATATATCAGGAATCTCAACACGCTCTTTTGGGTCATCAGGTATAAAACTTAAAATATGGTCTGAGCTAAAAATATTTTGGTTTAGATTGAAAATCTTATCGAATTCTTGATTTTTTAAGTTAGTTAATTGATTTATTAGCTTTTCAGGTTTAAAACCATTTCCCTCAAATAAAGATCCTATAAACTGGTCAGGGGTGAGGTCGGCAGGGGGGGCCCCCTCCGGGTTGGCAGGGGGGGCCCCCTCCGGGTTGGCAGGGGGGTCAGGGTTTTTGAATTTTATAAGAAAATATCCTAATATTAACTTTATTAATTCTATTTTAATTTTTTTTTTATTTTCACCAGCATTATCAATACCAGATTTTAGGTTAAGTTTTTTAGCATTGGTCCGCTCCATGCCCTGAGCCTGTGCCTGAGCCGGAGCCTGAGCCGGAGCATGATCCTCCTGCTGCACCCCTTGCTGAGCCGATGGATCGAGTCCGCGGTCCTTCTCCTCCTCCTCCTCCTCCTTTGCCTCCGCCGCACCGCCCGCCGGGGAATCTGATTCTCTAATTAAATCAAGGGCACTAATATATATAGATTCAATATTAGCATCTTTAACATTATCAACTTGTGTGTTTATATTTGTTATTAAATCTTGTATATTATCCATTAATATTTGCATTAATTGATTATAGTAATATTCTGATTGTTTTTGGATATAATTTTTTTTTGCCTTTTCTGCGGAGGTACCAACATCCGCCTCCGCCTCCGCCTCCGCTTTATATTTATTATATAATTTTAACGTGTAATATATTTTATATGGATACATGTAAAGTTCAATATTTATTTTCGGTTTCTTTATATAAAATTGGCTGGTTTTTCTTAGCTGTAATGGACTAAAGCCAAGTAAATCTTTTCCTATTATATGATTTAATAATGTTTCAATAAATGTGTCATTTGTTGCCTTATCTTTATATAATCCTAAACGATTACCCAGTCCTCCACCATCTATTTGAAGTGAGCTATTTTTGTCTTGATCGTTATCCATGGGAAAGGGTTTATTATATATGGGGTCTTTATCCACGGCTGCGGCTGCTGCAACAGGTGCGGCTTTTGGAATAGAGGTCTTCAGGTCGAATGGTTGAAGAACCGGTTCTATAAATTCCCCAAAATCTCTTGCCCCCTCCTCAAATCCAGCAGTAATTCCTTTTGTAGGCAGTCCGCGTTCTTCGGCAGTAACATAATCTTGTCCAGCATCAACATTATCAGGAGAAAAATCTGTAATTAATTCATATATTCCTGTTCCTACTTCTGTCATCAACATAGTTAAAATTGGATTAAATCCAGGAATAGGAGTAAGAATTAAACTTATTGCAAACGCACCTATCATAATTCTAGCAGCTTTTACAGAAGTTGAATTTCTTCGGAACCAATCATAATAAGAATTCAACTCATTTTGAAATGCTTCTACTTTCATAAAATTTTCATCTAACTCATTACACATACCACTATATGTTTCAGCTATTTGAAGTAATCCTCTCATTTTTATAATTAATGGTAATACTTCATTAGCATACTTCAAATTCATATCAGATCTATATTTTGCAATTTTTGTATCATAATCTACTGTTATCTTTTCTTTATCTTGTGGATTATTAAAAATGTCGGTTAATTTATCAAAATCAAATTCGTCCAAAGATGCTTTTAATGACGATTGTGAAAAATTTTTCTTCGAAGTTTCATATAATTTACGTGTTTCAATTATTCCATCTATTAATTCTCTTCGTTTATTTTCAAACTTGTCTTCAATTAAATTAGCAAATTCGTCAAAGAGTTTTTCATATTTTTTCAAATTTATTTTATTTAAATTTTTTAATAATGAATCATCTATTTTAATCTTTGCTTTACTTTTTAATTCATTAAAATATTTACTCTCCATTTTCCTTTTTACTTTTACCTTTCGGTCACCTGCTGTATCAGTTCTCCCTAGCGATAACCCTTGCATTATCCCTAGCCCATCAGAAGTATTAAGAGTTTCTTCCTTCTTCATCAAATCTCTCGATGTCCGCCAAGAACCACCACCAAATAAATTATTTATATTACTATCTACATCACTCGATTTATTTTTTCCAGAAACAAAGTTCAAATACTTAATCATTGTATCAGTGCTATCACCACTCATTTTCAATATATCTGTATTTAAAGGTTTACCATTAGGACCAAATTTATATGCCGTTTTAAAAAAATCTCCTACGGATTCATTAATTTTACTTGCTGCAGAAATATAGAATGAAGATCTTAATTCAATCGGTCCACCATAGTAGTCTTCGACAATCTGTGACTTTGTAAACAAATAAAATGGACTTGCTACTAACCCTGCAGCCGATACTACTCCTAGAGGGACATTACCAGCAACGACGCCCGCCGTCAAACCCGTGGCGGTGGCGGCGATGGAGGTGGCTGTGCCGAGAGCTTTACTGATAGAACCTCCCGAGCTCGCCACCTCGCCCCTCGTCCGCGAGCTCGTCGAGGCGCCGCCTTTAATAAAAGATTCTTTTTCATTATTTTTAATTTCGGAATCCATTCTTTGCAGATTTTGTAATAACTCATTTATATTATCTCCAAACTGTTCTTCTAATGATTTATCTATACTTAATAATTCGTCTGCATCTATCGATATATTAGTGTCTTCAACCTTTTCTACTAGTTTCTTATATTCACCTATTAGTTTTTTGAGAGGTTCTATATTTTTTTTTTTCAGTAACTTTAAACTCTTTACCTTTTTTTTGTTCCATTATTGATAAACCATTTGAGGCTAATTGAATTATTTTACTTAAAAGTGCATTTTTATTGGTATAATACAACAGTTTTCTCTCTGGGTCAAATTTTTTAAATAGTTGTATATCTTTTGCTAGGTCTTGTTGTTGTTGCGCTACTTCTAATTTACTTTTTGCTTCAGTTTCCGCGATCGCAGCGGAGGATTCGGTGTCAACGGCACCGAGTTGGACTGCAGTAAGTCCGGTGCCGCTAATTACTCCGGAAGTGTTTGTCTTAGGATTAGGATTAGCACCACCTAACCCTTTGTTATCCTGAGTATTATTAGAGTTTTCCTTTTTTAATTCATTTATTTTATCTTTTATCATTTGTCTATTTTTTTTTTTAATTTCTTCTTTTAATTTTTTTAATTTTTCTAATAATTCTAATTTAATTTTATCTGATTCTTTATCAGAATCAATGCCTGCTTCTTCTAAATATAGTTCCAATTCGGCTAATGATACTACTGACTCTTCTTGATTGGTTTTTATTACGTTATCAAGCTCTTCCTTGGATTTTGCTTGTTCTATTTTTCTAGTTTCATTAGTTTGCCCCTCAATAGCTTTTTGAACTAAATTCGTTGCATCAGCATTAGCCCTAGCCTCAGCGGCGCGGGCTAGTTTTTCTCGTTTTTCTTCATCACTTTCTTGTTTATTATTGGCGCTGTATAATTTTAAAATTATTGGATATATGAGTTCTTCACCCTTTCTTGTTAATGTACTAACCACTGTTGGTGTCCCACCCCACCCAATACCAGTTGTATTTCCACCACCACCTTTAGCACCAGTATCGCGAGTTGCATTTCTTTGTTGCACTGCCTCATCGCGTGCTGTTTCTGAATCTTCACTAATCTGTCGCTCCTCACGAACTCTATCCATTTCTGTTGTATCAACATCTTCTCTACGTTTATCCTCATATATATTTTCTGCACTTTTTTCATCTGTTTCGGAACTAATAGAATCAACGGCTGCATCTAACTTGGTATCCTCCTCTATCAATTCACCTGATTTTACATTGTAATCATTTATCATTTTCATGATTTCCTTAGGAATATTAGTCTTTTTCTTAAAAATAAAACCTGTTTCGTATTTAATATTATCTTTAATCTTATTAATTAAATCATTACCAACAAACTCTTTTTCTATATAAAAAGGTTCACTACTATAGACAGGAAATATAAGTTTTACTGCTCTACGTTCATCATAATCTTTTTCAAAATCTTCCACTGAAGAAGCATAAAATGTAATTCTACTTTTTGGTTCAGTATATTCATAATATATACTCCTTTCTCTATACTTATTAATACTTTCCAAATCATTTTTATATGACTGCTTAATTGTTTCGTATTTTTTTATTACTTTGTCAATATCTTTTTTAATTTTAGTCATATTATTAATTTCATCATTAATATCCATTTTTTTATTTTTATCTGTCTTTTTTTTACCTGTTATAGATTTTGATGAACTTTCAGTTAACTCTCGCTTAGATGCAATTAATACTTTTACTACAGCCTCTATAATCGTCCTTCTTTGTATAGCTTCCTCATTTGCTTTGTTTATTGCTTTAACACGTGCCTCTAATTTTTTAATCTGTTCATCTAGTTTCTTTCCACTATTTGCTGTTATTTCATATTTATAAACATCAGCAAAATCTAATTTATCTTCATTATCAAGACGTTGTTCTTTCTCCTCACGCTGTTTTTTCTCATCGCGCAATTTAAGATCCATTGATATCGTTTCTACATTTTTATTAGCATCATCAGTTTCAGGCCCAGCATCAGAACCAGCACCAGGTCCAGCATCAGGACCAGCACCAGGTCCAGCATCAGGACCAGCACCGCCCTTTATATCTTCATCATCACTACTACTATTATCATAATAATCAGTTACTTTTTTTTTATTTTTACTCCTTCTAAGCTTTAAGGACATTTTTCGTAAATTTACATCTCTTCTTTTGTTCCTAAATGTGCGACCAGCTTTTTTGTTACTTTCTCTCTTCTTAAACCGTTTGTTACTTTGATTATTTGTATTTAGTAATTTAGATATCTTCTTCCGAGAGAGATACATTCTATATAAAATCCACTATATTTTTTTATTGTGATGTTATATTAATGAGTAGCACACCAGCAAATATAAATATAGATATATCCGATAAATGTGATTTAAAATGTAAATTAACTTTGGAATATCCTACTGAAGGAATCGATATAAGCAGAAAATCAGAAAATAGTTTTGATTCTGTTGAATGTACCAATTTACAGTTCACCGGTCGGGCAAATATTAAATATAATTATCAACTATATCAATTGGATCAAATTAATATATTTAAACCTTCGTTACATCTTTATGCAGGTCGGCGAATCGATGCAGAGTTAGTATTGGTTCATGGAAATGTTTTACTATGTATTCCTGTTATCAGTAAACCTTATTCTGGAGTATTAGATGAAATATTAAATAAATTGGAAAATAAAATAACGGCTAATATTAAATTAGATACTATAGTTCCTAAAAAACCATTTTATGCTTATAGCGGTAGTATTAGCAATTCAACAGGGGGTCCTTATGATATTATAGTATTTAGAAAAATGGATGCATTATCCATTAATGAAGAATGGTTCAAAACTCTTAAAATCCACGATGGAAGTGAAAAATTTGAATTAGATAATAATGAAAAAATTAGTTATAATAAAAATGGACCAATTAATGGAAATATTGACCAGGTATTTCCTATTACTTGTGAGCCTATTATAGATAGTGAGGACATTGAACCACCAAAACCACCCTCTCGTTCGCCACTAGGATTGTCTGAAAAAGAAATGGCAAATTTAGCTAATAAAGCTATTGTTCAAATCGTTGTAGGTATGTTAATTATAATTCTTTTGTATTATGTATTTTCATTCATTTTCAAAAAAACAAACAAAGTAGCTAATTCAGTAAGCGATCCAGTCAAAAATGTAGAATTTAAATAAAATAAATAGTAATAAAGTATTTATTTTATTGTATTATTCGATTATTGTATTATTCGATTATTGTATTTAAAGAACGGTAGCATCGTGGGTATCATTTAAAACTGGTTTGAAGTTAACATTTACACCTGTGGAAGGGCCAACTAACGGAGCCATTTTAGATACAACCTCCTCCTCTAATGTTACAGGAAAACTATTGTGTCTGGCAAAATCTTGAATCTTCTTCTTCTCCGAAGGTAAGCTTCTGCGCATAGCATGTGTCCCATTTCCTACACTAGATCTCTTAATGAAAATGTAGGCTACAACTAAACCAAATATACCAACTACTGGTTTATTATTTAAGAAAAACATTAAAGCAATCACAATTACGAATATGTTTCCGTATATATTATCCGATAATTCGGCAATAGGTTTGGGTGTTTTTATTTCTAATAAAACATAGATTACAAATACAACTAAAATGGCTAATTCTTGTTGTTTTAATCCCTTAAGTAGCTTATTAAAACTCTTCATATAACATAATTATAGATAATTAATTGTAAATATAGAATAAAAATTGAATGAATTATAATATAATTTATATTTTTAATATGGCTGAAGAAACATCCGATGAAGTGGCCACGTATTTGGGACAAAAAGGTTATTCCATTTTCAAAGAAAATATTAGCGTCGAGGAGCAACATTGGTTGCGTGAACAACTTAC
>MDSW01220615.1_pt1 | contig 17845 bp, 19 predicted proteins | sample 811171 | NCBI WGS metagenome assembly MDSW01 (sample SAMN05326641, study PRJNA326480) | marine metagenome | isolation source: seawater | place: Atlantic Ocean: North West | collected 2012
CGTAGTAGAATTTAAAAATAAAAATAATAAAAAAAAAGGTATTAATATTAATGTAAAAACCCTCTTATGTGATGCTTGTGAATATAACAATAAAAAAAAGGAAATTAACTGGTCTAAAAGAGAAGAGGAATTAGTTAAGCTTTTAGACAAATATAGAAAACCCAGTGGATATGATTGTGTAGTGCCAGGTAGTGGTGGCAAGGATAGTGCGTTCACAGCACATATTTTAAAATATAAATACGGAATGAATCCCTTGACTGTAACTTGGGCGCCTCATTTATATACAGATATTGGGTGGAAAAATTTTACTAATTGGATCCATGTTGGTGGATTTGATAATATTTTATTTACACCTAATGGAAGAGTACATAGAAAACTAACATCATTAGCATTCAAAAATCTCTTACATCCATTTCAGCCTTTTATTATTGGCCAGAAAATAATTGGTCCACTTATAGCTATGAAATTTAATATTCCTCTCATTTTTTATGGCGAGAATCAGGCTGAATACGGAAATAATATAGATGATAATGAAAATCCAAAAATGGATGAAAAATTTTTTTCTAAAACGAACAATGATAATTTAATATTAGGTGGTGTTCCACTTAAAGAAATTATTAATAAATATAATTTTAAATTAAATGATTTTGAGCCATATTTACCTCTAGATTTAAGTGAAATTAAAAAAAAAAAAATTGAACAAAGATATTTAGGATATTATGTCAAATGGGACCCTCAAGAATGTTATTATTATGCATCGCAAAATACAGGCTTTAGACCAAACACTGAAAGAACTGAGGGATCTTACTCTAAATATTCAAGTATAGACGATAAAATAGACCCATTTCATTACTATTTAACATTTATAAAATTTGGAATTGGAAGAGCAACTTATGATTCTTGTCAAGAAGTTAGGAATGAAAAAATTACTAGAGAAGAAGGTATTAGTCTTGTTAAAAAATATGATTCAGAATTTCCTAAGAAATATTTAAAAGAGTTTTTAAAATATATAGATATCGATGAAAAAGAATTTTTTGAAATTGTAGATAGATTTAGATCACCTCATATTTGGGAAAAAAATAATGGAGATTGGAAACTCAAAAAAGAAATTAAATGAATTAATTTTACTTATCATCTTATGGTAAAAAAAATCATAGTTATTTCTAATTCTCATATAGATAATAAAAATAAATATTTTTATATCTTTAATGAATTAAAAGAGAAAAAAATTTTAATTGATTTTTTTACAGTGAAAGAAAAAAATAAAATTTTGAAACTTAACACTAAAAAATATACTTATTTTATTGACCTACTTTTAACACCAGATTTAAGTATCAAAAACCCAAGGTATAAAAAACTATTATATAATATATTTAAAATTAGAAAGTTTCTAAAATTAAATAATGTTAAATCTATTATCTTTAATTCGCCTGCTCCAAATAAATGGGATTATAAATTTTATAGATATATAAATTTTTTAAAATTATTTTTTAAAATTATACATCAGTATAGTTTAGATAAAATATATAAACAGCCAGTTAGTGATATTAGTTTAAGACAGAGTAATCACAGTATGAATTTAGCAGATGTTTATTCTAGAAAAACAATTTTTACACATACTACTGATTACGATAGAACTCTTTTAAATATTAATCATATAAATAAAAAATATGACTATGGCATTTATATTGATCAAATGATTGGCGAACATCCAGATACTAAACTCACAGGGTTCAAGACAAATATTAATGTAAAAAAATTTAATGAAGAACTTGATATTTTTTTTAAAAATTTTGAAAAAAAGACAAAAATTAAAATTCTTTATTCTGCTCATCCAAAGAGAAAGAAAACTAATAATCAAAATAAAAAATTAGATTTTTCTGGAACACAAAGTTTAATGAAAAATGCAAAAATTGTATTTGCTCATGAGTCAGCCGCAATTTCTTACGCAGTAATATTCAAAAAACCACTTGTAATAATTCAAAGTAATAATATTAAAACTCCAGAATATATTGAACGATCTAATCATATCGCAAATATGTTAAAAAAAAAAATATACAATGTTGGAGATAAAATAAAAAAAAAGGATTTAGAAAATATTTTTTCAGTAAATAATATTGATTATAACAATTATATTAATAATTTTTGCAAACACCCTAGATCTAAAAAAATAAAAATAAGCGATACATTAATAAATATTTTTTTAAATGGATAGAATTATTAAAAAATTGGAGATAAAAGTTTAAATATAAATGCAAACTAAAACTATTTGTTTTGATTTAGATAATGTGATTTGTAACACAAAACTAAATCATTATTCTAAATCAACTCCCAAAAAAGATGTAATTAAACTAATTAATAAACTTTATTCTAAAAATCATAAAATCATTATCTTTACAGCTCGAGGTATGGGCACATATAAAAAAAATTTAAAATTTATAGAAAAAAAATATAGAAAACTAACTGAAAAACAGTTGATGAATTGGAGAGTAAATTATCATGAATTAATTTTTGGGAAACCAAGCTACGATTTATATATTGATGATAAAAATTATAATTTCAAAAAAAATTGGTATAAAAATTTTAAAATTTAATGATTAAAAAAAAATTTACTGCTTTTATTTTATGTGGTGGCAAAGGAACTAGGTATAATATTAATAAAAATAAAAAAATTCTAAAACCTTTAGTAAAAATTAATAAAAAAACGATTCTAGAGAGAATCATCGAGCTTTATTCAAAAAATGGTATAGACAGGTTTGTGCTTTTAGGGGGTTATAAAATTAATACTCTTAAAAGCTTTATAAAAAAAAAACTTAAAAATTATGATATTACCATATTAAATACTGGCTTGAATACTGAAACAGGTGGAAGACTATTATTTGTTAAAAAATTATTATCAAATGACACATTTTTATTTACTTACGGTGACTCACTTACTAATTTTAATTTAAACAAAGCTTTAAAGCTCAAGAAAAGTAATAACATTGTTATGTCTTATTATTATTATGACTTTCAATACGGTGTATTGAAAAAAAAGGGTAAAATTTTAAAAAAAATAATCGAAAAGAATAATCATATTCCTATTAATGCAGGTTTTTATGTACTTGATAATAAAATATTTAAGTTTATCAAAAATAAAAATGATAGTTTTGAAAAAAAAGTTCTTCCAAAAGTTCTTAAATCTAAATATAAGATCATCTTAAATAGAGTGACTAAGTGGTATCCTATGGACAATTTAAAAGATAAGAAAGAAATGGAATTGAATTTATAATGAATTTTTTTTCCAGTTATTTAAAAAAACTTAGCTCTGAAGTTTACAATATAGATATAAAAAACCTTGAAAAACTTGGTAAGAAAATATTAGAAGTAAAAAAAAAAAATAAAAAAATATTAATATTTGGAAACGGTGGAAGTATTGCTATTGCAAGCCATGTAGCTGTAGATTATGCAAAAAATTTAGGAATTTCTATTTCATCTTATACCGACCCTTCTTTACTTACATGTTTTTCAAATGACTATAAGTTCGAAAACTATATTAAAAAAATAATTGAACTTTACGCTAGGAAAGGTGATGTGATAATTTTGATTAGTAGCAGCGGAAAATCAAAAAATATGATTAATGCAATTAAATATGCAAAGTCTAAAAAAATGTTTACTGCTACATTTACAGGTTTTGAAAAAAATAATTTTCTAAATAAACATGGTAATATATCATTTTGGATTAATAGCAGAAATTATAATATAATTGAAAATACACACCAAATTTGGTTGTTAACTCTTTGCGATTACTTAGCTAAAAAGAAATTCTAGTGAAAATTTTAGTTACAGGAAATTTAGGATATATAGGTAGCGTTCTTGTTGAAAAACTAATTAATAATGGAAATTTAATTACTGGCTTAGATTGTGGGTTTTATAAAGATTGTGATTTGTATGAATATGTTAAACCTCAAAAACAAATAATAAAAGATATCCGTTTAGTTGAAAAAAGTGATTTGAATGAAATAGAGGCTATAATACATCTTGCAGCACTATCCAATGATCCACTGGGTGAATTAATTCCAGGTATTACATCTGAAATAAATTACACCTCAACAATTAAATTTGCAAAAATGGCAAAAAAAGAAGGTGTTAAAAAATTTATTTATATATCTTCGCAAAGTATGTATGGAATTTCAAAAACAAGTGAACCTTTAGATGAAGATAATAGCCAAAAAAAACCAATTACAGAATATGCTAAAACTAAATGGAGTGCAGAGATTAAATTAAGAGAACTTATTGATAAAAAATTTATAATTACTTTCTTAAGACCAGCAACAGTTTTTGGTGCAAGTCCAAGATTAAGAAGTGATATAGTTTTCAACAATTTATTAGGATGTGCATTTACTAGTGGTCAAATAGATATTAAAAGTGATGGCAGCCCTATTAGACCAGTCGTGCATGTTCAAGACTTATGTGGATATATTATGGCGGTATTAAAAGCACCTGAAAATTTGATTAATGGTAAAAGTTACAATGTAGGTTTAATGAATGGTAACTTTACAGTAAAAGATATGGTAGACAAAGTAAAAGAGCTTCTGCCGAATTCAAAAATAAATTATTTACCTAATACAAGTAAAGATGAGAGAACTTACAGAGTTTCTTTTGATAGAATTAATAAAGAATTATCTAGCTATTATAGTCCAAAATGGGACTTAAATAACGGCGGTATCGAATTAATTAACCTCTATAGAAAAATAAATTTTAATCATGATCTTTTTTTTGGATCTATGACAAATAGGATAAAAAAAATTAACGAATTATTAAAAGAGAAAAAACTAAATAATAAATTATTTTTTAAGTAAAACAGATTTTAAATATTTAATATCTTTAACATTATAATTAAGATTAAAACTTCTTTTTAATTCTTTGCCGTCTAAAATTTCTGGTCCATTTATTTTTAAATTAAATCTAATAATTTTTTTTAACATTGAAGGTGTAAGTATTTTTACAAAATTACTAAAAACATAAGCAGGTTTGTTATAAATCATTCTTTTGCGTATACCTTTTAAATGATAATTCTGCAGTATATTTTTAAGGATATAATCTTTATGTAAAATTTTTTTTCTAGTTATTTTACATAAATTTATAGCAAAATTATCGAAGTAATTTAAATTATTATTTTTTAAAAACCATTTTGATATATTTGTATAAGTATGGTCATTTTTTAAAATTGTTTTGTTGCTAGTAAACTCTACTCTATTTTTAATATCATCATCCTTTCTTATCCAGAATAATTTATTTATAACTTTTATCTTGCCATTTAACAACAATGTCAATGGAAGATGAATTTCTGCAAATCGTTGAAACTTTTGTCCATAAATTTTTTTACTTTTTTTCCATAAAGCAACATTTTTTTTAAATACACTAGTACGCATTAAAGAATAATATAATTTTGGAGTATAATTAGAAAAATATATTTTTAATCTTGTCTTAAAGTCATTGGAATTTAAATTTTGTTTAATTTTAAATATATGATTTATAAAAATTTTATTTTTATAAATACTGTATATTCCAGCCTGGCCATAAACAGCGCAATAATTTTTATTTTTGTTTAAAAATTGAATTGATTCATTTAATGAATAGGGTAAAAAATAATCGTCATCCGACTCCAGTTTTATATATTTAGTTTTTATAAATCTAAGTGAATAAAAAATTCTTTCATGATAATCACGGGACTTGAAATGTATATATTTTATATTTTTATTTTTTAAGTTCACCTTTAATGGTTTGGTACTGCCGTCAATTATCAAAATTTTATATCTGAAACTAGAAAGATAATTCCAGTATGAAATTTTTTTTTCTAATTCTTCATGTCTCTCATATGAAAGAATGAGTATTGTTAAATTCATTTTATTTATTGTAAAAATTGAGCTTTACTCTTACTTCAATTTTTTTGTTTTTATGAAAAAAATAAGCACTATCAAAACTTTTAAATGTTTTTGCTCTTAAAAGATTAATAAGATCTTTTGCTTTATATTTTTTATTTAAATTTATATATCCTAGCTTTTTAAAGTCTTTAGAAAGATGAAAAGTTTTGAGATTATTATTTTGTTTAATGGGTTGAATTTTATTTTTTTTAATCTTATCCCAATATTTTTTAAAAAGATCATACGCTGCATCGTTACACTTTAAATAAGTACTCTCTGCAGTGTCTATGAAACTAGGAACTATTTTTTTTCTTACATATATTTTTCCTGTGTCTATTTTTTCATCAATTTTGTGAATTGTAGCCCCACATGGTGTACTTTCAATTATAGACCAAACATTTGGATTTTTTCCTCGATTAAATGGCAAATAAGACAAATGCAGGTTTATAGAATTTTTTGCACATGAAATTATTTTTTGATTTAAAATTTTAGGAAAATTTACACAAATAAAAAAATCTGAATTTAATTTTTTTAATTTTTCAAAATTTTTTTTTTTATTTAATTCTGACCATTCAAAAATATTATACTTTTGTAATTTGAAAAGATTTTTTATTTTATTTTTATAATCTTCACTAAAAGGAACTTTGGTTTTATTGTCAAATACCAATCCTACTACGTTTTCTTTTTTATATTTTAAAAACTTAGCTAATTTAAAACCAAGATGATAATCAAAGAATAAAACAATTTTATTTTTTTTTTCCATTTAAAATTTTATCAAATACCAATGATATTTTTTTAATTTTTTTTTCATTAAGATTATAACCATTTGGTAAACAAACAGCGTTATTAGAAATATTCTTAGATATTTTATTATAATTTGACATTTTTTTATTTTTAAAAGCTGGCATTGTGCTTATTTGATAAAACATCGGTCTCATATCAATATTATATTTCTTAAATTCGTTACAAAATTTTTCTTTATTTATTTTTTTTTTAATTATTGCATACACTATCCAAAATGTTTGATTTTGATTTATAAGTTTTTTTGTAATCTCAACATTTTTGATTTTAAGAAAATGTTTTTTATAAGTCCTATAAATATTTTTTTTATAATTTATTAATTCCTTAATTCTATCTAATTGAGCAATTGCACATGCCGCTTGTATATTTGTCCAATTATAATTATAGCCTAAGAGACTTGACCAATAATACTTACCTGTTAATTTTTTATCAATTCCATGATGTGAAAATAGCTTGGCTTTTTCATAAATTTTTTTATTATTAGTGCACAAACACCCACCTTGCCCAGACATAATAAGTTTTGTTGCATTAAAACTAAATAGACTAATATCTCCAAAACTCCCTGCCATTTTTCCTTTATATCTTGCACCAACACTTTCAGCTGCATCCTCAATAAAATAAATTTTATTTTTTCTACAAATTTTCTTTATTTCATCGTTTAAAGCAACGTTACCAAATAGATCAACTGCGATAATTGCTTTAGTTTTTTTACTTATAAATTTAGAAATTTTCTTTGGATCTATACATAAAGAATTAGGATCAACATCTACAAAAATTGGTTTTGCACCGACATATTTTATAGGTGCTGCACTTGCAACCCAACTTAAATCTGGGACTATTACCTCATCACCTTTTTTAATATTTAAAGACAACAGCGCCAAATGAATTGCATCAGTGCAATGAGCAACTGGCAAACAATATTTTACTCCAATAAATTCAGAAAATTTTTTAGAAAATAGTTTGATGTAGTAATCCATTTTACTGCCCCATCCCTTTGATATTGCATCGTTTACTAATTTAATCTCATTTTTAGAAATTGACGGTGAGGCAGAAGATATCTTCATGTTTGTTATTTTTAACTCCAAAAGAGATTCTTATTTATTTTTTTATTTTTCAACAAATATTCCATTTTTTGTAACCTATAAAATTTGAAGTTATTAAGTATTTTATTGGTTAATTTGTATTTCCTCAATCTGCTTATTAAATTTTTTATTTCAAATTTTAAGTTATTTTTTTGCTTAAATTCAGGAAATTCTTTTTTAAATTTTGAGAAATCTACTTTATAGGACCTTTTATCTGCACCGTTTTTAATATTTCGATCGTAAATAAAATCTTTTTTCTCATCAAGTTTAAAATAAATTTTAGCTTTTGTTAAATTTTTAATTATTTTTGCAATCTTAATAATCTGCAAATTATTTTTGTTATGACCTATGTTAAAAATATTTAATTTTCCATTATTAATATTTGAAATTAAACAGAGATAAAAAGCTAAACAAACATCATCTATACTAATATGTGGTCTCCACGCTAAACCATTTGAATTCAAAATTATTTTTTTTTTTGTTATTGCATGCATACAAAGCATATTGATAACTAAATCTAATCTGATTCTAGAAGAATAACCAAATACAGTAGAAAATCTTAATGCTATAGGTGAAAAATCTTTTCCAGAAAGTTTAGCTAATGCTTTTTCAATTTTTAATTTATTCTTAGAATAATTAGTTAATGGATTTGTAATAGATTTTTCATTAAAAACTTTTTTACCATACCCATATACGCTACAACTAGATGGGAAAATAAACTTAATATTATTTTGTTTACAAATTTTAGCAATTTTTATTGTATATTTTTTACTTATTTCATAAAATTTCCATGAATTAATACTATCTGAAGGATCATTCTGACTTGCAGCTAAAAAAATTACAGCCTCAAATTTTTTAACTATTGTTTTTTTTAAGTTTCTAACATCAATATCTAAATTAGCCTTAAAGTTTTTTATTAGTGTTCCATCTCTAAAATATCCAGTATCTAAAGTTGTTACTTTAAAGTTTTTATTTTTTAAATAAATTGAAAGAGCTGATCCAATATAACCATCAGAACCTATGATTAATATTTTTCTATTTTTGCTTTTACTTATTTTCATAAATTATTTCGGTTCCCTTTTGATATATTTCAACTTTGACCGTTGAATATTTATTTAATTTAAGTTTTATTTTTTTTTGATTCTTCTTACTTGATAAAAATAAAAAATATCCACCCCCTCCAGCACCTAGAAGTTTACCACCATACGCACCTGATTTCATTCCTAATTTATATAAGTTATCAATTTCTTTATATGATACTTGTTTATTATTTTTTTTTTCCAATACCAGTTTGTTGAAAGTAAGTCTCCCATTTGAGCTATTTTACTTGGTAATTTTTTTTTATTTTTTAATATTCTTTCAGCATCATAAACAAGTTTACCTATCTTATTTAAAGATTTAATATTTTTTGAGTTAAGTTTCTTTTGACTATTTAAAATTGTACTTGCATCTCTTTTTTTATTTAAAAAAAATAATAAAAATGAATCATTTAAACTTTCTATCAATTTTTTTTTTAAATTTTGTTTTTTTATTTTCACATTTTCTGATTTATAAAATTCAATAATATTAAAATCACCTAATGCTGCAGCATAATGATCCTGTTTACCTATATTTCTTTTAAGTATATCAATTTCAATTTTTGCAGCTAAACTTGCTATTTTTTTAATGGAATAATTTAATTTTAATAATTGTGACAAACAATGAATTAAACCAACACAAAAAGAGCTTGATGATCCTAATCCAGTGTTAGCAGGAATATCTGAAAATGTAGAGACCTCTATCGGGAAATTAATTTTAAAATGTTTAAATGTTTCTCTTACAATTGGATGCTCTATATCCTCAATTTTGTTTGCAAATTCAGTTTTGCTCCAATTTACCCTGTATTTAAAATCAACTACTTTTTCATTTTTTTTTAATATCACATAAAGAAATTTATTTATTGAGAAGCTCATAACTGCTCCTTTATTATTTTTGTAATAGGATTTAAGATCTGTACCTCCGCCAAATAAACTTATTCTTAGTGGAGTTTTGGATATTACAAGCTTCATATATAATATACTTTATTGTTTTAATTATTATATAAGTCTAATTATACAATGAAACAAAAATTAAGAATTTTAATTACTGGAGGGAGTGGTTTTATAGGAAAAGAGTTAATAAATAAATTATATAAAAGAAATATTCAAACTTTATCCTTATCAAGAAAATATAAAAAAAAACAAAAGAATATAGAATGGATAAAATCAAGCTTAAAAATAAATAATAAATCATTAAACAAAATAAGGTATTTTAAACCAAATATAGTTGTTCATTTGGCATGGGAAAATATTCCAGATTTTTCAAAAAAGATGTGTAATATAAACCTTCAAAATACAAAATTTTTTTTTAATAAAATACTAAAATTAAAATCTATTGAAAAAATAATAGTTAGTGGAAGTTGCTTTGAATACAAAAGCAAAAATGGAATAAAAAAAGAATATAATAAAATAAATACAAGTGATAATTTTCCTAACACAAAAAATATAATTTATGAATTTTTAAAAAAAAAATGTAAAAAAAGTCAGAAAATTGCTTGGTTTAGAATTTTTTATGCATATGGACCAGGTCAAAGAAAAGAGTCTTTAATTCCTTATATTATAAACTGTACAAATAATAAAAAAATAATTGAAATTAAAACACCTTTTTTTAAAAATGATTTTATTTATGTTGGTGATATTATAAACGTAATTTCAAAATCTTTTTATGTTAATTTCAAAAGTGGAATTTATAATTTAGGTTCTGGTATAGGAACAGAAACCAAAAAAATAATTGAAATTATTGAAAAGATTAAAAAAATTAAAATTAATTTTAATTTAAATAAAAATTCCAAAACAAAGAAATTTGTAGCTAGCATGAATAAAACAAAAAAAACGTTTGAATACTATAAATTTGTAAATATTAAAACTGGGCTAAAAAAAACTCTACTTAAAATTTAAGTGTGATCTATCTTTTGTTGAAATATGCTGTATTTTAATCGGCCACTTAAATTTAAAAAAGGGATCGTTATATCTAATTCCCTTTTCTTTTTTTGGATCATATTTGTTAGAACAATAATAATGAATGATTGTATTATTTTTTAATGTTAAAAATGCGTTTGCACATCCTTTAGGAATATGAATTGACATTCTGTTGTCACTATTCAAGATAAAAGCAACCCATTTGCCATAAGTCTTTGATTTTTTTCTCAAATCAACAACTACATCAAATATACTTCCATTTATACAGCTTAGAGTTTTTGCTTCAGCAGAACGACCTGTTTGATAGTGAAAACCCCTTAGTGTACCTTTGAATAAATTTTCAGAAATGTTACACTGGTTTACACTTGTATTTATCCCAAATTTTTTAAATTCGTTTTTACAATAGTGTCGTCTAAAAAAGCCTCTATTATCTTTAAAGGGTTTGGGCTTTATTAGAACAACTCCTTTTATTTTTTGCTTAAGGAAAATCATAATTATTATCGATTATAAAAAATTTTTTTAATCATAGTCCCGGTAATTTCAGTTAGTGTAATACTAGTCATCTCTTAAAATACAATCTAAATTTTCATGTTAATAAATAAATAAAGCATATACATTAAAAAACTTTACAGTTCAACTATTGAACGCTATAGTGTTCAAATAATGAACAAAAATAATGATTTTTTAAATATATTAAGAAGCATAGCTAATCATCCAGGATCTTCTCAAAGAAGTTTGGCTAAAAAAATTGGTTTGAGTTTAGGAAAACTTAATTATTGTTTAAGAGCTCTAAAACAAAAAGGTTTGGTGAAAGGTAAAAATTTTAAAAATAATAAAAATAAACAAAACTACATATACATATTGACACCCAAAGGAATAAGCACAAAAACAAAACTTACATTAAATTTCATGAAATTAAAAATGAAAGAATACGATGAACTTAAACGAGATATAGAAAATGATTTATCTGATAATAAAAAAAAAATAATTAATTTTGAAAAATAAATAATGAAAATTTTAGTCACTAATATTGGAAGAAGAATATATTTTGCTCAGTTTTTAGTTGATTTAAAAAAAAAAATTAAAAATTGTAAAATTTATTTAGCTGATAATAACTTAAACGTTTCTGGTTTAAAAATTAATGGAGCAAAAATCTTAAAAATACCAAAAGTAGAAGATGGTAATAATAAATATTTAAAAGCACTCAAAAAAATTATAATAGATAAAAAAATTTCTATTTTAATTCCTTGTACGAATTATGATCTGAATATTTTATCATTAAATGTCGATAAAATTAAAAAATTAGGATGTCATATTATGGTTTCGAATAATAGTCTAATAAATAAATGTTTGGATAAAAAGAAACTTTTTGATCTTTCACTGAAGTATAATTTTTATTCTCCAAAGATTTTTTTTAATTTAAAAGAAGCAAAAAAAAGTAAAACTAAAGTTTTTATAAGAAAGCTAAGAAATGGTTATGCTTCAATTGGACAAAAAGTAATTAAAAAATTAGAAAATAAAGATTTTAAAAAAAATTATATAATTCAAGAATATATATACGGTGACGAATTCCATTTAGACATCTTAAACGATCATAATGGAAAATTTTTATCTTCAAGTTTAAAGAAAAAAATTTCTATGAGATATGGTGAGACAGATATTGCAAAGGTAGTAAATAATCATAAAATTAATATACTCTCAAAAAAATTATCTAAACATCTAAAACATATTGGAAATTTAGATTGCGATATTATTTATGATAAACGAAAAAAGGTTCCATACATAATTGACATAAATCCAAGATTTGGAGGTGGTTATGCTTTCACTCACATATCAGGTGAAAATTTTTTAGCAAAATATATTTATAATTTTATAGGTAAAAAGATTAAGAATAAAAAAAAAATAAGTAATAAAATTTATAGCAAAGGAATTGCGTTAGCATAATTTTTTATGAAAAAGATATTCATTATTGCTCAAATTAGTCTAGGTTACGATGGTTTGAGCTATTTGGAAAAAAAAATAGTTAAACCTATCAAAAAGGATTTTCTAATAAGAAAAATAAAATTTTAAAAAATATGTCTAAAGAAATTAATGAGATAATTGATAAATTTGAAGTTATTTTTAGAAAAAGAGATAAAAGTCACCATGCACCATATTTTGATCAAATAGAAAAAAATAACTTAAAAAAATGTATTGAGACAACCTATGTTTCTTATGTCGGAAACTTCGTTAACGAATTTGAGAAAAAAATTTCAAAATTTGTAGGATCAAAATATGCGATAGCAACAACATCTGGAACTGCTGCATTACATTTGGCTTTAAGATATTATAATATAAATAATAATCACGAGGTGTTAGTACCTTCATTAACTTATGTTGCCACAGTAAATGCAATTAGATATTTAAACTCAATTCCTAATTTTGTTGATATCGATAATGAAAATCTGGGAATTTGTCCTTTCAAACTCGAAAAATATTTAAAAAATTCTACAAAAAAAATTAACGGAAAATTACTTAACAAGAAAACAAAAAGAGAGATTAAAGCTTTAATTGCAGTTCATTTATATGGTTTTCCTTGTCGAATAGATTTACTAAAAAAAATTTGTAAAAAATATAAAATTTTGTTGATTGAAGATGCTGCAGAATCTTTAGGCTCTTTTTACAAATCACAGCATACAGGCACATTTGGAAATATAGGTATTCTCAGTTTTAATGGAAATAAAACAATAACCTGTGGCGGAGGAGGTATGGTAATTACCAATTCAAAACAAATTGCACAAAAACTAAAGCATCTGTCGACACATGCTAGATTATCAAATCGAGAGGATCATTATCATGATGAGGTTGGTTATAATTATAGAATGACTAATTTATCAGCAGCGGTCGGATGTGGACAATTAAAAAAAATAGGCAAAATATTAAAATCAAAAATAAAAAATTATTATTGGTACAAAGAGAATTTTAAAAAATTTCAATCTATGAAAATATTAAAAGAGCCAAAAAACTCAAAATCAAATTATTGGTTAATTATTGGTAAATTTAAAAATACAGCAGAGAGAAATCATATTTTTAAATCTTTAAAGAAGAAAGGTTTTGGTGTGCGATTATGTTGGCGGCCTCTTCACACTTTAAAAATTTTTAAAAATTTTCCAAGGGATAATTTAAAAAATACAAATAAAATTTACAGTCAAACAATTACTTTTCCTAGTAGTTCTAAAATAAATCTATGAAAAAAAAAATACTAATATATTCTTCAAGTAGAGCTGATATAGACAGATATATACCAATAATTAAAAAAATATCTGATGAAGGTATTTTCAAACCAATTCTTTTTTTTTCTTCTTTTCATAAAAAAGAAAAATTTGGAGATTATAAATATGAAATAAAAAAACTTAAGATTAAATTAATTGAAAATAATTTTAATAAAAAATTGAAAGATAATTATTCATCTACTATTGAACATTACTGTTCTGATCTTAAAAAATTTAATAAAATTTTAATCAAATTAAAACCCAGTATGATCATAATTTTAGGCGATCGATTTGAGATTACCTCGGCAGTAGTACCTTCAATTCTTCAGAATATAATTATAATACACTTGTATGGTGGCGCAGTCACTGAGGGTGCTATAGATGACAAAATAAGACACGCTGTTACCAAACTTTCAAATGTTCATTTAGTACTTCATAAAAAATACTTAAATAGAGTAATTCAATTGGGTGAGGAACCTTGGAGAACAAAATTAATTGGTTTAGATTTTCTAAATGAATTAAAAAAAACAAAAATAATGTCTAAAAAAGAATTGTTTAAAAAATTAAAATTAGACAAAAGTAAAAAAACTTTTTTTGCAACCTATCATCCCGTAACCTTAGAAAAAAAAGACCACAGATATCAAATTAAGAATTTTTTAGATGCAATTAAAAAAAGTGATTATCAGTGTATTTTCACTTATCCAAATTCTGACTCGGGAAATGATTTAATTATAAATGAAATTAAAAAATTAATTAATAAAAATATAAGTAAATATACTTTTTTAAAGAAACTAAATTTAGTAGAATATACTAGTGTGCTTAAGCATTGTGATGCTATTATTGGAAATTCCTCAATGGGTATTGTTGATTCTGCTTCGTTTAAAAAACCTGTAATAAATATTGGAAATAGGCAAACCGGGAAAATTTTTCCTAAAAACATTATTCAAACAAAAAATAATTTTGGAGATATTATGAAATCAATTAAACTCTCTCAGTCTTTTCAATTTAAAAAAAATCTTAAAAATTTAAAAAATCCTTATGCACCCAAAAGCTATAATTTGAGTAAATTTTTGAAAAATTTGTTAGAATTAAAAAAGAACAATATTTATAAAAAAAAATTTGTAGATAAAGTTATATGAGTAGTTTAAAAAAATATAAAAGTAATATTTGTAAAAATAATATTATTACACGAAAAACTCTACTTCTTAAGGTTATCAAGTTAAAATGTTTAATTGTAGCTGATGCTAAAAACAAACTTATGAATAAAAAGTTAAAAGTTGATCTTTTTTCACTTAATATTGACTATTTGGTTGATTTTAATAAAGCTTAACAATTATATAAATGAGAAAAAAAATTTTATTATTTGGTTTCCAAAAAAAACAAGTAATCTTTTTAAAAAAAAAATTTAAGAGTAAAGTAGATTTTTTAATTTCTGATAAAACAAAAAAACAATCAGAGAGAATAGATGCTATAGTTGGCATAACTAGAAATGGACTACTCAATTTTCTAAAAAAAAATTTAATACAAAATAAGGTTAGACCTCAGTGGATACATTTGCCTGGTGCTGGGGTTGAGGAATATTCAATTTTTAAAAATTTTAATATAAATTTTACAAATGGAAAAATTATTCAAGGTGTACAAGTTTCTGAGCATGCCATAGCACTTTTACTGTCTTTAACAAGAAACTTGGTCCCAATACTAAAAAAAGGAATTAGTGTTAATTTTAAAAGGAGGCCAATCGAAATTAGAGGTAAGAAAGCTTTAATATATGGTTATGGTGGTATTGGTCAACTATTAGCAGAAAAATTAAAATCTTTTGGTCTAGATGTGTCTGCGGTAAATGGCAATTATGTTCCAATAGATAGCAACATATCAAATCTTTATTTAGATAATGATTTAATTAAAGGAATTAAAAATAAAGATTTTTTATTTATAACATCTCCTTTAACACCAGAAAATTTTAAGGTATTTGACTATAAAAAGTTAAAATTATTAAATAAGGACTCAATAGTTATTAATGTGTCTAGAGGTAAACTTTTATGTCTAAATTCTTTATATAAATGTATTAAAGAAAAAAAAATTTTTGGAGCTGGTTTAGATGTTACTGATCCAGAGCCATTATCTAAAAACCATAAATTATTTAAATTTGAAAATTTTGTTTATTCACCTCATATTGCTGGGATTTCTGACAATTTTGCACAAAGAAACTTTGATCTCATAATGAAGAACATGACTAGATTTATAAATAATAAAAGTCTATTAAATAATATTAATTTAAGATTGGGTTATTAAAATTTAATATGACTAAATTTGTAGATAAAAAAAATGTAAAATTTTATGAAAAGCTTTATAAAAATGGGCAAAATCATCAATATCCAAATTTAGATTTAGTAAGAATTCATCACGCTTTTTTAAAAAAAAATTTAGGCAAAACACTTGATTATGGAGCTGGCAGTGGTGAAAATAGTAAATTCCTAGCTTCTAATGGACATAAAGTTTATTCTATAGATAGTTCACAAACTGCCTGTAAAATTATAAAAAAAAAAAATCTTAAATTAAAAAAAAATCAAAAAATGAAAGTTATTAATATTAAAAGTTTTAGTAAATTGCCTTTTAAAAATAATTTTTTTCAAAATATAATTTGTATTAGCGTTTTATCTTTAGTAGGTGGCAAATCAAGTATTAAAAATCTAATTAAAGAATTTCTCAGAATATTAAAACCAGGTGGTTTGATGTTAATTGATATCAACGGCAAAAAAGGCGACTTTGCAAAAGATAAAACAAAAAAAATTATATGTCTTGAGTCAAAAAAAGAATTTTCAAAATTTGTGAATACTAAAATAACTAAAATTTTGTTTAGTGGTGAGATTTTTAAAGATTATTTCAATATTTCAGATCATGAATTTATCATGCTCGTTAAAAAATTATAATTTAGTTATATAGAAGATTTTATTTTTTTTGGTACCATAATATTGTTTTTTTTAAACCTTCATTTAATGAAATAAAATTTTTAATTTTAACAATTTCTTGAATTTGTTTTGTGTCTGGAATTCTTCTAAATGGAGAACCTAATGTATTTTCTCTTAAAAAAATTTTTTTTTTTGAATGTAAAATTTTTTTAATTTTTTTTACTAAATCAATAATTTTAACCTCTTCATTCATATTACCAATATTGAAAACTTTATTTAAAGATTTTCTTTTAAAACAACTACCAATAATTAATTTAATTGCGTCATCAATATAACAAAATGCTCTTTTGTGGTAAGGAGAAAAAACATCTACTTTAATTCTATCATTTGAAAATTTTAAAAATAATTCTGGTATAACATGAGAATAACCCATTCTTGGTCCATAAATATTGTGTGGTCTATAAATAATATATTTGAAATTTGTCAGTTGTAATATTATTTCAGAAAAAAATTTTGATAAGTAATATGATTGCCTTGAATTGAATAAAGTTGGATAAGTAAATCTTTGTTTTTCTAAAGTTGGAAATTTGAGTTTTTTACTATCTAATAGAGGTTGATAAACTTCACTCGTAGAAAAAAATATAATTAAAGGTTTCTTTTTTTTAGTCTCAAATGCTTTTAAAATATTCAAAGTAGAAATCAGATTTGTATCAAATGTTTTGATAGGATTTTTTTTAACATTTTGAACACCTACAATCGCCGCAAGGTGAAAAATATGTGTATAGTTTTCATTTATTTTGAAAGATTTTGTTAAATCTATTTTTTTGACCTTAATGTTTCTTTTTTTTTTTAATAAGTTATTAAATTCAATATCTTTTTTACCTCTCGAAAAATTATCAA
>MDSW01177414.1_pt1 | contig 17834 bp, 16 predicted proteins | sample 811171 | NCBI WGS metagenome assembly MDSW01 (sample SAMN05326641, study PRJNA326480) | marine metagenome | isolation source: seawater | place: Atlantic Ocean: North West | collected 2012
TGTTAACAACGGCGCACTAACATATGGTGGTTACTACTTCCCATATATCGAACAAAATAACATGGATATTGGTGGTGGTAGATCAGAAATTGACATGGCTCTAGCACTTTATAGTGCATATGTGCAATGGAAAACTTCTGACTATATGTGGCATACAGAGTACACAGGTGCCTACGGTGAATTGAGTGTAGCTAACGCTGACCAATTAACTGTTACACGTAATAACTATGTATTAATGAGTAGACTCGAACTTTATCCTACTGCTCCATTTAGCAAAATTTTGCTTGAAGTAGGTATGTCACCAGGTGACCAATCTAACACATCAGCTGGTAACAACGACTATGAAGGTTCGATTGTAAGATTCAATGGTGCATACAATTTAGACCAATTGCTATTTAAGCACGTTATTCCTACTCTTTATCAGAGATCAGGTAGTGTTATAAATGCTAAATACCTTAAAGGAGCGGTTGATTATGGCATGGCTAATGGTGATAACCTTAACTTAGCTGTAATTATGGCTTGGCATGAAAATGACAAACCAGCTGACCAAAGCCTTGGCGCTAACGCCGGTGGTTCTGCAGGTACTGCAGGTTCTTTAGACAAATATATAGGTACTGAATATGAAGCTACATACTCAACTAACTTAGTTGATGGTGTAGAACTTGCATTTATCGGTTCTTATATTGACGTAGGTAGTGGTTTAGAAGATGCATTAATTGCACAAGCCTATTCTAACTATTCAAAAGCTAGATCTAAGTCTCTACTAGAAACAGAAGGAAACATTTGGGCGTTTCAATCAAGATTAATGATCTTTATTGATGACTTCTTCAAAGCTCCTGCTGCTACTAAGTAGTACTTGGTTTTAACTATTCTGGGGAGTCCTAAAATTAGGACTCCCTTTTTTTTTATAATCAGATAAATTAATAGTAATGTTAAGAAAGTTTCTGTTCACTTTCCTTTTTCTAACGACTTCTGCATTTTCTATATCTTTAGATGATGCGATTACTTTTGCACTTAAAAATAATAAGAATATCCAACTACAAGAAGCAGAGATACGATTCAAACAAGGTTCTGTCAAAGGTTCTAATGCTCTTTACGATCCGAGTATTGGAATTAGTTTTAATTTTACAGATTCAACATCACCATCTACATCTGCCTTTGCTAAAAACAATGTAGTTAATGAAGATATTTCTTATGCAAATATAGGACTAGAGGGTTATTTACCAACTGGAACTTATTATAAAGTTTTTGATTTCGAAATTAACAAAACTAAAACAGATTTAGGAACAAGTGCTATTAGTCCAAAGTGGGATACAGGTCTAGAATTTACTATAGGTCAAAACATATTGAAAGATTTTGGACCAAATATTAACAATACAAAGATTGTTATAGCTAGAAGAAATAGCAAAATATCAAAAGTACAATTAGAGAAAATTATTTCAGATACGATTCTTGATGTTGAGAATAAATATTGGAATGCGGTATATAGGAAAATGAATTACGAACTTTCTAAATTATCTTTAGAGTTGGCTGTCGATTTGTTTATTAAGAACGAGCAAGAAGTAGAACTTGGCACACTACCTAAAATTGCATTGCTACAAACAAAATCTGAAGTTGCTCTTAGACAATCTGATTTAGTTAAATCTGAGAATAGCTACAAGGAGTCACTTGATTTATTGAAGATAGCAATGTCGTTACCTATTACTGAAGAACTACAAGTAGATGGGAATGTAACAAAAAAGACTCCTTCAAAAGTTAACCCCAATGAATTAGTTTCTATTGCTATTAAAAATCGTCCCGAAGTAAAACAAGGGTCAATGATGATAGAAAATTCTAGTGACCTTGCTGAATATTATTCTAATCAATTACTTCCAGATTTTGATATTGAGGCGACATTAGGATATACAGGACTAAGTGGAGAAAAGAACTCAAGTTATTCCTCTGCCATTTTGGGACAACCAAAAATTGCGACAAAGTATGACGGAAAATTAAGAGATTCAATGAACAATTTAGAATCCATGGACAATCGCTATTGGAGCATTGGAGCCAGTTTGACTATACCTCTATTCAATAATGAAGCTAAAGGAGAATACGAAGAAGCAATTGCTAGAAAAACGCAGCGGTTGATTGAACTAGATCAGTTACTTGATTCTATTCAATTTGAAGCAAGAAGATCTTACAGGAAGGTTGCATCCAGCATTAAAGAGGTAGAAGCATCCGAATTAAATATATCCCTACATATGCAGATGTTAGACATAGAAAAGGAATTGTTTGAATTAGGAATGTCTAAAACTAGAGATGTTCTTCAAGCACAAAGAGACTTAATTAAGGCCAAAACTAAACACAACAGGGCTTTAACTGATTATAATGTTTCAGTTACAGCGTTAGACTACTCTCTAGGTACTCTAATTAAAGAAAAAAAAATAATTTTATTTGATTAGTGTTTAAAGTGACGAACGCCAACAAATATCATGGCAATATTTCTCTCATTTGCTGCAGCTACAACTTCATCGTCTCTTATTGACCCACCAGGTTGGACTATTGCAGTTATCCCTGCTTTTGCTGCCTCATCTATACCATCTCTAAAAGGGAAAAAAGCATCTGAGGCCATTACAGAATCAGTAGTTCCATAGTGATCTTTAGCCTTTATAGTCGCTAATTGAACAGAATTTACTCTATTCATTTGCCCAGCACCTATCCCAACTGTCTTATTATCTCTAGCAAAAACTATTGAATTAGATTTAACATTTTTACAAACTTTCCATGCCAACAATAATGTTTTTAATTCTTCATCAGAAGGAGCTCTCTCAGTTGCAACCTTGTAATCCGTAAAGTCTTCATCCGATGTAACGTCAGCATCTTGGTATAAAACTCCACCAACAACTTTCTTTATATCCATAAGTTTTTCATTTCCTCTTACAATAGCTGGACTTTTAAGGACTCTAAGATTCTTCTTTGATTTTAAAATTTCAAGAGCATCATTTGAGTAATCTGGAGCAATTAAAACCTCAATGAAAGTATTAGTTATCTCTTTAGCAACATCTTCTTCAACAACATTATTAAAAGCAACAATTCCGCCAAATGCGCTTACAGGATCACAGTCTCTTGCGTCAATATAAGCTTGCAATGTGTTTTCATGTTCTGCCACCCCACAAGGATTATTGTGCTTAACAATTACACATGCATTAGAATCGAATTCTTTAACAGTTTCAAAACAAGAATCCGCATCATAAATATTGTTTAAGGATAACTCTTTACCTTGCAATTGAATTGAATTTGCAATACATGCTTCTGTAATATTGTCTTGAACAAAAAAAGATCCATCTTGATGAGGGTTTTCACCGTATCGTAAATCATATGACTTTTTATAATGAAGAGTTAAAGTGTCCGGCATTTTCTTTTTTGAATTATCTAGATTCAATTTGCCTAGATGATTAGAGATAGCAGCATCATATTTAGTAACATAGGCTAAAGCTTTTTTAGCAAATTCGTAATTCGATTCTTTTTCAATCTCTAAAGTATTTTTAGATATTTTTTTCATTAATGAGTCATAGTCAGAAGGATCAACAATTACAGTAACATCTTGAAAATTTTTAGAAGCAGCTCTAACAATAGTTGGGCCACCGATATCAATATTCTCTATAACTTCCTGAAAAGCGACATTTTCCTTTTCTATAGTTTTTTCAAAAGGATAGAAATTAACAATTACTAAATCAATTGGTTTGACCGATTCACTTTCTAAATCAATCTTATGTTGTGGGTTATCTCTGATAGCGAGAATTCCAGCATGTATTTTTGGATGTAGAGTCTTCACTCTACCATCAAGCATTTCAGGAAAATCAGTTATATCAGAAACATCTTTTACCTCAATGTTCTTTTCACGAAGGAATTTTGCTGTTCCACCACTAGAAATAATTTCTATACCAATATCAGAAAGCTTTTTTGCTATATTATCAAGATTAGATTTGTCCCAAACACTTATTAACGCGGTTTTGATAATACTCATAGGATTAGTATATTTTAATAGAAATTATGAATATTTAAAGACCAAGAGAAATGTTCTTTGTTATAATTAAGCTATTGAGGTATAGAATGAAAGATATTTTTTCAAAACTATCAACTGAGAAAACTAATAAGGGACTAAAAACAGATAATAAAACATTTGTTCAACTGGTTGACTCTTTTGTTAAAGAAGAAAGAAAGATTAACAAAATCCTAAAGTTAAATTCTAAAAAAATAGCTAAAGCATCTCAGCTCTTCTTCGATGTATTTTCGAGAGGTGGAAGAATATTCTTTGTTGGCGCTGGTACAAGTGGAAGACTTGGAATTTTGGAAGCGGCAGAATGTCCCCCAACTTTTGGAACATCCCCAAAACAAATTCAAGCAATTATAGCAGGCGGTAACAAAGCTATCTTTAATGCCATAGAGGGAGCAGAAGATTCTAAAATCGCCTCTAGAAAAACTTTAATAAATAAAAAATTTTCGTCTAATGACCTCTTGGTTGGAATTTCTGCAAGTGGAAAAACTAGTTATGTAATTTCAGCAATCAACTACGCAAAGAAGCTTAAGTCTAAAACGATTTTTATTACATGCAACAAGCAAAAAACCAAGCTTTCAGATATTGACATTGTTCTCGAGGTAGGACCAGAATTTATTTCTGGATCGACAAGACTCAAGTCTGGCACTATAACCAAAAATGTCTTAAATATTATTACAACTACAGCGATGATTAAAGCCGAAAGAATATTTAAAAATATGATGGTTGATATTAAGCCGATTACTGAAAAACTTCGCGCACGAGCAATAAGGAATTTGTCATTCATACTTAAAATAGATGAAGACAAATCCATTAAATTACTACGAAGTAGCAAATGGAGTATAAGAATCGCAATTGTTATGTATAAAAAAGAACTAAATTATAAGGAGGCTGAAATTCTTTCTAAAACTATATCTATTAAAGACCTTTTTTAAATGATAATAGTATTGTAATAATTAGATTATGAGAATAATTGGAATTAATTCTGGAACCTCAGCTGATGCCTTAGACATTTGTCTAGTAGATTTTAAAAAAAAGTCTATCAAGCTTTTGCATACCAGCACGTTTAAATATCCTACAGTTTTGAGACAAGAAATTCTTAACTCAGGACCAAATTCTAGAATATATGATATTGAAAGTCTAAGCTTAAAATTAGGAAATTTTGTGTCTAAAAAAGTCAATTCTTTTCTAAAAAAGAATAAAATTGAAAGCAAGCGTATAGATGCAATTGGCCTACATGGTCAAACGATTCATCACTCGCAGGATCTAAATAGAACTGTATCTGTTCAAATAACGGAAGCCGATTTAGTTGCACAGTCGACAGGGATAACAACCATTTTTGATTTTAGAAAAAAAGATATAGTTGCGGGTGGAACAGGTGCTCCTCTTATCCCTATATTAGATTATTATCTTTTCCCAAAAATTAAAAAACCATTTATATGTCAAAATTTGGGAGGCATTGCTAATGCAACATTAGTTGAACGTAACTTGTCTCAATGCATAGGCTATGACTCTGGACCAGCAAATTCATTGATAGACAAAGTGGTTCAATTAAAAACAAAAGGTAAAGTTTTCTTTGATCAAAGCGGTTTAATGGCAAGTAGGGGGAAAGTTGATTCTCACTTGCTCAAGAAGATACTTTCTAACCCTTATTTTAAGATACTTCCACCCAAATCAACAGGTAACAGGGAGTTCGGGATAGAATATGCAAATGATTTATATAATTACTCATTAAAGAAAAAAATCCCTTTTAATAACTTATTAGCAACTTTATCTATGGTTACAGTAGAATCTATTGCTAGATCATACGAAAATTTTATTTTCCCCTTTTCCAAACCTAATTTGGTCATTTTATCAGGTGGTGGAGTAAGAAATAAATTTATTATATCTAATCTTAAAGACAGATTGCCAAGATTAGAGTTTGCTATTTCTGACAACTTGGATGTTCCTGCAAAATATAAAGAATCTATTTTGTTCGCACTTCTTGGTTATTTAAGATTAACGAACACAAGATTAAATCTCAGAAATCTGACTGGATCAAAAGAGAAATTACTTTTGGGCAAGATAGCACACCCGTAGAATCATGAATAATTTATCTAATCTAATAATCCCAAGAATAAACGTTAACTCTGACTCTTCTATTGATGAGGCCATAGAATTAATTAAAGAATTTAATTTTGATGCATTTATTCTTTTTGCAACAGAAAAAGTAGTTTTTAAGGAAGATGCAAAATTTTCATTAGAAAGATTTAATTTTATGAAAGAGAAACTTCAAAACAATTCTAAAAACAAGATTCTTTTTTTTGTAGATGCAGAAAATGGATTTGGCCATCGATGTAATGATTACGAAGAGAACGATAGAATGAAATTCACGGATATCAATAAAGAGTTATACAATAATGGGATATCCTTTAATCTGGCTCCAGTAGTAGATATCAATGAATTTGATGAAGAAATATTGAATGAACGATGCTATTCGTCTGATCCATCTGAAGTTGTAAGTATAGCTTCTCTTTTTATTGAAGCGGCATATTTAAATAATGTTATACCCTGCATTAAACATTTCCCTGGGCATGGAGCAGCAAAAGGTGATACACATGTTGATATTGTCACCTCGGAACTAGATATAAAAAGATTAAATTCAACTCATATCAAGCCTTTCATAGATTTGATTAATAAAGTAGAGCTTGTTATGACTAATCATGTTTATTATTCTTCAATAGATAAAGAAATGATTCCTGCATCGATGTCTAGAAATGTAATGGGAATCTTAAGAAATGCTGACTATAAAGGTTTGGTTCTCTCAGACTCTATAAGGATGGGGGCACTTACTAAACATTTTTCACAGGAGGATATTATAGAGAGATTTTTTTTAAATGGCGGAGACCTGATTTTAGACCCATTAAGACCAAAGGAAGCAGTAAAAATAGTAAATACATTGTATAAAGATATAAATAATATAGAAAAGAAATTAAGTAATATTAATAATTTAAAATTAAAAGCTCGAAAGAATTTAATTAAATGATTTACCTAGATTTTCTAAAGATTCTATCAACTTTTGATTTGCTGATTATAGCTAGCTATTTAATACTTAGTTCATTAATCGGTCTTTACCTTAAAAAACAAGCTTCAAAGAACCTAAGCTCATATTTTGTATCTGATAAAAATTTACCATGGTGGCTTGTGGGAACCTCTATGGTTGCAACAACCCTTTCTATTGATACACCAATTGTTGTTATTTCTTGGATAAGAGATCCAGGTATTTGGCAAAATTGGTTTTGGTGGTCTTTCCTATTCACGCATTGTCTAGTAATTTTTTTCTTTTCTAGATATTGGAGGAGAGCAGAAGTTATTACAGACAATCAGCTCATAGAGCTTAGATATGCTGGACCTCCAGCAAAATACTTAAGGATATTCAAAGCTTTTTACTTTTCAACATTTTTCAATCTCATTATTACAGGATGGATTATTAGCGCATTCTTGAAAATATTTAATACTATATTAGGTTTTGATAGCACTTTGTTGCTCATATTAGTTACATTTGTAGCTCTCTTTTATACAACTTCTTCTGGATTAAAAGGGGTAGTTGTTAATGATTTCATCCAATATTTCATTGCATTTGCAGGGTCTATAATTTTGGCCGTTTGTTTGATTAACTCAGCAGAAATCGGTGGCATTAATAATTATTTTGAATTAGTGAAAAATATACCCAAAGAAAAACTTACTATGATCCCTTCGTTATTTAATACTGATGATTTTATGACTTTTTTGATTTATGGAACAATTGTTTGGTGGTCTTCTCATAACTCAGATGGAGGGGGATATATAATTCAGAGATTATGTTCCGCAAAATCAGAGAAAGATGGTGCTATTGGGTCTATATGGTTTGTTCTAAACCATTATGTTTTAAGGTTTGCTCCCTGGCTTGTAATAGGAGTTTGCACTTTAATTATTTTTCCATTACCAATCTCTGCTAATTTTGATAACGAAACTATCTATCCAGTTTTAATTAGAGACTATGTGGGTAGCGGATTAAGGGGCTTTTTAATAGTAACACTGTTAGCTGCGTATATGTCGACTATTAGTACGCAAGTGAATTGGGGATCATCGTATTTAATAAATGATTTATACAAAAGATTTTATAAGAAAAATGAATCAGAGTCACACTATGTACAAATGTCTAAAATCTTTACAATTTTATTTCTTTTGATAGCCCTAATCGTTGGCTTATTTATTGATAACATTGGTAAAGCATGGATATTTCTATGGAGCGTTAGTTCTGGGCTTGGTTTCTTTTTAATTGCTAGGTGGTTTTGGTGGAGAATTAATTCTTGGTCAGAGATTTCGGCTCTTATTTCTTCAGTATGTTTTAGCATACTTTTTTATTTGCTAGACTTTTTTGATGTTATTGCTGTAAGTTTTTTTAGCAAAATTCTTATAATTCCTTTTTCTATACTTATTGGACTACTTGTAACTTTTGCGACTAAGCCAGAGAGCCCCGAAACCTTAAAAAAGTTTTACAATAAAATTCATCCAGCAGGTTTCTGGAATATAAATATTACAAAAGAAAAATCAGAAAAAGAAAGTATTATTTACCCTTTAACTCAAGCGGCTGTTCTTGCGTTAGCTGTGTTGCTAATGATATATGGTTTAATAAAATTTATTACTGGAGAACCAGTTCTATCTTTAATTACAATTGGTATTGGTTTGACAACATTAATTCTTTTGACTAGAAAAATTTACTTATCTTGAGTTTATACAGCAAATGAAGAACCACAACCGCATTTCGCAGTAGCATTGGGATTTTCTATCCCGAAACCAGAACCACTAAGTCCATCAGTAAAATTCAAAGCCCCTCCTTCTAGATGAGGAAAGCTAAATTTATCTATTACAACTTTTACGCTTAATTTATCAAAAACCTGATCTGACTCATCGATTTCATCGTCAAACCCCATTTCATATGAAAAACCAGAGCATCCACCAGGTACTACTCTAATTCGAAGGAATGCATTTTCCATTTCTTCATCTATAAGCAGTCTTTCTATCTCTTTTGCAGCTTTTTCAGTTACGTTAAACATATATATTATCTTAAATAAAAGTCAGTCTCTTGGCAACAATTTTTTCTTTATGCATAAATCCTGTATATTAGTCAAGAAATGAAAGTTTCCAAATTAATATATGATAATACGAAGAATTCATCAGATTTATTCTACAGGACATCTTTCAAGGCGCCAGACCCTATTCTATTCATTGAGTTTAGAAACAAAAAATATCTTATTTTGAATGATTTAGAAATAGAACGGGGGAAAAGTGAAGCAAAAGTAGATAGTGTCTTACCTCTAAGTAGCATCTCCAGAAAAATAAAAAGTAATTCTATTGAACAAGTAATATTGCATCTCTTAAAAGAATTTAAAATTAAAACGATAGAAGTCCCTTACAATTTTCCTTCCTATATATATAAAAAATTAACAAAGAGCAAGATTAAAGTGATGCCTTCAAAATCACCGATCTTTTTTAACTCTAGAATTGTAAAAAATCAAACCGAGATTAAAAGCATTTCAAAAGTCATGAGGCATACAGAAAAAGTCATGAGGCTAATAATTGAAAAAATAAAATATTCAAAATCTAAAAATAAAATCTTACGAACAGATGGAAGGATACTAACCTCAGAACTTTTACGAAATATTTGCCAAAAAGAATTAAGCTCTTACGGTTTAGAATGTCCAGATTGTATTATTTCATCTGGGCGGCACTCGTCTTTACCACACCATCAAGGAACTGGCCCTATTAAAGAATGCCAGTCTATAATAATTGATATTTTTCCTAAAGATACTTCTTCAGGGTATTTTGGAGATATGACCAGAACAGTTGTCAAAGGAACTCCAAGTAAAAAATTAAATGATATGTATAAAGCAGTTTTAAAAGGACAAAGATTAGGACTATCTTTAATCAAATCAGGAGTCAAAAGCAAGACCGTCCATAACTCTATTAAGAGTCTGTTCGATAACTCTGGCTTCTATACTACTTACAAAGAAGGTACACCAGAAGGCTTTATTCATTCCACAGGGCATGGTTTGGGACTAGACATACATGAACCACCAAGAATTTCTAGTGGAGATGACATACTGAAAAAAAATTACGTAGTAACTGTCGAACCTGGTCTCTATTACAGTCATATTGGTGGAGTTAGGGTAGAAGATACAGTTTTAGTTACCACTGATGGATGTAAAAACTTAACACGATTCCCAAAGAATCTTAATCTTTAAAGCATGAAAGAGAAATTTTTAGAATTAGTCAAGATTACGAAGAAATTAAGAAGCGAAGATGGTTGCCCGTGGGACAAAGAACAAACTTTCGAAACATTGCGTTCTCATATTATTGAAGAGTCATATGAAACCATATCAGCAATAGATATGAAAGATTATGATAACTTAAATGAAGAACTAGGAGACCTTCTTCTACAAATTTTGCTGGTTTCAAATATAGCAGAAGAAAAAAAACTATTTACAATTGAAGACGTAATAGGAGAACTTTCAAAAAAATTAGTGCGTAGACACCCACATGTTTTTGGAAATAAAAGTGCAAAAGATGCAAACGAAGCTAAAGAAATATGGAATAGGGAAAAAATGAAGGAACCAAATAAAGACAAAGTTATACCATCAAAATCATTCCCATCATTAATTAGAGCGGTAGACATATCAAAACATTATTCTAAATTGACCAATCTAGATTGGCCTTCCAGCACCCCTCTTTTGGAAGTTCTATATGAAGAGATAAATGAACTAAAAGTTGGACTAGAAAATGAAGATAAATCAGAAATCGAAGAGGAACTAGGAGATATACTTTTTACTGTTGCTAATCTTTGCAGAAAAGAAGGGCTAAGCCCGGAGATTGCTCTTAATCAAAGCTCTGATAAATTTACAAGAAGGGCAAATTTATTTGTAGAACTTAAAAGTAAATTTGAACATTTATCTGATGAAGAATTGTGGAGTAAAGCTAAGTTAATCAGTAAGAAAACTAGCAAGTAAAGTGTGCCCATTTTCTATTCTCAAATCTGACTTATTGGCAATCTTTTCACTGAACTGTTTCTCGTTATGATTGTTAATAGACTTCCTTGAATCGTATATCATAAAAGGAACATATTCGTAGCTATGTGTCTTTAATTCTATAGGTGTTGGATGATCTGAAACAATACAAATTTTAAATTCTTTGCAATTGCTTTTAAGTCCTTCAATTAGAGGCTTAATGACTTTTTCATCTAAATCTTCAATAGCTCTAATCTTCTTTTTAACATCACCTTCATGCCCAGTTTCATCTGGTGCTTCTATATGAATCATACTAAAATCATGTTTATTTAAGCTATGAAGCACGGCATCTACTTTCCCTTTATAGTTAGTATCCAAATAACCAGTTGCACCAGGGACATCAATTACATCTAAATCCGCACATTTTCCAATTCCTTTTACTAAATCAACGGCAGAGATTACAGACCCAGTCATTTTATTTATTGATTGAAAACTTGGCAAGATGGTTTTTTTGCCTTGTCCCCATAACCAAATATTGTTGCAGGACAAATTCTTATACTTTTCGTTTCTATCCTTAAACTCCATTATCTTTTTTCTTGCTTTTTCCATAATAAAAATCAATTTTTCTGACCCTGGTCCTGTGGGAGTAAAATCTTTTATATTTTGACCGGTTATATCATGCGGTGGAATAGTTGTTGGCTCTATGCTTCCTTGTTTCCATACAAGTATATGCCGGTAGCTAACACCAGCAAAAAGTTTAAAAGAATTATCATCAATTGCGTCCTTAAGAAAGCTTACAAGTTCTTTGGCAATAGAGTTTTCTATATGACCAGCAGAATAATCACTCATTATATGGTTATTATTTGTTGATGAAATTTGTACCAAATTACAACGATATGCAACATCTGTATCTTCTAACTTTAACCCAAGGCTAGAGGCTTCTAGTGGGGATCTTCCTGTAAAAAAATCTCTAGGATTGTATCCAAGAACACTTAAATTCCCTACATCACTACCAGATTTAAGTCCTTCTGGTATGTGATTGACAGTGCCAATGACAGAATCTTTTGCTAACTGATCCATAAAAAATGTTTGAGCAAATTCTAGTGGAGTTTGATTGTCAAGTTGCTCAATAGGTCTGTCTGGCATTCCATCTGCTTGAACTAAAACATACTTCAAATTATTTCTCTCTTGTCCGAAAACTTATTATCTATATTTTTCAATTGACTTTCCGCATGATAAGAACTCCGCACCATTGGTCCGCATTCTACTGATTTAATATTCAATTTTTTTTGTGCATAATTTTTAATTTTTTTAAATTCTGACATAGTGTAAAACTTTGATACATTGATATGTTCTTTTGTAGGTTGGAGATATTGACCAATAGTTACCAAGTCACAACCCGCTTGATCAAGATCATCAATCAATTTTTCTACTTCCTCTTCAGTTTCACCAACACCAATCATAAAACCAGATTTAACTACAACTCGCGAGTTCTCTTTGAAATATTTCAATAAGTTAATTGATCTATTGTAATTTGCTTGAGGTCTCATTGCTCTTTTTTTTGATGTTCTAGTTTTTTGTTTTTGATAATACAATCTTTCAATTGTCTCCATATTGTGGTTCAATACGTCAGGCTCAGCTGCGATTATTATATCTAATGCTTTTTTATCTCCAAGAAAATCAGGAATTAATAACTCAATCTTTATATCTAAGTTTAATTTTTTTATTTCTTTAACACTTTCCGCGAAAATTTTTGCACTCTGTAGATTTTTGTTATCTCTATTGACTGATGTAAGTACAACATGGTTGATTAAAGCATTATTATTTTTTAAGTCTAATATACCTCTAGCTAATCTCTTAGGCTCTAGATAATCTATAAGTCCGCCATCTCCTGTTTTTACAGCACAAAAACCACAACTTCTTGTACAAGTGTCCCCAAGAATCATAAAAGTCAGAGTTCCTAACGACCAACACTCAGCCAGGTTAGGACAATTTGCTTCCTCGCATACTGTATGAAGCGTGTTCTTCGATACGATTTTCTTTAATTTTTTAAAATTATTCCCCATGGGAATTTTGGTTTTTATCCATTTCGGTTTGTTTTCCAACTCTCTATTTAACCTCTTTGTTTAAAGTATTCTTTTCCATTGAATTAATCTTTTTTTGTAGCTGATTAATTTTAAAGCTTTTTGAGATTGAACTAAATCCCATTGATATCAACGAAATAAATACCCCAAGTAGAAATGCCGCAGCCAATAGAAAAGAGTTAGTGATAGGCCTATCTTGGAATGAAAAAATTGTGATATCAAAATTTACTAAGAATTCTTTTAGAAAAAGCTCTTGGTTTTGAAAAACAAAAACTATTCCTAGTAAAAACAACGAAGATATTATAATTGCTTTCAACATTACGCTAAAGTGATTTTAACATATTTAGGAAGTCTAATTATGAAGATAGTATAGTTTTTCAAAATATTCATTTTTTAGCTCAGGGATAATTTTATCTAATATTTTTTCTTTCTTTTTTGGAAAATATTCAATATCTAAATTCTCTATTCCTAATGTGTCCTCAATGTATCTTATTGCAGCCCCAAGCCCTCCAGTTGCATCAACAAGCTTAAGTGTTTTAGCTTGATTTCCTGAGAATATTCTTCCATCAGATACTTTTTCTATTTCACGATCTGACAATTTTCTTCTATCTTTAACGACCTCTTTGAACTGACTATGAACATCTTCAATTATTGCCACAAGAACTTCCTTTTCATCTTTTGTTAACTCTCTTGTTGGGCTACCAATATCTTTTAATTTACCAGATTTTACAACTTCTATATTAACTTTGAGATATTTAATTAGCTCTGACAAATCATAATATTGTGTAATTACACCAATACTTCCAGTTATTGAACCAGGGTTAGCAAATATGTATGAAGTACCACAAGCAATCATGTACCCCCCAGATGCTCCAACATCAACTATGCTAGAAACCACTAATTTGGATTTGTTTAATTCAATTAATGAATCGTAAATTTCTTGAGACGATCCAACAGTGCCACCTGGCGAGTCAATTCTAACAATTACAGCTTTTACAGACTCGTCGTCAATAAATGTATCTATACTTTTCAAATATTTCTTGGGATTTCTAATAACCCCTGTTATTTCAAGCACAGCAATTTTATTAACCGGATTTATTGTCATAAATGCACTATATAGAAATATAGCGAGAACAAGAAAAATAAGAATATTTTTTACGCTTAATTTTTTAATTATATCTTTCATGTAAAACTTCATCGATTGTTTGTTTTATTAACCAAGGTGGAGTCGAGGCCCCAGCGCAAATACCCACAGTCTTATCTTTAAGATCTAGATTTAACTCCTGTATCTCTTTAAAGGTTTCTATTTGGTATGTAAAAGTATTAACTTTTTTGCATAATTCAGCAATTTCTCTTGTATTTGAACTATTTTTTCCACCAATTACTAACATTATATCAACATCTTTTGCAATTTCCTTAGATTCCATTTGTTTATTATGAATATCATCACATAGGGTATCTATTACTTTTATCTCATATCCTTTCAATGATTTTAACAAATCAACAACGTCCCAAAAAGTTTCCATCGGTATAGTTGTTTGGGCAACAACTCCAATTTTTTTAGATTTCAATTCATTGATGTCTAGTTCGTCTTTGTTTTTAATAACCAAGCAATTGTTTTTAGCGTAGCTTTTTGCTCCAATTATTTCGGGGTGATTTTCATTCCCCACTATAAGCACATAGTGGCTATCTTCAGATAAAGATTTAACTGCAAATTGAAGTCTTTTAACTATAGGGCATGTCATATCAACAACATTTAATGAAGACTCATTTAGATTCTTCTCTTCATAATTAGGTATACCATGTGCTCTAATTATCACTGTGCCTTTATCATTTTTTTCGATTTCATTGATTACAGATAGACCTTTGTTGTTAAGGATTTCAACCATTTGAGGATTATGAATTAGGGGACCAAAAGATTTCACTTCTTGATCCGGATTCTTGTCAAGGATCTCTTCTGCTGTTGACACAGCATCCTCAACACCAAAACATACACCGGCGCTATCAGCAATTATTAATTTCTTAGGCATCGTCTTTCACTATACTCTGAATCTTTTCAACTACCTCTTTAATGCTTAAGGTAGACGTATTAATTATCACAGCATCATCTGCTGGATGCAAGGGACATATATTCCTAGTCATATCAAGAGTGTCCCTTTCGTTAATCTCTTTTAGAACTTTCTGCTCATTAATATTAACCCCAAGAATCTCTTTGAGTTGTAAGGCTCTTCTATTCGCTCTAATTTCAGGACTGGCATCCAAATAAAACTTATATTTTGCATCAGGAAAAACATATGTGCCCATGTCTCTGCCTTCGGCTATATAACTTTTATTCTTCACTATTCTACGTTGCATTTCTTTCAACACACCTCTAACAATTTGATTTACCGCAAATTGGGAGGCAAGCGTAGAAATCTCACTCGTTCTTATATCATCTGTAACATCATCTGTGTTTACAAATACTTTTTGAGTTTCATCTTCATCAACAAATCTTATATGAAGATCTATTAGTAATTTTTTTAACTTTTCATCACTTCCATTCGCAGTGATTCCATGCAAGTCTGCAAAAAGAGCTAGAGCTCTGTACATTGCTCCGGAATCTAAATAATTAAATCCCAAAGATTCAGCTAGTATCTTCGCTATAGTTCCTTTTCCAACACCGGAAGGACCATCAATTGTTATCATCATGATATTATTTTTTTTCAAACCCCCTTAGAAGCTCAAAGAAATTAGGAAAAGAAATAGAAACGCATTCAATATTTTTTATTGTTGTATCCCCACTTGCTTTTGTTCCCGCAATCGCAGCCATCATTGCAATTCTATGATCGCCATGGCTATCACAATTCGCTGCAAGCAATCCTTCTTTTCCTACAATTCTTATACCATTTTCTGTCTCGTTAATGTTGCATCCAAATTTTTTGAGCTCAGTGACAATAGATTTTATTCTATCAGATTCTTTAAATCTTAATTCGTCAGCTCCCGAAATAGTTGATTCTCCTTCAGCTAATGTACATGCTAATGAAAGTATTGGAATCTCGTCTATCAATGAGGGTATAGATGCCTCATCAATATCTATTGCGCTTAGCGTGCTGCTCTTACTCGTAATATCCCCAACTTGTTCTCCATCTTTTAGAGTTACATTAGAAATTTCTATTTCACCACCCATTTTTTTTAAAATATCTATAAAATGAATTCTCATAGGATTTAGACAAACATTTTTAATGTGAAGCTCAGTATTTTTACTTATAAGACTAGCAACGATAAAGAAGGCAGCAGATGAGGGGTCACTAGGTATAGTCATCTCTTTCAAATTAATTTTCAGATTAGGGCGTATTGTTATTGTTTCTTCATTGACAACTATATTCTCTGTGAAGTTTGCCAGCATTATTTCAGTGTGATTTCTTGATCGTTTTCTATCTCTAAATTTTGTTTCTCCTTCTGCATAAAGGCCCGCAAAAAGTATTGCAGATTTAACTTGAGCAGAACCAAGATTTAGATTAAATTCACCACCTTGAAGAGAAGAAGGTTTTATTTCTATTGGTAAACAACCATTATTTGTAGAGATATCAGCTTTCATAGTCCTCAGAGGTTCTTCTATTCTTTTCATTGGTCTTCTACGTAAAGAGTTATCTCCGTCAAGAATAGAAGAAAAATTTTGACCAACCAATATGCCCGATAAAAGCCTTGCTGTCGTTCCAGAATTTCCGCAATCTAGAACACTTTTTGCCTCAGAAAAATTACTTGCTCCTTTGCTTTTCACTATTAGTTTGTTGTCAGAATATATAAAATCGACCCCCATTTTTTGAAAACAAGAAATGGTAGAACTAATATCCTCCGAAAATAAAATATTATTAATTATTGTTTCAGTCGAATTTAACGAAGATAAAATAACAGCCCTATGGGAAATAGATTTGTCAGCAGGAATCTCGACATGACCCTTAAACAAATACTCATTTCCTTGTATTGTTATGCTTTTTCCCATTATTTTTCCTTGATACGTTATAATAACCTTAATCACATACATGGAGAAATCTTTTTCAAAATTTAATAAGGCTTTGTTAATAGGTATTGGTGGTGGTGCTGATATTGTTGGAACGATTCCTACTAAAATATTGCTCGAGTCTTACGGGGTACAAACTATATTAGCAGGACTTCCTTGGGAAAGGTATTCAATAGATCCTTATCCTGGCCCTCGACCTTTTTCTGAGATTGTTAATAAAACTACAATTAATAAAAGCTTATGTTGGGCCAACAAGAATACCAAAACCAAAGATGGTCTATATTTTAGCGAATCAAAAGTTTCTAATTATTTAAATCAAAAAGTTGTACTACTTAATATATTTAATTCACCCAAACAAATCTCAGAGGACTTGCTAGATTTTTGCAATAAGAAAAAAATTGATTTAGTTGTTGGTATAGATGTTGGAGGAGATGTTTTAGCAAGTGGTAAAGAGCCTGGATTGGCAAGTCCATTAGCTGACTCATTGATGTTGTCAGCAATTAATTACCTTTCTAATGGTATGGAAACTTTGATAGGTGTCTTGGGATATGGAAGCGATGGCGAGTTAACTCCTAAAGAGATAGACCAGTCTTTATCATTACTAAATAAAAACAAAGGAGTCCTTGGCTCATCTGGTATCACTAAAACTTCATACTCCATAATGAAAAAAATTATAAAAACAGTTGAAA
>MDSW01119824.1_pt1 | contig 17833 bp, 6 predicted proteins | sample 811171 | NCBI WGS metagenome assembly MDSW01 (sample SAMN05326641, study PRJNA326480) | marine metagenome | isolation source: seawater | place: Atlantic Ocean: North West | collected 2012
GCGCGTCGGCGAGGGTTGGCAGGAGCGCCTCCGCCGCGCCGGGATGGTCCGCGCACAGGGCGATCGCCGGCGCGAGCGTCGCGTCGAGCCGCGCGTCGGCCCAGTCCAAGCACGCGCGGTTCGTCCGCTCCCAAGAATCCGTCGCCTTGCTCGCGCGCTCGCGCCGGAGCGGGAGGTCGAGAAGCGCCGGAACCAAAGCGTCCGAAAAGGCCGACCACAAGCGAGCACATACTCTGTTCATGGCGGCTTCGGACGTGACGTCGTCGGCGTCTCGGGGGCGCTCTTCGGCGACTCGGGCGAAGCGTCGCGTCGCCGCGAAGAGCGCGTCGAGTGCGGGCTGGTGCGGCGCCGCGAACGACCCGCAGGAGCCCGAGGAGCCTCCGGAGCCTCCTCCCCCTCCTCCCGTCGCGTCGGCGGGCCCCGCGGCGACGGACGCGAGCGTCTCGAGCGCCGCGCGCCAAGCCGCGAACGCGACCGACGAGTCGAGGAGTCGGAGTCGTTCGTTTAAACCCCCGGACCCGGACCCGGACCCGGACCCCCCGGACCCGCGCGCGCGATTCTGATTCCCGCGATGCGCGCGCGATTCGCGGACAACGCTCGCCGCGGCGCGCGCGGCGACGTCGCCCAGCGCCTCGCACGCGACGGCGACGCGCGCTTTCCTCGCGCCGAGGTCCGCGCCCCCGGCGCTCGCCGCGACGCCCGCGGCGCCGACGGCGCGCGCGAGCGACGCCGCGAGCGACGCCGCGGAGCGCGAGTTGTCGCGCGAGGACGCCGCCGAAAGCTCCCCCGCTTCGGATGCCGCCGAAAGCTCCCCCGCTTCGTCTTGGTCGGGTCCGAGAAGACGTCTCTCGTCCAGGTCGACGAGCTCGGCGACGGCGGCGGGGACGCTCGGCGCGAGGGCCTCCGCCGCCGCGCGCGCCACCTCGGGGTCCGCGTCCGCCGCGCACGCGTCGAGCGCCCGGGCGACCAGGGCCCACCCGCGCCGACCGAGGCGCCGCGCGCGCGTTCCCGACGCGTCCACGCGCGCGAGCGATCGGCCGAGCGCGCGCGCGAGCCGAGCGCGACGCGCCGCCGACGAGTCAGAAGCCGACCCGGAAGCCGCCGCCGCCGCCGCGTTCGGACGCGTCGTCGTCTTTTGGACGCGTCCTCCCTTCGCGGAGGAATATAAATCTTTTTTCGCGGCGTCGTTCGCGGGCTTCAAAACGGGGTGGTCGTGGTCTCCTCGGCGGCGCGCCTCCAGAAGATTCAGGAGCGCGTCCGCGATCGGCCGGATCGCCTTTTCGGCGTCGATTCCCGCCTCCTCCGCCTCCGCCGCGCTCCTCGGCGCCCCCGCGGCGCCCCACCTCCGCTCGGCCTCGTCCAGGGCGGCGCTCGCCAACGCGGCGAGGCCGTCGGCGGCGACGGCGGCGACGGCGTCCGACGCGTGCGTCGCCGCCTCCGCGTGCGCCTCCGCGAGCGTCCGGTACGCCTTGGCCCAGACCACCCTCGGGCGCCCCGCCGACGCGTTGGCGACGCCCGCGAACCGAGCGCCGATCAAGCTCGCGACCCGGGGGTGGGGCTCGAGCGCGAGCTCCGACGCCGCGGTGACGCGGAGCGCGTCCGCGAAGTGGAGAAACTCGCGCGAGTCGAGGCCCGCGCTCGCCGCGTAGGTTCCCCGAAGCGCGTCCGCGCCCGCGGGCGATGACGCCCACGCCGCGACGGACGGCGCGTCGGCGGCGTCGGCGGCGGCGGCGGAGGCCCGGGGGGTCCGACGATCGACGGAAACGGATCGATCGGGCGGGGGGCCCGTCCCGGGGAACGCCAGATACTTTTGGAGTCCCCGAGCGGGAGTAGGAGTCGTAGGAGTCGTAGGAGTCGTAGGAGTCGTAGGAGCCCCCCCCCCTCCCGCGCGTTCTTCTTCGACGAGGGTCATCTCCGCGACCCACGCGTCGCCGCCCTCGCGCTCGGCGTCGCTGATCGCCGCGAGCGCCTCGCGCCACCGCCCCGCGAGGGTCCCGCGCTCGCTCGCGACCATCTCGCAGAGCGTCTTCGCCGCCTCCGTCCGAAAGCTCCGCCGGCGGGCGCGAGCGCAGTTCGCGGCGCCCGAGACGGCCGAGGAGGAAGGCGCCGCCGACGACGATATTTGGGTGTTGCCCACCGAGGGAGGGAGAGGGGTGGTCTGTCTTCCCCCCTCCGCGGCGGCGCCGGCGCCGTCGACCTCCTCAAAGCTCGCGCTCTCGACGACGAAATCCGCGAGCGCGTCGCGCAGCTCCGGGACCCTCAGCTTCGCCGCGAGCCGAGCGGCGTGCCTCGCCGCCTCCAGGGGCAGGGCCGCGTGCGCGGCGTCGCGCGCGTGCCGGAACGCGCCGCGGACGGCGCCGAGAAACGCCCCGGACGCGGCGACGAGCATCGGCCGAGCCAACGCGGGGTCCGTCGCCGAGTGGAACGGAACCGCCCCGACGCGTTCTGACGCGGGCGAAACCGACGGCCCGGACGAAGAGGCCGACGGCCCGGAGGAAGAGTCCTGCTGCTCCCCGGGACCCTCCCCGAACCCGCCGCTGAGCGACCGCGCGGCGCTCAGCGCCGCCTCGGACTCCGCGCGCGCCGCCGCGTGGAGGCGCGCCTCCGCGCCGGAGGAGACCCCCCCGAGCGCCGCCGCGAGCGCCTCCGCCGCCGCCGCCGTCGCCGAGAGCCCTCCGGCCCGACGACTTCTTCGAGCGCCCCCCGGGGTCCCTCGAGCGCCTCCCCGCGCGCCCGCGGCCCTCGCGTCCTCGCCGCCCTCGCCCTCGCCGCCCTCGCCCTCGCCCTCCATCCTGATCTCGTCCTTCACGACGCGGTCGTACATCGCCCCGATCTCCCCCGCGTCCATCCCCCGCCCCTCCTCCGTGCTCGTCGCCATCGCCGCGAAGTCGGACTTGGTCATGCGCGCCTCGCCCGCCATGCTCGGGTTGTGCGCGTCGGTGTTGAGCATCATCACCGCGAACGCGAGGACGTACGCCGCGTTCGAGTCCCCGTCGAACGCCCGGGGGTTACACGCGCAGAACCGACCCGCGAAGGTCTCCATGACCCGGTCGATCTTCTGCGCCTCCCCGGGTATGCGGAACCGCGCGCGAAGAAACGCGCGAAGCGCGACGTCCAGCGGCGCGCCGGCGAAATCAAACCCCGACGCGAACGCGGATGCCGTCTCCCGCGCCGCGCCGTCCTCCGCGCCCAGAAACTCGCCGACCGAGGACTCGTCGAGGCGGCGCGCGCGATCGTCCGAGCGAAGGAACGCCGCGAGGACCTCGGGGTCGTCGCTCGGCGCCGCGCCGGTCAGGGCGACGCGCGCGGCGGCGAGCGTCGAAGCCGAAGGCTTCGAGTCGAACCTCGAAACGGCGGAGGCGATCGAAGCCTTGCGCGTCTTCGCCGCGCCGAACCGAGCGGACTCCGACGCGGACGTCGACGGCGACGAACCGGCCGAAGTTTGGCCCGTCTCCGAGCCGGCCGACAAGCCCGTCTCCTCTCCCTCCGAAGCCGACTCAGAGTCTTCAGAGGCAAACGAGGCGTCGGCTCCGTCGACACGTTTCCCCTTCATATCGCCGTTCGGCTCCCTCCTCGCCCGCGCCCCCCTCGTCCGTCCCCCGGCGCGCTCCTCGTCCCCCCTCGCGTGCCAGGCCCTGAGGCTCTGCACGACGCTCACGACGCACTGCGTCGCGCCGTCGCGCGCGCGCTGCGCCTCCGGGACGCCGCCGTACGCGGTGGCCCCCGCGAGCGCGGACACCATTCGCTCGTACGCGTTCGGGGACTCGGACCGCTCGTCGCAGTCGTAGTTCACGAACAGGTCCACCAGAACCTGCGGGTCGGCGGCGAGCCGACGCACCAAACGCAACGCCACGAGCGCGGAACGAAGCGAAGCGACCCCCGAACCGCCGCCGGCGCCGGTCGAGGCGGCGTCGGACGGGTCCCGCTCGAGCGGGGCGAGCGCGACGGCGGGGAATAACGCGCCGATCTCAGCCTTATAGCTCGCCCTCGCGCGGAGCACGAGCTGCGCGAACGCCGCCGAGGCCAGCGCGGGGAGGTCCGCCGCCGCCGCCCTCGCCGCCGTGCACGGAGGCGGAGGCGGAGGCGAAGCCCCCGAACGAGAAGAAGCCCCCTCTGTTTTCGAATGAGAAGACCCTCTCGAACCCGCCTTGGGTTTTGGTTTTCTCCCGAGATGGAACCACTCGGCGGCGCCTTGCTTGGGGTCCGCCTTCCTCGCGAGCGCCTCGAGCGCGAGCGTCGTCTCCCGCGCCGAGCTCGTCCCGGAGTCCTCGGCGCCGCGCGCGCCGCGGAGTATCGCGACGCACAGAGGCGCCGCGAGCCGATCCCTCAGCGCCGCGAGCCACCGCGGCGCGCTCGGACCCTCGAGGAGCTGCCGGATGAGATCCATCGCCGCCGTCGCGGCGGCCGCGCGTCGGGTCTCGCCCTGCGCCCCGTCGCCGCCGCCCGACCACTCCGCGCTCGCCGCGTCGCACAGCGCGTACAGAACCAAGAGCGCGTCCGACGCGGGACCCGAGGTGTTCGGCGCGATCGATGACCCCGTTCGAAGTCCGTTCGAAGTCGAATCGCTCGGGACGGCGGACGCCGACGCCTCCTCTCGCGCCGCCGCGTCTCTCGCGTCGTCGTCCGCCGGGCGCGTCGGCTCCGAAAAACGCGTCTCCGAAAAACGTGTCTCGCCTCTCGGCGGCGCGACGGCGTCGGAGGCGTTCGGAGGCGAAAGCCCCCACGCGCCGCTCTTTTCCGCGCGCTCGAAGACTTTGTTGATGGTCTGCGCGAGGGCCGCTCGCGCGGCGGCCCTGTCTTCGGGTTTCTGCGCGGAGACGGAGATCATCAGCTGCGCGGCGACGGCGGCGCGTAGCGATTCGCCGCGAAGCGCGAAGGATTCGCTCGTCGCCGCCGCGAGGAGGACGGCGACGACGCCCGGCGCGAGCCGCGGGTCGTCCCCCGAACTCGACGCGCATCGGCACACGCACGCCAAGATCGCCGCGTGCTGGGCGTGCCGATCGCGCGTCGAGGGAGGCGCGGCGAGGGTATCGTCCGCGGCGGCGGCGGCGGCGGCGGCGGGCGACGACGACGTCGAAGTCGACGCGGTGGGGAACGCCTCGAAGGCGTCCTCGGCCGCGCGCGTCTCCGCGCGCCGGCGCTCGAGTTCCTCCTCGGGCGCGTCCGGGTCCCACGCGGGGGTGCCTCCTGCGAGCGCGCCGCCGGCGATGAGCCTTCGGAGCGCCTGCAGCGCCGGGTCCGCGGTGCTGGCCCTTCCGTGGCGCACGGCCAGCGCGCACGCGCGCGCGGCGAGATCCGCGAGCGCGGCGGGCGAGCGCGCGCCCTCCTCCTCCCTGGACGCGGCGAGGTACGCGCGGCACGCCTCCTTCAGGGGGTTGACCTTGTTGAACGTCCACGGCGCCTCGCGGAGGACGCGCTCGATCGCGCTCGCGACGTGCGCGCCCGGGGAGGGCGCCGCGCCCCCGGGCCCGGACGAGGAGGCGGGACGGGACGGCGACGGATCTGAACGCGCCTCCGCGGGCTCGCCCTTCGCGCTCGGAGGCGACATCATCGCGACGAGCGAGGACGACATGCGCCGCGCCGCGTCTCCCGCGACGCCCGCGCGATGCGCCCGAGACCCCGCCGACGCCGCGGGGGGGCGCGGTGCGCGAGGGACCGCGCCGGTGGGTCCGAGCGGTGCCTCGCGCGCCGAACGATGTCGCCTCGCCTCGGGCAAAGAGAACAAACGAGGCGTGGCGCGTGCCGTCCAGGCCTTCGAATAAAATCGCGCGCGCGCGCGGCGCAACGGTTTGGATTCGAAACCGAGTTCGTCGGTTTGAACGGACGAACGCGCGACCCCGCGCGAGCCCAGCCCGCGGTGAAACGCGCGCCGGGCGAAAGGAAGAACCTTTGATGAACTGTCTTCACATGCTGTGATAAAAAAAAATGAGTACGTATTCGTATTCGTCCCACCCGCGGGACGGTATTTCTACTCGCATCGTCTCCCCTCCTGGCTCCTTCGGCGCGTATATATTCACACCATCTCGTCGCCCCCCCCCCTCTCCCCCTCCCTCTCCTTCCTCTTCCTCCCCTCCTCCGCGACCCTCCTCTCGACCTCCTCCCTGAAATCCCACACCTTGACGAACTTTGGGAGCGTCTCGGCGTCCCCCGTGATGTGCGACTCCGAGCTCGCGTCGAGGTCGATCTGGTACACGACGTTCTGGTGGATCGCGTCCAGCATCAGCGGCGCCTTCTCGCGATCGACCCCGGTCAGGTACGCGAAGATCAGCCTCAAGATCGCCTGGTGGCTCACGATCAAGAGCGGCTCGGCGTAGCTCTCCATCTCCTGGATGCACGGCTCGAGCCTCGAGATGAGGTCGAAGTAGCTCTCGCCCCTCGGGTACCGGAACCCGATCTTGTCCGTCTTGCGCAGCGTCGCCGTCTGGGGGTGCGCCTTCTCCATCTCCTCGGGCGTCAAGCCCTCGCAATCGCCCGCGAAGATCTCGTCGATGTTGCGGTACACGCGCGGGCTCATCTCCTCCCACGCGTTCGGCGTCCCGTCGGGGCCGCGGACGATCGGGTGCGGGATGAGCGCGGCGGTTTGAATCGTACGGAGCAGAGAGCTCGTCCACAGGCGCGCGCACCGCGTCGGCCCCTCGGGATCATCCGGCGGACGCTCCTCCCACTCCACCTCAAGAGGACCCCCCGAGGAATTACGAGGCGAAGAACCCTGAGTCGCCTGAGTCGCACTGAGGCTCCTCTGGCGCACGATGGCGGCGTTGTGGCTCGCGGCGTCTACGGAGTTGCGCCTGAGATCGTCCGCGAGGCCCAGCCTTGTCATCGCCTGGAACGCGTCGGTGGATTCCAACCGCCGGCGTTCCTCCTCCTCCCACGCGCGAAGCGATTCCGCGGGGGATTTCTTCCGCCGCAGACCGCACACGCGCGTCGCGGCGAACTCGGCGAGAATCTCCGCGAACGCCCACCCTTTGTCCGTCAGAGGCGAGTTCCCTCCCAGGCGGCCCTTCTTGTTGTACTCGGACTCGCCGTGGCGGCAGAGGTAGATGGTGTGGCGGGTGGGGTGGGTGGCGGTCAAAAACTGCACGATGCGCTGCGGCAGGTACGCGCGCATGCGGTTCGTCAGCACGCGCTCGCCGTAATTGATGAGCTTGATGAAGCTCAGGTCGTCCTCCGAGCCGTCGTCCTGGAGCGTGACGTGGAGTTTTCGGTACTCCGCGACTTTGCTCTTCCACGCGCCGGTGGCGGACTCCGCGTCTTCGCGCCGTAACGCGCCCTCGCGGACGTCGCGTTCGATCTTCTGGCGGAGGATGTTCCGCTCGAAGTGCGACTTGGTCAGCGTCACCTCGATGAAGATCGTCTTGACCCGGAGCCGGCTCGCGCTCTCGCGCGTGATCGTGTCCACCTTCTTCTCGATCCACCGCCGCCGCTCCTTGCTCGAGCCGGACCAGTTGTCGTAGAAGGTGGCGAGCGCGTCCGAGGAGAAGACGATGGCGACGCGGCCGGAATCGACGTTTTTCGCATTCTTATCCAGCGGCGCGATGCCGTTGATGCGCGTCGCCGCGCTGACGCGACGCGACCCTTGGTTCGAGCCGCCGCCGGCACCGCTCTGATGGCCTTGCTCGACGTCCCCGGGGGGTGTCGGTCGCGCTCGGTCGTCGTCGTTCCGCTCGGGGGGGAGCTCGTCGGTGGATTCCAGAAACTCTCGGACGCGGACGAAGAGCTCCTCGCCGCGCGATTCCGGGGTGGTCTCCGCGGGGGCGCGCGCGGAGCCGTCGTCGCTCTCTCGCTGCTTGGCGATGTCGAACGCCTTGACCCTGGCGCCGTGGAAGAAGCGGAGGTAGCGCTTCAGGCGAAGCGCGATCGTGCGCTTGCCCACGAGCGGGAGGCCGAGGAACACCAGGACGTGGCGCTCGCCGATGTTCCCAGCGAGCGCGGCGATCGGGGGAGGGACCGTCGTCGGCGTCGGGTTCAGCGTCGTCGCCGCGAGCAAATCGGACTGCGACTTGGCGTACAGAAACTGACGACGCGCGCGGGGACGGCGGGAAGGGGGGAGGCGGAGAAGGGAGGGGGGGTTCGGAGGGGTCAGGGACGGAGGGGGGGGTGGGGATGGGGGGGCGCGCTGACTCGGACCACCCCCGGTCGGTGGTGCCGCGGGAACAGCCGCGCGCGGACGGGACGCGCGGCGCCGAGCGCGGGAGGGGACACGCCGCGCGCGCGAACGCACCTCGTTGTCCATGCTCCGCCGCATCGCCTCCGCCGCCGTCGGCGTGGACTCCGCGTTCGCCATCCCGCCCGCTCGAGGCGCGACGAGCACGCGTCGCGACGCCGAGGGTTGTGCGCTGGACGAATTGTGCTGGCGACGATCTCCCCGGCGCGATGATGACGGATGGCGGACGGAGATTCATCGAGGACGTGAACGAACGCCGCGCGCCGATCGGATTGCGTTTGATCGAATCGACGGGCTGACTTGTGCTCGTCGCCTGGCGCCACCGTGGACGTTGGAGATCCCGGGCGACGCACACCCACACCTCACCCGCGCGCGCCGCGCCACAGCCCCCGCGCCGCGTCCGCCATGGCGCGCGCCGTGACCCCCGTCCCCGCGCGTCGGCTCGCGTCCCCCGCGCCTCGCGCCGCGCGAACCCCCTCGCGGTCGGCGGCGACGACGAGGCCCGATCGCGGCGTCGACGAGCGCCCCACCCCCGCGTCCTCCTCCTCCCCCTCGTTCATCGCGCGCCGTCGCGCGCACCCTCCCCCGGAGGCGGCGCCCGACGCGTCGAACGCGTCCTCCGATGAGGCGACCCACCGCCCCGGGGGCTCGCGGGGTCTCCTCGGCTCCGCGCTCGCGTTCGCGGCCGCGGTCGCGACGGTCGCGCCCGTGGGCCCCCCCTGCGACTTCGATCCGTCATCCCCCCTCGCCCGCCTCCCCGGCGCCTCCTCCTCCTCCACGGCGGCTTACGCGCTCGGCGTCCCCGAGGCCCCCGCGTTCGTCGACCCCTGGAAGGAAGGCCGCGCGCGCAAGGCCGCCGAGCGCGCCGCGGCGAAGCGCGCGGTGGACGAGGCGTTCGCGCGGGAGGCGGAACAGCGCGCCGAGAACGAACGCCTCAGCGCGGCGTACTACGCCAAAGCCGCCGCGCAGCGCCGCGCCAGGGTCGCCGCCGAGCGAGACGACCCCACCTTACCCGCGCCCGAGCTCGATCGAATCGCCGCCGAGGCCGGTCGAAGGGCGTTCGAAGACGCGGTCGCGGCGATCGATCAGGAACAGGTGGAGCTTCGGATGTACGAGGAGCGCCAGGAGCGTCTGCGCGCGACGGCGGAGGCGAGGAACGCCGAGGCGCTCGACGCGATGGAGCGCGCGGAGGCGGAGGAGAGGGCGCGGAGGGCGGAGGCGGAGGCGGAGTTGAGCGAGGCGGAGGGGATGAAGGCGGAGTGCGTCGGGGCGGACAGCCCGCTCAGGGAACCGGGGAGCGTCCAGTGCACGTGAGCGAGCGAAGGAGGAGGAGGGCGGAGAGGAGGCGCGGAGTTATTGTTCGCCGGCGGGGACGCGCGAACGAAAAAGGCGACGCGAGCGCGACGTCGAACGCGATTTCTTTTTTTCATCCTATTTCGTCGATGAGCCGTTCGTCCCGGTCACTCTCGGCGCGCGCTCGTCGATCGACGCGTCGTCGCGGGAAGGGCGCGCGTGCGTGTGCGCTCGAGCGGTCGTCGGGGGCGCGCGTGTGCGACTCGTCGGGGAGGGCGGGGGGCGTCACTCAGCACCCGGGCACCCATGCTCGAACAAGTACGCGCGGCAACGGGGCTCGGCGTTGGTCAACGTCTCCTCGTCCCACGGGCACCCGTTCTCGTGCGCCCAACGCAGCAGATCCAGGTGACCTCCCTTCGCCGCCATCGTGCACGTGTCCTCGTCCCACGGGCACCTGTTCTGATGCAGCCACTGCAACACCTCCAGGTGCCCTCCCTTCGCTGCGGCCGTGCACGTCTCTGCGTCCCACGGGCACCCGTTCTCACGCGCCCACTGCAACATCTCCAGGTGCCCTCCGATCGCCGCGCACTTGCTCGTTCCCTTGTCCCACGGGCAGCCGATCTGACGCGCCCACTGCAGCACCTCCAGGTGCCCTCCCGCCGCCGCGGCCGCGCACGTCCTCTCGTTCCACGGGCACCCGTTCTCGTGCGCCCACTGCAGCATATCTAGGCGACCTCCCCGCGCCGCCCAGGCGCACGTCCACACGCTCGACGGGCACCCGTTCTCACGCGCCCACTGCAGCACCTCCAGGTGCCCTCCCTCCGCCGCCCCAACGCACGTCAACTCGTTCCACGGGCAGCCGTTCTCACGCGCCCATCGCAGCACCTCCAGGTGACCTCCCTTCGCCGCGAGCGCGCACGTGTGCTCGTCCCATGGGCACTCGTTCTGATGCGCCCACTGCAACACCTCCAGTTGCCCTCTCTCCGCCGCGGCCGCGCACGTCCTCCCGTTCCACGGGCAGCCGTTCTCACGCGCCCACTGCAGTACCTCCAGGTGCCCTCCCGCCGCCGCAATCGCGCACGTCCTCGCGTCCCACGGGCACCCGTTCTCACGCGCCCACTGCAACACCTCCAGGTACCCTTCCTCCGCCGCGCCCGAGCACGTCCACTCGTCCCACGGGCACCCGTTCTCACGCGCCCACTGCAGTACCTCCAGGTGGCCTCCCTTCGCCGCGCACGCGCACGTGTGCTCGTCCCACGGGCAGCCGTTCTGACGCGCCCACTGCAACATCTCCAGTTGCCCTCCGATCGCCGCGTACATACACGTAAATCTGGGATGCACGTGCTTGTCTGGCACGCGCTTCACCGCCTCGCGGCACGTCCTCCCCGCCATCGCGAACGTCGTCTGGAACCAACCCAGCTGTTCGACCACCAAGTCGAGGATCTCGGGGGGGAGGTTGCCGACGAAGGGCCCGAGGACGTTGTCGCCGTCGGAAACCCTGGCGCGGATGGAGTCGACCATATCCATCGCGCGCGCGCTGATGTCCGATACGAGGTCGGCTGGCGGATGGCGCGTCTCTCGCGGCGGCGCGCGGGCAGATCTGAAGGCGAAACGCTTTTCTCGGACGGTGTGACGCGCCGAGTTGCGCGGGCGGTCACTGACTCAGCGAACCGTCGCGATCGACGAACCGTTGATCCCCGCGCCGCGGCTCGGATCGAAACGTCGCGGGGAGACGAAAATGTTCGTTTCCGCGCCCCGTCATCATCTCGACGACCGACGCCCTCGACGCGCTCGACGCGCTCGCACTCCACCCCGCGCCGCGCCTCGGGTTCTCGCCCAGGGTTCGTCCCGCGTCGACCCCAGCCGAACGCGCCCCCGGTCGAGGGTCCCGCGCGGCGGAAGAGCGCCCCGCCGAAACGTCTCGTCGCGTTCAAAAAGCGTCGCGTCGTCCGCCTCAGCTCGCGGGAAACGCCCACGCATCCCCGGGGCTCGCATGGGCCTCCCCGCGGCGACGACCGCGACCGCCGCGCCCGCGTCGCGCGGGATGTCCTCCCTCGCTACCGCCCTCCTCCGGTGCGCGGTGACCCCCCCGCGCGGCGTCGCCCCGCGCGCGACCCCCAACGTGACCCGCGACTTCCACGCCTCCGCCTCGACCCGCGCCCTCCGCGGCGGGTCTCGGGACGACCACCCGCTCGTCATCTCCGGCCAGAGCGCGAGCGGCCGCGGGAGCGCCAAGTCCGTCGTGTGGGTGCCGAGCGGCGCGGGCGTCCGCGACTCCGGAAACGCCGCCGCGAGCGGGGCCGCCGCCGCGTGGCATCAGCAGCAGCACCGGGAGCGGCAGCAGCAGTATCCCCAGCGTCATCAGCAACCGCAGCAGAGCGCGCGACCGCCGCAGCGCCCGCAGGTTCGCCAGCAGCACCAAGCCGCGCCCCAGGCGCACCACCACGAGGCCACGCACGCCGAAGCGACGCAGCCGCCTCCTCAGCACCATCAGGTTTTCGCGCAGCATCAGCAGCAGCATCAGCAGCATCAGCATCAGCAGCCGCAGCAGCAGCATCCGCCCCCGCCCCCCCCCCGCCAGGCGCTCCACCAGAACAACACCGTCGCCCCCGGTCACAATACCCGCTCGGCCACCGGTCGCAAGGTGTACTGCGACTTCGCGATTTACAAGTCCAAGACGGCGCTGAAGCTGTCGGTGATCCGCGCGACGTACGAGACGAACGCCGCCACCGGCGCGTCGCACAAGCGCCGCGACGGGTGCGCGTTGCTCGAGTTCGCCCCCGCGACGGGCGCGCGGCAGTACGACTGGTCGCGGAAGCAGACCATCTCGCTCTCCCCCGTGGAGCTCGCCGAGCTCGCGGACGCGCTCGACCGCGGCCGCGCGGTGAGCTTCTTCCACGACCCGAACATGGGCACCCAGAGGCAGGGCGCGCTGACCAAGTCGCTCAAGGGCGAGCCCATGCCGGACGGGTCGGGGGGGGCATTCCTGAACATGGCCGTCTCGGGATCGGCGGCGGGCGCGGGCGCGAAGCACAACGTCGCCGTCAGCAGGGCCGAGTTCGCCGCGCTCAAGATGCTCGCCGAGTTCCTAGTGCCCAGGCTCATGGGGTTCGGGGAGGTGTTCGAGAGAGAAAAGGGCAACAATAATGGGGGGGGATGGGGGGGGAACGGGGGGTCTTCCGAAGAGGTTTGATGATGAAGATGGTTTTTTTAACCCATCCAGAGAGACAACAAACACGCCGCGAGAACCCGCTCCGCTCCGCTCTGGCGCTGAAATGTCAAGGCGGTCGGCGCCGAGTCAACCCCGCCGGCGTCGAGTCAAGTCCGCCGGCCCCTTCGCCGACGACCGCCGACTTCGCGCGTTTCTCTGGCATCCTCCGTAAGGCAGAGAGTCCCCCTCGTCAACCAAGTCCCCCTCGTCAACCAACCAACCAACCAACCGCGAAAAAAAAAGGCAAAAAAACTCGTATCGTGTGTGCACCGACCGGGAATCGAACCCGGGTCTGTACCGTGGCAGGGTACTATTCTACCACTAGACCATCGGTGCAAATTCTGATGACTAAATACTCACACAGAATTCTTTTCGCAGAAAATCGTGACTGAATATCAAACACGATTAACCTTTACTCGGTGTTCACCGAGCGATGGATTTTAAGGATCGTGGCCAGTTACTGAACTCGACGATATATATTCTCTTGAATTTTTTCATCTTTTGTCTTCCTTTGGAGACTGTTTGCTCGCTTCCCTGCTCGATCTCCGTGTCGCGGCCCGCCTCGCTCCGCCGCGTGGCGCGGATTCGTGGCGGGCGGTGGTGCGAAGGCGGAACTCGATTTACACCTGCGAAACTCGAGCCGAACGCGGTCCTCCCCCCCACGCAGTCGAGGGCGCGCTTCCATCCGGTCGGTCGGAAGATTCGGAAGATGCGCGCGGCGCCCGCTCATCCTCGCGCGGCGCGGCGCGCCTCCCTCGCCGGCCGCCCTCTTGGCGAGTACTACGCGGGGGACGGCGGCCCTCGATGGATCGCCGCGTCGTCATCGTCATCGTCGTCGTCCCGGCGGATTCCTCGTCGCCCACGTTCCGCGCGGGCGGTCGCTCCGAGCGCCCCCCCCTCGACGTCGACGTCCGTTCCCTCGACGTCGACGTCGTCCGCGGACCTCGCCTCGCTCTCCGCCCCCCCCGCCTGGGCCCGGAACGCGAAGAACCCCCCCCTGCGCGGGAACTTCGCGCCCGTGGAGGGCGAGTGCGAGATCGACCGCCTCCGCGTCGTCCGCGGCGCCGTCCCGCGAGACCTCTCCGGCGTGTTCCTGCGCAACGGCCCCAACCCCGCGCGCGAACCCTTACTCGGCGTGGACAGGTACCACTGGTTCGACGGCGACGGCATGATCCACTGGATCAGGATTTTGCCGGAGCGTGAGGAGGGGGAGGGGGAGGAGGGGGAGGGGGAGGAGAGGGAGGAGGAGGTGGACGACAACGACGACTCCGCGAAGGAGGCGTCGTCGTCCTCCTCCTCCTCCTCTTCCTCCTCTTCCTTCTCCTCCTCCTCCTCCTCCTCCAACCTGAACACACCCCCCTCGCCGCCTTCCCTCTGCTCGTACGGTCGCCGATACGTCCGCACGCGCGGGTTCGAGCAGGAGTCCGCCGCGAACCGCTCCCTCTTCACGGGCCTCCGCGACATCAACCCGATCTGGCGCGTGTTGCTTCCTCGCCTGTTCGAGAAGGTGGTCAACTGGGCGACGCGCGGTCCCGACAGCCCGTTTTGGGTGATTCAGTCCAAGAACACCGCCAACAACGGCGTGAAGCACCACGCGGGGCGTTTGCTCGCGACGTACGAGAGCGGGAGCGCGTACGAGCTCGAGCTCGGGCGGGCGCTCCGGACGAAGGGCCTTTGCGACTTTTCGGGAACCTTCGGCGCGGCGGATTACTGGTTGGACAACATGACGGCGCACGCCAAGACGTGCGCGGAGACCGGGGAGATGGTGTACATCGGGTACAACCTCATCGACACCGACGGCGACGGCAAGAGCGACGTCACCGTCGGCGTCGTCGACGGCGCGAGCGGCGCGCGGACGCGGCGCGGGGTCGTGCGCGCCGAGCGACCGAGCATGCAGCACGACGTCGGGATCACGAGGTCGAGGGTGGTGCTGCTCGACGGGCCCCTGGTGTTCGACCTCGACCGCGTGATGAGCGGCGGGCTGCCGTTCGCGTTCGAGAACGATCTCAGCATGCGCCTCGGGATCGTACGCAGGCGGGACATCCCCGCCACGAGGACGAGGACGAGGACGAGGACGAGGAGCCCGAGCGGCGAGCGAGAGAAGCCTTCTGATGATCCCGTCGAGGTCGCGTGGGTGGACACGGGGGAGCCGTGCTTCGCGTACCACGTCGTGAACTGCTACGACGACCCCGCGGACCCCGACGTCGTCGTGATCGACGCGTGCAAGGCGGACGGCACGAACGCGCTGGGAATGGCGCGCGGGTTCGACGCCGGCGCCAAGAACGGATACGCCGAACGCGCCGAACGCGCCGAACCCTCCGACTCGGATGATCCTCGCGACTCGGCTCGGTCTCGCCAGCCTCCCCTCGGCTCGCACCCGAACGCCGTCGGCCTCGGGCGCGACGTCGCCGCGATGTGGCGGTGGCGTGTGAACGCGCGAACCGGGACGCTCCTGAGCTCCGCGCGGCTCAGTGGCGAGCACGCGTGCGACTTCCCCGCGGTGAGCCCCGCGGTGGTCGGGCAGCCGCACGCGTTCGCGTACGCCGCGGGGTACGCCGCGGGCGCCGCGCCCGTCGGGCGAATGGACATTCCCGGGTTCGACAAGGTGCACAAGTTCGACCTCCGGAGCGGGAAGACGTGGACGCACGAGCTGGGCGAGAACGTTCGGTGCGGCGACGTGTGCTTCGCGCCCGCGAGTACTGCCGCGAGTGGGAAGGCGAAGGAGGCGGGTAAAGGCGGCGGCGGCGGGACGTTTCTCGCGCCAGGGGAGGAGGCGGACGGGTACGTGCTGGCGCTGACGCACGAGGTGGACCCCGCGGACGGGTCGAGCGCGAGGGCCGAGCTCGTGGTCCTCGCGGCGGAGTGCCGCGAGACGGGGGAGGGGCTCAGGGAGGTGTGCGCGATCGAGGTACCAGTCAGGGTGCCCTTCGGGTTCCACGCCGAGTTCGTCGACGAGAGCGAACTCGGAGGAAAAGGGTGGTGATGAGAGCGGAGCTTTTGCGACGAAGGGTGTCCCTTCGTATACGAAAGTACGAAAGCACTCATTAAAGAGAATTCCTGAGATCATTTATTATAACGCGCGAGACGCGCGATTTAGCGAGCTCTGTACGCGCGCGTGCGAACGAAGCTCGGTCGCGCGATGATGCGCGAGGGGGGCGCGAACGTTGGCGCCGCGCGTGCGATGGGTAGGTAGTATACGCGTTGACTCGGCTCGACTCGACTGGGCTCGAGTTGTGAATACGTATTAGCAGACTAAAATATTCTGAAAAAAAATCCTGCGCGTGTTCCGTCTCGCACCGGCCCCGCGCTCGTCGGTCTCGTCACTTGGTCGCTTCGACGCTCCCCCCCGCGGCGAGGAGTTTCCTCCTCTTGATGGCGTACATCCACCCCAGCCCCGCGATGGTGCTCACGAGCCCCCCCGCGTACTGCCACGCGAGCGGTTTCGGGTAGAGCACCATGCTCGCGGCGATGGAGATCATCTTCCGCATGCTCTTCACCACCTCCGTGTTGCTCGCGCCGAAGTGCCTGATGAGGAGCAGGATGAAGCTGACGCTCATGTACCCGAACCCAGCGCTCAGGACGATCGCGGGCAGGATCGCGCCGCCGTTCAGCGCGACGTGGTCGATCGCGGGCGCGAGTTCGCCCGACAGGAACATGCCGATCAGCGTGAACCCCGCGCCGATGAGATTGGCGTGGTACACCACCTCGGCGTGCGAGCACGGATCGGGGACGTCGAAGAAGCGCCGCTCCTCAAAGTTCCCCGCCGCGGAGTCCGCGAAGAGGGCGAAGAGGATCAGGGCGATGCCCTTCGGGTGGAAGCTCGGCAGCGTGTCGACGTCGCCGATGGTGAAGAGCGCGATGCCCATCACCAGGACGCACGCGGACGCGTACTCCTCTCGGCCGTACCTTCGGCCTTGCATGACGGTGCCCAAGATCATCGTCGGGATCACCTTCGAGGACTTGGCGACGATCCGGGTCGTGTAGTTCAGGTACCTCAGCGCCGCGTTCGTCATGTACATCCCGCCGGAGGTGAGCACGGCGAGGAGGACGTAGTCCCGCCACGCGCCCTTGCGCCTCGTGTCGTTCGCGCGAACGCGCTCGATCAGGGCCAGGACGCAGTACACGAAGGTGGTCACGAGCGTCACCGCGCCCCCGTGCGCGAACCCGCCGGGGCCGCCCGAGCGGAACACCCCCTCCTGCGTCGCGGTGAAGCCCAGGTAGCACGACACCGCGCCGACGCCGAGGAAGTACGCGAGGTGGCGGTCGGACATGCGAAGCGGGACGCCCCACAGGCGCGCGACGGGGGCGTCCCTCCCGGAGCCGTCCCTCCCGGAGCCGTCCTTCCCGGAGCCGGAGCCGGAGCCGGAGCTCGAGCTCTCGCCCGCGCGATCGCCGAGGAGCGACGCCGCGAGCTCGACGTCGGGACCCGAGCCGCGCATCGCGGAAGAGCAGAGGAGCGGAAGGGGAGGAGCGGGAGGGGAGGAGCGGGAGGGGAGGGGCGGGAGGGGAGGAGCGATCGGGGAGTCGCCGACCCCGAGCGCGCGCCGTCGCGAGCGCCACGCGCGACGACGAACGAGCGAGGGGGGCGGAGAGCGTCGAGTGTTTGTTTGTTCGTCATTCGAACGCGGCCTGCATGCTGACACAGGCGGAACTCGATCAGCTCGGCGCGGCGAACCGGGCCGCCGCGAGTCGGAGCACTTGATCAGCGCCTCGGGAGGCGAGGGGGCGCCTCCGGGGCGTTTCGACGCACCGTTTCTTTCTCCCCGCGGCCGCGTCGCTCGCCGCCGCGCCGCTGTATCGCTCGCGCGCCCGCACGCGACCGACCCTTCCGGTCCGTCCCCCCCGCGCACCCCTCGCGCGACCCCTTCCGAACGCGTCGCGACCGCGGGAACCCCCCGCCCGCCCCGCGCCCTCCGAGTAGCGTTTCTTCGTTCGTTCCGAGGCGAGATCGCGCGACCCCGGTCGCGCGACGACGGATCGTCGATCCGAGAACGCGCCGGCTCACCTTCCCCCGCGGCACCCCCGCGACCCCACCTCACTCCGCCCCCGCACATCCCCCTTCATCGCTCCTCCCAGAACAGACCACCACCCGACCACCACCACCCCCCCCCCCCCCCCCCCCCCCCCCCCCCCCCCCCCCCCCCCCCCCCCCCCCCCCCCCCCCC
>MDSW01185850.1_pt1 | contig 17833 bp, 15 predicted proteins | sample 811171 | NCBI WGS metagenome assembly MDSW01 (sample SAMN05326641, study PRJNA326480) | marine metagenome | isolation source: seawater | place: Atlantic Ocean: North West | collected 2012
GAACGAGTGGTCGCCCCTGCATCAGATCCACAAAGGTGGGTGCCACATCTCGAGGAGAACTCAGTAGCTTGTTCAGGATGCAACCGACTGCCGGCCGACCACCAACGGACTCCATGTCGTTGTGATGGAAGCCCGATTGTGTTTGAAAACCGTCATGTCGCCCAGCAGAGCCAACAAGCGATCGAATGAATGCAAATCGATCCGCAATCGACGCCAACTTGGGCATCAACTCACACACTTGAAAGCCAGGAAGCACCGTCGCAATCGGTTGAAATTCACCACGGATTTCACTCGGAGCATTTGGCTTGAGATCAATCGTATCCATCTGAGGCGGACCGCCATCAAGATGAATATTGATGATCGACTTAGAGGACGACCCAATCCCGGCGTGCGACTCCAAACGCAGCAAGTCCGCTAGCGTCAGGGCACCCCAGCCGATCCCTCCAGCAATCAGAAAACTTCGACGGTTGACGCAGCCAGGGTGTTGATGAGACTGGCCGTGAAAAGTGAACATGATCAATGCTCCACAATTGGTTACCTGCAAATATGTTAGCACTTATTGCCGGTCAATAAAACGGAAATCCGTCACCCCCTGCTTCCGGGTGGAATGCCATGAAACCCCTGCATTCAGGGAGGATGGGCGTTAAACAGTGACGATTTTAACGCCTAGAGCCGATCTAAACTGTAAGGCAAGATATCTGGCCCGACAAAGGCACACACACCCCGGAGCCTGTGATGCAAGGTCGCCCGCAGACCATGCTGATCACCTTCTTTTTTTTGGGATTCAGCATTTTCAGTTCCACCCACCTGCTTGGGCACGAGGTGGATCACTACAACCTACCCTTGGGCAAGCAGTGGGTAGACCAGGGTGAATATTGGAACAACCTGCTGTTTGACGCCGTTGCGAAGGCCGTGAATGCGGTCAACCGGGACATCCATGCAGCCCAGCAAATCCCAATTCCTGCCGCGCGCCAGGCACGCATCAAAGCCTTGCAGCATCCGTCTACGGTGACCTTCCGGGTTCGCAAGCATCTGCCCTCAGCATTCATGGCGATCGAGCGTCTGGAAATGCAGTATCGGCTTCAGCGGGCAAACACACAAGATGCGAACCGGGTGATTGCTCACAAACCAAATGCTCTCAGCAGCACGTATGGCCATGTCCCCTTACTGCCCGATCCTCGTCAATTGTCGCGCATGACACTAATGCGGTGCTCCTTGATCCAAGTTCACGGGCAAAAGATGGGTACGGACAAGATTGGGCACTTCATTGCCATGGGATACTACTACTATGTGGCTTACAGTGCCTCTCGCGCCTCAGGGGCATCCCACGAAGAAGCGCTAAACCAGGCGCGTCAGATTGGAGTGGATGGCCCCATTTCAGAGAAAGGTGTCGTGGGGATGCTGCCGACCGGTGTCATCTCCAACGCCGATTTGGTTGCCAACTATGTGGGCATGAAGTTCTATCTGAATATCACACAGCCTGTCACGCTGAAGGGCGCAAGCTATCCAGCCATATTGGTATCCGAAGGCAACTATTGGAGACTGCGGCCGCACATCACGCGCAACAGCGATTATTTCTCGGCCTTCATCTCAGAACATTACGATGAGGCGCTCAATCCATGTGTATTCGAACCGATCAGTCGGGGACAGATTCGCAACATCGTGCGGAAAAATCGAGACACTTTGCTTCGCTTCTACGCTGGTGATGATAGAACGAAAATGACCCCGCAATACTTCGCGGAAAAATCAAAGCAATTGGCTACCTATTACGGCGAACCCTACGGGCATATCGGCGATACCAGCAACCTAATCTACTTGTCCGACGTACTCTTCGAAGGCGAAAGTCGCATCACTCGCACAGCAGCACAACAGCGTCCTCCGCAAATCAGCTTGCAACCGGTCGGGCCGCGCACGTTGACCATGGGTGGCCAGAGCCAGTTTGCCGTCGCGGTCACAAACCAGACGGAAACCCCTCTCGAAGCCATCAAGGTAAGCGCAGACTTGCCCGTCACGATGGTCGTGAGCCACCTTCATGAAACAGCAGAGTTTGATCGGCCACACAACGCCATCCACTGGCACGTCAAACGATTAGGGCCGCGAGAAACAAAACTACTTCGTTTCCAAGCCTCTGCAGTATCCGGCCAAGCGGCCAACTACGAAGTTCGAGCAGAACTCGCAGGAGTGGGAACAGTCGCCTTCGCTCAAAAAGCATTGCAAATTCATCGCACAGCGAATGCCAGCCATGACACCCCGCGGGTTGCCAAAGGCGCACCGCGGCAGCGCATTCCTCAAACGGGTGCGAGTGCCTTGCCGATCGTGCAGCGATAGGCTCAAACCTCAATCGACTAGCTGCACGACAATCGCTTGGATTCCTGTGCTCGCGCGCTGGGTGTCCGAACATCCCAAGCGAGCCCAACCATTTGCATGGTGCGAATGATGTACCAGCTCAGGTCAAACTGCCACCACCTCAAACCATGCCGCGCTGATGTCGGGAACGCATGGTGATTATTGTGCCAACCTTCACCGTGCCCCAGAATCCCGAACAGGAGATTGTTACGGGACTCGTCGCCCGCTTCGAACTCACGCGATCCGAAAATATGGCAAATAGAATTAATCGACCACGTGATGTGATGGGTCAAAAAGATGCGTGCCAATCCTCCCCATAGGAATCCCAGCCATACGGCCATCCAACTTTGCATCACAATCCCGGCGATCGCAGCGGGAATTGCCAGACTCGCCAAGACCCACAGGTAGTAAACCTTGTCTACTGCGACGAGCAATTTGTCTTCGAGCAGATCTGGCACGTACTTCTCACTGTCCACACTTCGCCACAATCCACTGAACAGCCAGCCGGTGTGGGCGTACGTGAAACCTCGAACGGCATTCCACCATCCATTGCCGTGCAACCTTGGTGAATGAGGGTCTCCGAAGAGATCACTAAATTGATGGTGCTTGCGGTGAATTGCACACCACATGATGGGTGATCCTTCAACTGCAAGCGCTCCAAACGCCATCCACATTGCTTTGACCCAACGGAATGAATCAAACGAACGGTGTGAAAGTAGTCGGTGAAAACCGATCGTGATGCCCAGGCCAGACAACACCCAGCCGCCGATCAACAAGGCGAGATAGAAAGCGTTCATGGAACCGTAAATCCAACAGCACGCAATCAAGGAGACGAATCCCAAAAACGGCCCGACGACGGCAATGGCCATCGCCAACTGATGACCAAACTTGCCCGATTGACCGGAATCATTCCACGGCGTGGTTGCCTCGATCTGAGCTTTCAAGTCGGCGTTCGCTTCCGCAGCTGACGGCGAAGCATCACTATCATGTTGGGGGTCAATCACGGTGGCCACGGTCAAGTTCTCCGATTCATACAGGTTTCATTAACCCTCGGATTCTATGACAACGAGACCGCCAGACATACGCTTGGAAGGTACGAGATAGGTAATAGTTGTGTAAATTCCGCAACGCCCTCTGCCCACAGCATCGCTAACCAACACCACAACAACCGGTTACGAAGTCTCGGCATCCGCTGCCATGCTCAAGCCGCCGTTCACTGCGACAATTTGCCCGGTCAGAAAATCGGCATCGCGGGAAACCAGAAATCGGGTCACTCGTGCAACATCCTCCGGAGCTCCCCACCGGCGCAAGAGTGACTCTGTTTGTGCACGCTGTTGCCAGTACTCACTGGCTTCTTCGGCCCATGCGGTCTTGATCCAGCCAGGTGCCAGACAGTTAACGCGTACCGCTGGAGCCAGTGACTTGGCCAGACTGCGTGTGAAGGCCATCACCGCACCTTTTGTTGTAGCGAACATCTCACCACTATCACCGGCCATCCCGACCTCAGCTTGATCCCAACCGACATTGACAATCGATGGCTTCCAGGATGACGGGGCCTGGCTTTTCATACGCTGTCCAGCGTGACGCGCCAGGCGGATAGTCCCCAGGACATCAACCTCCCATAGTCGAGCCATCTTGTCTTCAAACGACGCCTCGCTCAGTTCCGTTGTTAAGACATCCGCTCCGGCATTGTTGATCCAGACATCAACACCGTCACCCCACTCCCAAGCGCGGTTTACGAGTTGGTCGCAGCTGGAAATATCCGCAAGATCAGCTAGTTCCACATGGGCCTTCACGCCGCACGCTTCTACCAACTGTCGCGTCTCTTCAGCACCTGCCTGATTCGAGCCCCCATGAACGAGTACATGGCAACCTGCTTTGGCAAGTTCCACCGCAATTGCTCGACCGATTCCACTGCTGGACCCGGTCACAACGGCTTTCTTCCCAACAAGCGTCTTGTCGCACGGTTTCTTTGCTGGGGGTTGCTCGGACATAATGCACATTCAAGGATAGTAGAGTCAAGAACGTTGCTATGACTGTACGCGTGACGTTGGTGGTCTGTCTACCCTCATCATTTCACGAGTCGCTGCTGTGGACAAATCCCAACTACAACTGGCGCTCCCGAACGCTGCCCTCGCGTTCCGAGGCTACAACGTCACGAACCTGGGACGCACTCCCGAATTGTTGGCTTGCGACGCCTACCGCCCCATCCTGGTCAGCGTACTGCAAAAGGCGTCGGAAGCCAGCAGTGACATTCTCGGTCGCAAGGTAGATTTAGTCGGGCGAGTCCAAACGCAGCAAGAAACCAACCTGGCGACCTATGCCGAGGCGATTGCTTTAATTCTGGCTGTTGGCTCCGCTCAGCTAAAGATTCTCGAGCAGATCTTTGAGGTCGACTACCACGCCGCAAAACTGAGCATGGGATACAGTCTCGGTGAAATTGCCGCCCTGATCGCCGGCGGATCCATCACACTCGAAGACGCATTGGTGGCACCGTTGACGTTAGCTGACGACTGCGTGGCATTAGCAGACGATGTCACGCTCGGAGTACTTTTCTCCCGAGATACCGCCGTGCCAATAGACGACCTGAAACATTGCGAGCAAGTCGTGAACCAGCAGGGCAGGGGGGTCGTCGGGGCTTCCGCCTACCTGTCTCCCAACTCGCTGCTCATGATGGGTCAACAAGACACCCTCGAGCGTCTCAAAGAATGTCTTCAAGCAACTGGTTGCCAGCGTGTCGTCCTGAGAAAAAAAGATAACCAATGGCCGCCGATGCATACTCCCATCGTGTGGCAAAAGAACATTCCCAATCGTTCAGCACAAATCATGCACACGGTCCCTTTAAGTGGACAACCGCCGCACCCGTCGGTCTTATCGATGGTCACGGGAGAGCTGAGCTATACATCCAACAACATACGTCAACTATTACACCAGTGGGTCGATCACCCTCAACGTCTCTGGGATGTCATCTGCAAGGCGATGGCCATGCGTGTCGAGACGATGGTTCACATTGGCCCACAACCGAACATCATCCCCGCGACCATGCGAAGACTACACGACAACGTCATCGCGGAAACTAAGGGGAGTTTGGGAATGCAAGTCCTCTCCGTCGCTGCACATCGCCGATGGCTTCACTCACTTCTCCCTCAACGGACTGCGTTGCTGCGTGCGGCCAGCATCAATCAAATCGTGCTCGAAGATTGGCTGCTCGAACACCAACCGAATTAAATCCAGCGAGACGGCTTTCAAAAGACGGAGCCACAGGCACGTTGAGTGGCATGGCGTTCACACATGGCGCGTCAGACATTCCGCAGTGGTTGACGCAAGAATCAGCTTGGGCGCGCGAGTACGACGATTAACGAACTCGACACTTAAAGCGGATGACGCCGCCTTCCTTGACTTCCAGCGGATCAACGATTTGCCAACGCAGCACCAACGAATCGCCTTCGTTGATCTGTGTCATGAAATCAGCTTTCAAGCTGCATTGCTGACTTCCTTCGACGTACTCGAGCCGAGTCGTGAGATTGTCAATGACGGTGACGTTACCCACGGGTTCATCTCCGACGTTATCAAATCGCAGCGTGAAGTCCACGATATCTCCGGGCCGAGCGTCCTTCTTCGATGCAATCTTGCACAGCCGCACACGTGGCTTACCCTGCGTATCGTAGACGTAGGTCTGCCCCAGCCCTTTCTCATCGATGATCTCGATGGGAGCCAGATCTTTCACAACAATCTGAGCTGCCTGATTGTCTGTCCACACTTTTGCGGCCGCGATCCCGGCAGCCAGACGCGGCTTATCCGAGTTCACATAAACGCCGCGCCGCATGAGTGAAAAGTCTTCGTAAGGAGCAAAGACATTCTCCGCCATCGTAGCAACCCAAGTGTTGTCCACCATCAGACCTTCTTGGCGATCCTGGTGAACCACAGTGCCCTTAGATCGCAGAATGTGATTTGTCTGGACAGGCTGCGTTACGGCAACCGTTGGCAAGGCGTCTGCGGATGCGATCGGCCCCGTGGGGTTCTCAACACCAACAGCCGCTAACGCTTGTGTATTCTGTACCATTCCATAGATTTTGCGCACCGCTGCGAAGCGAGGTGCGTAGATACAGACCTCATTGCTACGAGTGACTTCTGTCTCACCCAAAAGCGTATCGTAGTGCACGACAGTGTCTTCCAAATTCAAGCCGCGCACCGACCAGTCGCGGTCAACGACCACCGGCACGTTCTTGTCGCCACCATCACACAGGTACTCGTCCGCGGGCCAAGGGCACTTCATTGCCGGCGGTCGCCAGTTGTAACAACCGGACCTTCCATCAGCGGAACCTCCGTGCTCGCCCCACGGGCAGTCCGCTGGATGCGAACCATATTGCGGGCTCGGCGGAACAGGGCAGGGCTGACCATACATGTGCGTTGCATGTGGATAGGGCAACGTCGCCACTTGCGGTATTTGCGCCGCAGGAAAACGAACATTGGTTGGACGCGGGGCAGGGGAGGGGGGGGCCATCGGCAAGGCCGCACCCACTTGGCGGATCACATCCGTTCGCGAGCCTCGGACATGAGCGATTTCGGATGGTTCATCTGAGAGCGACTGCATCGCCTGGAAATCGTGCTGCTTGCCACGCGACTCGCTAATGGAATTCGCGGGTGGGCCAATCGACCGACACGAACAGAGCATCAATGTGGCAATGCCGATGGTAACCAGTTGCAGCCAACTCATCTGACCATGGTGCGACGCTCCATCAAAGACTAACTTCATCTTCGCATCTGCCTTGGCTGATAGGGTGTTGCCTGTAAGATCGGCTGCAGGTGCACTCGAGGATAATGCTGTTTCTGCATCACGGCCGCTGCAGGATCGCCATTCACGGGCGCTGACTGCGGTACCCGCTTTTTGTTGCTGTTCGGAGCATACCTACGAACATCAGGTGCACCGTATAAAAAATGGTCCCCATTCACTCGCTGCAAATCCGGAATCCGAGACCCCATCCTCATGATTGCCATCGGTCGACCGAGTCGGTCTGCGACCTGAAGAGGGTCTTCATGACGCTTGACTTCAAAGTACCGCTGATCGGAAGGGCGCTCAGCCTGAGGAAACGCGAGCTTCGGATTTTCCAGATAGATCACGCGTGTGATGTAGTGGTTCTCCAGGGCCAAATTAAGTTCTTCAATTGTGAACACAATAGGTACTGGAAACTCAGCCTCTTTGCCGGCTGGAGGATACAACCGATTCACCACCTCAATGGTCGGAAAAAGTTCCAAGCCAGGTTGTTGGGGAATGTTCGTGATCTTCAGGCGGTAAACTTGACCGATCAACATCCCCAGCTTCAAAGGGCCCTTTTCAGGAGGTCCAAATAATCCACCTTGTGGAATCGAAATGCGGACACCATCGGGAGCGTGTAACTCGACCGGCTGCACATAACCGGGCAGTGGGCCGCCACGCTGAAGCATCCCTTGACCGACCGTTCCCGGTGGTAGATCCGCTCCGTGAAAATAATGAATCGGCGGAGATTGACCTCTCGACTCGGCGATGGCCAAGCCAAGCACTAACGCGAGCAAGCTACACAGCAAACAAATTGCCTCACGAATCAACTTGGCTCGGCGGTGGGCAGTCATATTTCAGTCAAATACTCAGAAAAGTTCGTGATAAATCAAACCACAGAAGCGGTCGCATTCGCTGATTGAAAACAGAAGCAAGCCTCTTCGATGTGCTCGAAAGAGGCTTACCTCATGTCTCTCGTTAAACTACTTGTAATGCCCTGGCATGATGCCACCCATCGGATGCTGGAGGCCAACTGCCTGATGCTTGTTATGAAGCGGTTGGTGATACCACTGAGGTGTGTGGATGTTCTGCTCGTGGATCTTCACGTGGCTAACAGGTCGTGGGTAGCTGTACCCAGGCTGCTGCTTGACGTCGATCTTGAACTTACCAACCGGCTTCGGATAGTAGTGATGCGTGTGGTTTTTCATGACGTGAGTGTGTAAACCAGCAGCATGTCCCAAAGGAATGTGCGGTGGGCCAGGCAGACCGAGAGGTGTGCCTACACTTGGGTGACCCCAGGTCGGCATATTGACGCCAACAACAGGGTAAGGCTGAACACCAGGCATGTTCGCCTGAGGCGAGGCAAATCCTGCTTGACGAAAGCCTGCAACGGGTTGGTACTGACCCGGAATCGCTTGTTCTGCACCAACACTCCGCACGCCACCAGAAGCTGCAGCAGTATTGAACGTACTCCCACCCAGCTCAACGTCTTTATTACCGATTCGCACGACTGCCAAGATCGAACCGCGTCGATCGGCCTCAACGATCGGGTCGATGCCCGGATCAAGTCGAGTGCTGACAAGCGTTCCCAAGCCAGCCTGTGCGAGCTGCTGGAATTCCGGATCGGGAAGATAGACGACTTTCGTTACGTAGTTGGCACTCTCAACCTGGTCGAAGTCTTCATTGGTGAACTGAATGGGAACCGCATTGTGAGCAAGATATGCATTCGTTCGCGGTGTGATGGCACCCAACTCGATCGTTGGATAGAGCTCCAAACCAACGCGACCAGGAATGTTGGTCAACTTCAACTGGTAAAGTCCGTTTTCACCGAAATTCTGTCGTCCCGGTACAACCAATGGTTCCGAGTCGAAGGTGCCAACGGATGCCACGTCCCAGCGAATCTGCATACCTTCCATTTGGTTTGCATCGGAGAACATCAACTGAATCGAGGTTCCTTGTGCCGGCTGCATAGCAACACCTACGCCGCCTACAGGCTGGACAGGTGGTGGGGCAAGTACGCCGGGACCTGGACCGGCAACTCCCGGACCTGGACCTAACAAACGCTCAGCAGGTGGCAGATTATGCACTTGGCCAAAGCAGCCACTGTTCGTGACAAGCCCAAGTATGATCAGGGTCAGATGATAGTGTAGTAGCTTCATGTTATCCCCCTCATCGCGAAAAGACGTTGATTAACTCCAATCAACGCTTCTGCGAACGAACCTCCATGTGCGAGTTCGGACAAGTCAGATCCAGTGTTATGTCAACCATTGATTGCCGTGGACTCCGGTAAAACCGCGACCTACAATGCTCCACGAACAATCACGATCCACAGAGATCACGCACAGGCAGCGTTCAATCCCCGTGTAATACACTTTCGGCCTAATAGAACGCGATTCTTTGGTAAAATCCCACTAACCGCGACATGAAGTACTTCTTGCCTATCTTCGCAATCGCTCTGGGATGCCTACTAACACGGCCTATCCAAGCCCAACAATCGCCAATTCCTCCCGACAAACCGGCAGCAAATCAGGAATTACTGGCCACTGCGATTCAACAATTGCGGCTGATCCAGTCGCTGGAAGCACGTGTTCGCCAGCGTGTCCGGCTGTTTGACCAAGATCTAATTGGTTCGGGCTTCTACCTTCAGCATGGCCAGGGTTCCGAGACGCTAGCACGCCTGGAACTTACGCTGCAGCTTGGTGACAACACATCGCAAGCACTTTATATCCGCGGCCAGCAATATTTACTGACGCATCACGTTGTGCTTGGGAAAGCGCGTACAGCGCGCGTGGATCTTGACGACCGTGTCGCCCGTGCTGCGCGCGAGGCAGGGCAGGGGGGGGTACTCACTGCTCCGCAAGATTGGCTCTGCGTGGGTGGCATCAGTGAATTACTTGCCAGCGTCCAACACAACTTTAACATGGAGCCACCACAAAAGATTCAGCTCGACTCGATTCCCGCTTGGACCCTGCGTGGAAAATGGAAGGCGAAGGTCATCAACAACCTCCTGCCAGATCAGGCTCACCTGTTTGAAACGAATAGCCCGCAAGCATTAACACAACTGCCGGAACAAATTCCTCATGAAGTGAGGCTCACTCTCAGTCGCGACCCCAAACTGCCATTATTCCCGCACCGCATCGAATACTTACGCTATCAGCGAGGCGGACAAGACGGAGTCCAACTGCGTCCCATCATCACCATCGAGTTCTTTGAAGTCGGTCGAACCGCAGTTAACTTGAACATGTTCACCACAGACCTGGACAACTTTGAAGACCACACGGACCTTTACATCGGCCGTTTACTAAGGAAGCGGGACGCCAAGGAAGGCGAGTAGTTTGACCTTTGTTCACAAGGCGGACACGATGCGTTTTCGACCACTTCTGCTCATCTCCATTCTGCTGGTAGCAACGGGGGCACTCGCACAAGACAAAGCAAATAAGCCAATTCTTGTTAGCGAACGAGCGCGGGCGATTCATCGCTCAGCCCCAGTGATTGATGGCCACAATGATTTGCCCTGGGCTATGCGGCAAATCAAAGGCCGCTTTGACGCAACTGACATTTCCCAACACCAACCGAGTCTCCATACGGACATACCTCGGTTGAAGAAGGGAGGAGTCGGAGCGCAATTCTGGTCGGTCTACGTGCCAGTGAGCACGCAGCGCGATGGCAAGGCCTTAGCCACAACCCTGGAACAGATTGACCTCGTCCATGAAATGATACGCCGGTACCCGGAAACGTTTCAGCTGGCCTTGGGGACCGACGACATCCAACGCATCCGCGGCGAGGGTAAGATCGCTTCCTTGATTGGCGTCGAAGGTGGGCATTCCATCGAAAACTCGTTGAACGTTCTACGGCAACTCTACGCCCGCGGCGCTCGTTACATGACGTTGACGCACTCAAAGACGCTTGACTGGGCCGATTCATGTACAGACGAAGCGAAGCATGGTGGTTTATCTAAGTTCGGCGAACAAGTGGTGCGTGAAATGAATCGCCTTGGAATGCTGGTCGATATCTCACACGTTTCGCCCGACTGCATGCGCGACACGCTCCGTGTCACGCAAGCTCCGGTCATTTTCTCCCATTCTTCAGCCCGGGCGGTCGCAGATCACCCGCGCAACGTACCGGATGATGTGCTTCGCTTAACCCGTGACAACGGCGGCGTAGTCATGATCAACTTTTTTAATTCGTTTGTTCACCCAGATGACGCACAGCGCAGTGTTGAACGGATGGAACTGCAAACTCGACTACGACAAGAATTCACAGGGAAGCCTGACCGTATCGCCTCAGCCTTAAAACAATGGGATCTCCAACATCCCGCTGCGGCAAACTGCTCCGTGCATCACGTATTGGAACACATCGATCATGTGGTCAAGGTTGCCGGAGTCGCACATGTCGGCCTGGGCTCCGACTACGATGGTATTTCCGCAACACCTCTTCAGCTCCGCGACGTCTCGACCTACCCAGTGCTTACGCAAGGGTTGCTCGATCGTGGCTATTCAGAATCGGACATTCGCAAGATTCTGGGAGAGAACCTGATACGGGTGTTCAAGAAAGTCGAACAAGCTGCCCAGCGGTAGTCGTGCTGGCGATGACGCGTATTTCACAGGTGAAAGATACTGTTCGTTGACTTAAGCTTCATCGAGCCGTCGACATGGCGGACGACATTGATACCGCAGTTGTCTTGACTGATTCCGCGGGCCAGTGCGATCGGCAGCCGCAACAAGTCGGCCAGCAGCACTCGATTTACGACGTTGTGCGCCACCACTACGATCACTTCCCCCAGGTGGCGCTGCATAAGTTGCTCGATGGCAGGCTTGACCCTTGCATGAACCTGATTCAAGTTTTCGCCATCCCGATAACCATGAACTGCCGGGTTTTCCATGAACTGAGCATAGGCCTCCGGTTCGCTTTGGGAAATCTCTTTCCAAGATCGCATCTCCCAGGCGCCCACATCAATTTCAATGATGGGTTCGATTATTTGCGGAGCCAGACCGTGGGGTACTGCAATCGCGCCTGCGGTTTGTTTCGCGCGCAACATGGGTGAGCAGTATACGGACCGAATTGGCTGGTGACTCAAAAAGTCAGCCGTCCGCTCGACTTGCCCGCGCCCCTCCGGAGACAATTCCGGGTCCGAACTGAGACCTTGGAGTAAAGGCGGATCCGCGACGTTGTTTGCTGTCGCGCCGTGGCGAATCAAATACATGATGCATTCATGCGGGGCAGGGGAGGGGGGCATGTGTTGCCTGCCTGTTTAATGAGAGGAATTTAAGATGCAGCGAAAGGAGTGAGAGGTAAACCAGAAGATTGTGCAGCAAGCCCTGCAGCGACCTGAATGGCGGAGACCATTCCGCTCGTCTCTGCCTTACCTTGCCATGCCAAATCAAACGCCGTGCCATGTGCAACACTCGTACGTATAATTGGCAGCCCAAGAGTTGTGTTCACAGCATGATGCATGTCCAACAACTTCAACGCGATATGCCCCTGGTCATGATACATTGCCACCACTACATCGAATTCACCCTGCGCAGCAGCGGGCATGAGCGTATCGGCAGCGGCCGGACCCACCACGTCGATGCCATCGGCCCGAGCTGCTTCAACAGCCGGCGCAATCACTTGTTGTTCTTCATGACCAAACAACCCTTGCTCGCCAGCATGCGGGTTAAAAGCGCAAACGCCAACTCGCGGTTTACCGTGGTTCGAAAGCAACTTGTGCATCACTCCGTCGGCTAAACGAATCGTCTTGCGGATTCGATCCGTGGTCAACATATCGCTGACTTCGCGCAAAGCTGTGTGCAACGTGACATGCACAACCCCCAAGCCAGCCGCACCGCGGATAACATCCGAAGGCGGCAAATACAGCATCATCGCCACGTCTTCCACACCACAGAAACTGGCCAGCAGTTCTGTGTGCCCCGGAACTTTGTGACCTGCCGCGTGCAGCGCTGCCTTGTTCAGTGGCGCGGTTGTAATGGCATCCACTTCACCAGACAGGGCCAGTTCCGCAGCTCGCTCAAGGGCATCGAATGCCGCCTGCCCTCCTCGTGAATCCACCTTCGCTCGCTGGACTCCTAACACCTGGTCGTCACCCACGGGCAAACAAGGGATCAGCTCACTCCCCGGGCGAGCTTCGTCAGGATGACCGATTTCGACCACCCGATGCGGTAAACCTAGCATCTGAACGGCCTCTCTCAGCCAAGCAGGATGGCCGATTGCCAAAGGTGTACACGCCCGGTGAATCCGAGGGTCGCTCCATGCGCCAACAACAACTTCAGGGCCGACACCAGCCGGGTCGCCAATGGTGATCGCAATTCGTGGCTTGTGCATGGAGGAATTGTATCTGGGGACACCCAGAAAGAAACAGGGCCGGTGGTCGATTCCGGGATAGGCAACTACAATTCCTGTAGAGTTAGCACAGCCAACAGCATCTACCGTTCTTCCGCTCGCCCCCGAAAATCCCGTGGCTCGAATTTTCTTCGCTCTCGCTTGTCTGGCGTTTCTGATCCTCGTCGTAAATCTCGTGGTTGGTGCAACCTCCGGAGATTATGGTGGTTCCTGGCGTTCCTACGCGTCCGTCGCGCGGACCTATCAAAAAGCAGAAAAACAAGCTGGCCTCGCCCCTGGTGAACTACAGAAACTACGTGAGGCCAATGATGTCGCTTTAGACAATTTCCTGCCAGTCCGAAATCGGATGAAGTGGCACTTTTGGCTGGGAATCATTGGCACACTGGTGACAATTTTGCTGAACTCCGTCAGCGTCACTTATTTCATTGGCACAAACCGCTGGTGTATGGAGGTGGTGGAAACCTATTCACTCGATTCACAACTTGCCATGCGTAGCAAAGCGATCAAGCGGGAAGCCTTCCCATGGGCGTTTGGCGGAATTGTCGCCATGATCACGGTTGCTGCCTTCGGTGGTTTGGCCGATCCTGCCGGATACTACGGTCAAATGTCCGCAAGCTGGGTTACTCCACACTGGATACTCGCAAGTCTGGCCACACTGTTCGTCGGCTGGTCGTTCTTGATTCAGGTCGGGAAGATTGGCGAAAACTATGATGTGATTGAAACGATTTTGCTCGGCGTCGAATCGATTCGACAACAGCGGGTAAAAGAGCGCGAGCAGGACGACCTATCGGCTAAGGCTGTCACTGATTGAAAGGGCAGGGGAGTGCGAGCGGTTGTCCAACGTGTTAGCGAAGCCAGCGTCACGGTTGATGACGAAACGATTGGACAAATTGGTCACGGGCTCTTGGTGCTACTGGGCATCGGCCACGATGATGACATCCATGATGCGGAAACACTGGCCAGCAAAAGTAGCGAGCTTCGCATCTTCACTGACGACGACGGCAAGATGAATCGATCGCTGCTGGAATCTGGCGGCGAGATGTTAGCTGTCAGCCAATTCACCTTGTTTGGTGACTGCCGAAAAGGGCGCCGCCCAAGCTTTGTGGCCGCTGCCCCGCCACAACACGCCGAGCCACTCTACGAGCATTTCATCCGAGCTGTTTCCGACCTTGGCATCCGCGTCGCCACAGGAAAATTCGGAGCCGACATGCAAGTGTCGCTCGTGAACAATGGCCCTGTCACACTTCTGCTGGACAGCACCAAAGCTTTCTAGAATTCCAGCGCATCCTGACGCCGTCCCAACACATCTAACGCAAGAACGTGCCAAATGTTGGCTGCGACTCACTCTTGTCTGAAGCTCGATTCAGCAACCCACGCCCGCTCGCTGCACGATGAGGAACTTCTTCGTCGTCCGACGGCGGTGTCGTCTGCAGCGCGGTACCAACGTACGGGATCCGTGAAAACCACTCCCGCGCTACCATGGGAAGATGCGGCTCGCGATCCCCATATTTCTCCATCAATACAGGATCACTGAAAGCTAACAGTGCAACGATGATGAGCTTGCCGTAAGTCGAGATATTGGCCCACATACTCCGGGTACTGAAAAACTTGATCGCAGTGCCAAACGATTTCTTAATGCGAACACCACGCAAATCGATGCTGTACATCTCGTCCAACACCAGGTGCGTCATGAAGCCGATGAAGACAGCCAACGCCTTGTAAATCCGCTCATCCAGCTCGTTACAGGAACAAATAAGGAATCCCAAAAGCGTCGCGGTCAGCGCAGCCGGTACGCTATGCCACATGCCTCGATGCACGGTGTATCGCTTGAAAATCTCTGCGATACCGAACCGTATCGCGACGTAGATCAAAACTCCCAACGCAACCATTTGTGCATGAGTGAGGCCAAACTCCTGGAACCGATCGATCATCAGCATCGGCACGACAGCAGCTGCAAACGTGATCGTCTCGCGAATTGGAATTCCGGAGTCACTGTCGAGATCCGGCAACATACCAGAAACACTGCACAGCCCTGCTGCTACAATGCAAGAGTCCCAGGTCATGCCGTTGAAGTAACCGGCGATGCCGTACCCCACACCTATTGTCGTGCTGGCAGAAATGTGTGTTTTGAAATCAGCCATTATTTCACTCGCTCGCTGGCACAGGGGGGCCAAAGTATATCGAGCGTACCCAGATCTGCGAAGATCAGTCCGATTGATCTGGTGAACCGAGTCAACTTGGGTTAGATTCCGCGTGCTATCCAGTATCAGAGACTCGACCTAACCCACATAAGAAGTCCCGATCGACAACGAGACACTGCTAGCTAGAACTGCAAGCGGAGCAGGTGAATGCAAGTATATGACATCATCGTGCTGATCATCCTCGTAGCAGCAACTCTGTGGGGAGCCCATCGAGGACTCGTCAGCCAAGTTGCGTCGATCGTTTCGATCGGCCTGAGCTACTTCGTCGCGTACGAGTTTCGCGACCAAGTGGCCGCAATGATTAACCAGCCGCCACCCTGGAATATGTTCCTATCGATGCTGCTGCTTTTTGTCGGAACCTCACTGGCAGTCTGGATCGTCTTCAGCTTCATCCGTAGCTCAGTGGAAAAACACCGGTTAAAGGGGTTTGACCGTCAGATTGGCGGCCTCCTGGGATTTGCCAAGGGCGTGCTGATCGCCATTGTCGTCACCCTGTTCTCACTGATGCTGCTCCCCGAAGACCAAAAACAGACGGTCGTGCGCTCGCATTCCGGACACGCAATCGCGGTTCTGCTCCACCAAGCGACACCGATCATGCCGGAAGAGGTCCACCAGCTCCTGAGCAAATACCTGCAGGACCCACTGAAAGAACTTGACCAGATTCGAGAACACGGCGGGGCGGAACTAGTACGCGACCCCGAATCCACTAATACGCCACTCTTTGGCGGCACATCTCAACTGCAAGACGAGGTGCTGGAACGCACACACGACCGCGTACTCAGACCAGCCAACGACCCACGCTACGGGCTACAGAACGATGCCAATCACTATCAACGGTAAGCACAGCAGCAGGACAGCCACAAACCAGGCGACAAACTGCGGAAAACCTCGGTAAAACGGGCAATCTTACCGAACATAAGAAACATTATCAGACGTTGTAGCGAGGTGGTTTTTCGGGTATTTCAAGCCTTTTACCAATGGTTCTCAGGCCGTCTCAGCCAAGTCTCCACGAGGGTTACTAGCGGGAATGGCGTTCGCCTGAGCTCACGATCGACCACGGACTCCCATGTTGGTGCCACGTGCTGTTCAATGGTTACCCGTTTCTTGTTTTTTACGCGATCGTCTTCGCGATTTACGTTCTGCTGGCGCGGCGGACGCGGGCGCAAAATCTGCTGTTGCTCGTTGCGAGTTACGTTTTCTACGGAGCGTGGGATTTTCGATTTTTAGGTTTGATCGCTTTGTCGACAACGGTCGACTATTTCGCCGCCCTGGCCATTGAAAGGTCAGCCAGCGAGCGCCTCCGTGCGGTGTGGATGGGCATCAGCATGGTCGCCAACCTGGGCGTGCTGGGCGTCTTCAAATATCTTGGTTTCGCAGCTGAGTCGTTCTGTGATCTGGCTGCAGTGTTCCAACTAACCGTCTCCCTGCCTGTGGCAGAGATCATCCTGCCGGTTGGCATCAGCTTTTACACATTCCAGACACTTGGCTACACGCTTGACGTGTATCGAGGGAGGACAAAAGCCTGTTCCGACCCGCTTGCCTTTGCGGTTTACGTTTCGTTCTTTCCGCAGCTTGTCGCAGGGCCAATCGAACGTGCCAATCACTTTCTTCCACAAATTCGGCAAGCGAGAACGATCCGACGCGTTGACCTTGCGATTGGCACCCAGTTCGTACTGCTGGGTTATTTCAGCAAGGTCGTGATTGCCGACTCGATGGCACCGCTGGTAGATCAATTCTATGCAGCTCCGGAGAGGTACGGAGGATCCATTGCCTGGCTCGCCAATCTTGGCTTTGCCACGCAAATCTACGGAGACTTTGCTGGCTACACATTAATTGCCAGAGGAATCTCTCGCTGGATGGGATTTCGTTTGATCTCGAACTTCAAGCAACCTTATCTGGCTGACAGCCCGCGTGATTTCTGGCGGCGCTGGCATCGTTCATTGTCCACTTGGCTGCGACGCAATCTCTACTTCGAACTTGGTGGCAATCGCCTTGGCATCGCCCGGACCTGTTTGAATTTGATGTTGACCATGCTTCTCGGGGGATTATGGCACGGTGCCTCATGGAACTTTGTCGCTTGGGGTGGCTATCAAGGTCTGCTGCTAGTGATCGAACATTGGTTGCCAGACCATCGAGGCGGCAACCAGCGACCTTCCTTACCGCGTCGCCTCTTTTACAAGTCAGGGAC
>MDSW01158614.1_pt1 | contig 17830 bp, 13 predicted proteins | sample 811171 | NCBI WGS metagenome assembly MDSW01 (sample SAMN05326641, study PRJNA326480) | marine metagenome | isolation source: seawater | place: Atlantic Ocean: North West | collected 2012
CCATTTAATTTACCAGTTAGTTTAATGCCAATTAATTTTGGAAATTTAAGTTCCCAAGGCATTCCTGCCATTACATCCACAGCATCAGCACCACCAACTCCAATAGCAATCATTCCTAATCCTCCTGCGTTTACAGTATGAGAATCTGTACCTATCATCATCCCTCCAGGAAAAGCATAGTTTTCTAATATTACTTGGTGGATTATTCCAGCTCCAGGTTTCCAGAATCCAATACCATATTTATTACAAACGGAACTTAAAAAATTAAACACCTCATTATTGGTATTTAGACTATTTTGTAGATCTTTATCTGCGCCTTGTTTAGCAAGAATTAAATGGTCCGCATGAGCTGTAGAAGGGACCGCAACTTTTTTCTTTCCTGCTTGCATAAATTGTAATAACGCCATTTGTGCTGTTGCATCTTGCATAGCTACTCTGTCTGGGGCAAAGTCTACATAGTCTTTTCCTCTTGTAAAAGCTGATTTTATATCTGTGTTACACAGATGAGTATAAAGAACTTTTTCTGATAAAGTAAGAGGTTTTTGAGTAATTTTTCTAGCTATTTCTACCGATCTAGGATACTTCTCATAAACATTTTTAATCATTTTAAAGTCAAAGGCCATTGTATGTTTTTTTGGTTTGAATTTTGGTATGCAAAGGTAATGATTTGCACTATATTATTAGCTCTTATTTCATGTAAAAATATAAAAGCCAAGCGCTATGGCTTGGCTTTTATATTTATTTTATTCTTTATTTTATTCTGCTACTACTTTAAATTTTACAGAGGTGCTAACTTTTCTATGTAGCCTAACTTCTGCTTCATATTCACCTAATTCTTTAATAGATGTTAGTTTAACAAATTTTGAATTAATATTATGTCCTAATTTATCTAGCGCTTCAACAAATTGATTTGTTTTTATTGATCCAAATAATTTGCTTCCTCCTTCTGCTACTTTAGCTTTTATTACCACATCTATTTTTTCTAGATCTTCTTTTATTTTGTTGGCTTCTTCAATTTCAGAAGCTTCTTTATTCTCTTGTTGTCTTAAATTTTCCTCTAAAACTTTAATAGAAGATTCTGTTGCTAAAATAGCTAGCCCTTTTGGGATTAAATAATTTCTTCCGAATCCATTTTTAACAGATACGATTTCATTCTTAAATCCTAATTTCTCAACATCCTCTTTTAATATAACATCCATAATATTCTTAATTAAAGATTATTTTAAATTATCACCAACGTAAGGAAGAAGTGCAATTTGTCTTGCTCTTTTTACTGCCACAGCTAATCTTCTTTGAAATTTTAGTGAGTTGCCAGTAATTCTTCTTGGTAATATTTTTCCTTGTTCATTTAAAAAACGCATTAAAAAATCTGGATCTTTATAATCAATATACTTAATGCCTAATTTTTTAAAACGACAATATTTATTATTACTTCTTAATTCAATATCTACAGGAGATAAATATTTTACTTCATTATCAGCCATAATTAATCTGTTTTTTTCGTTAATTTCTTTTTTCTTTTTTCAGCATATTCTAGTGCAAATTTGTCTAGTTTAACTGTTTGCCATCTTATAATTCGCTCATCTCTTTTTAATTCTACCTCAAAATCAGTAATTATATTTCCTGCAGCTTTAAATTCCATTAAATAGTAAAAGCCTGTTTTTTTCTTTTGGATCACATACTTTAGTTTTTTTAATCCCCAGCTTTCTTCATGCGTTATTTCTCCTTTATTTTTTTTAATAAAGCTAGTAAATTTTTGTACTGTTTCCTTTACCTGGTCATCAGATAAAACGGGATTTAGAATGAAAACAGTTTCGTAAGTATTCATCGTTTATCTTTTATGGTTAATAATTTATTTGGCCGGCAAATTTAGTAAAAACATTCTATAAATTGCAAATACAATTGTTTTTTTAATTTGAAAAATATTTAGCTTTTATTTTATAAGAAATGTTAGCTTTGTGCTTCTATTTTTAATTTTGTTTATTAATGAGTGATTTTATTGTTTCTGCTAGAAAGTATAGGCCGACGAGTTTTGATGCTGTAGTTGGTCAAAATTCAATTACTTTAACACTACAGAATGCAATAGAATCTAATCAATTAGCTCAGTCTTTTTTATTTTGTGGCCCTAGAGGTGTTGGTAAAACTACATGTGCTAGAATTTTTGCAAAGGAAATCAATCAGTTTAATAATGATAGTGAGATAGATGATTTTTCATTTAATATTTTTGAGTTAGATGCTGCGTCTAATAATTCTGTTGATGATATAAGAAACTTAACAGATCAGGTGAGAGTGCCACCCCAAACAGGTAAATATAAGGTTTATATAATTGATGAAGTACACATGCTTTCTCAATCTGCATTTAATGCGTTTTTAAAAACATTGGAAGAGCCTCCAAAACATGCTAAGTTTATTTTGGCTACTACAGAGAAGCATAAGATTATACCTACTATTCTTTCTAGATGTCAAATTTTTGATTTTAAAAGGGTAACTGTTTCTGATATTTCAAATCATTTGTCATTTGTTGCAAGTAAAGAGAATATTAAGTTTGAACCTGAAGCACTTAATTTAATTGCTCAAAAGTCTGATGGGGCTATGAGAGATGCCCTTTCATTATTTGATCGTTTAGTTAGTTTTTCTTCAGACAACCTAACTTATGAAAAAGTTATAGAGCATTTGAATATTCTAGATTATGAGTATTATTTTAATATTACTGAATCATTGTTAAATAATGAGATTAGTGTGATTTTAGATGTTTTTAATCAAATATTAGTTAATGGTTTTGATGGACAGGAGTTTATTAACGGACTTGCTAAACACCTAAGAGATTTATTAGTTGTAAAAAATAAGGAAACTCTTAAATTATTAGAGAAAAGTGATCTATTAAAAGAAAGATATTTAGAGCAGTCTTCTTTATGTGATATTAACTTTTTGATAGAAGCACTTTCTATGTGTAATGAGTGTGATATTCAATATAAAAACGCAAATAATAAAAGATTGTTAGTTGAGTTATGTTTAATACAGATCTCTTCAATAGGACATTTTTCGGTTGAAAAAAAAAAGTCTAAAAAGTTTATAGCGTCAGAGAAATTAGAAAACGAAAAGATTAGTTTGAATAATATGTTAATAAAGAACGAAGTGTCATTAGATAAAGGAATGAGCGTTAAGAACGAAGCATCATTAGATAAAGGAATGAGCGTTAGCGCTATATTAAATGAGAAGAGTCCTGAGATGAAATCCAAGACGATATCTATTTCTAATTTTTTACAAGCTAATAAGGATCTTAGCGAAGAAAATATTAAGATTACAAAAAAGAGAAAAAGAGAGTTTTCTGAAGAGGAATTGGTTGTAGTATGGTCTGATCTTATTAATGAAATTAGAAATAAAGGGAAATCTAATCTTGCAATTGCTTTAGGTGCTAATGAACCAGAGTTAAAACAAGATTTTGTTATTGATATTACCTTAGTTAATAGTTCGCAAGTTGAAATTCTTGAAGAAGAAGAATATACAGTTCTCAACTTTTTAAGAGAAAACTTACAAAACGATTATATTACTATTATAAAACGTATAACTAAGGATGTTAAAAAAGACATGTTATATACTAATAGAGATAAGTTTAATAAGATGTTGAAAGATAATCATCATTTACAGAGGTTAAGAATAGAGTTAGGTCTTGATCCAGATTATTAATTAAAATATTATATTATGAAAATAGAAGAAATAGTAACTTTTGCGCTTATAGTTTGCGCCGCAACTTTTTTTACAATTAATGCAAAAAAACAAATGAATACAATTGAGAATAATTATGAAGCTATAAAAAATGATCCATTAGATGCAAGAATATATACTCTTGATAATGGCTTAAAAGTATATTTGACATCTTATGATGATGCGCCAAGAATACAAACAAATATTGCGGTTCGCGCTGGTAGCAAGCATGACCCTAATGATGCTACAGGACTGGCTCATTATTTAGAACATATGCTATTTAAGGGGACAGATATTTACGGCACATTAGATTATGATTTAGAAAAACCTTTACTAGATAGGATTGAAGTTCTTTATGAAGAATATAGAACTATTGATATGGATGATGTAAAAAATAGAGATCGAGTATGGAAGCAAATTGATTCTATATCAGGTGAAGCAGCTAAGTATGCTATTGCTAATGAGTATGATAAGATGGTCACAGGTTTGGGAGCAAAGGGGACTAATGCTTATACTTCTAATGAAAAGACAGTTTATATTAATGATATCCCATCTAATCAGCTTGAAAAATGGTTAAAATTAGAAGCAGAGCGATTTCGTTATCCTGTTTTCAGATTATTTCATACAGAATTAGAGACAGTATATGAAGAGAAGAATAGAGGTTTAGATAATGATGGTAGAAAAATGTTTGAGGCATTACTTGATGGACTTTTCCCTGTTCATGAATATGGACAGCAAACTACTATTGGAACTATAGAACATCTTAAGAATCCTTCATTAACAGAGATTAGAAAATATTTTAACAAATACTATGTCCCTAATAATATGGCAATTTGTTTGTCTGGAGATCTTGATTTTGATAAGACTATACGTATGATTGATAAATATTGGGGAGGGTTTGAAAGAAAAGAAGACCCTATATTTAATGCAGCTCAAGAAGAGCCAATAGATGAACCAATAATTAAAGAAGTATATGGGCCTGAAGCAGAAAGATTATATATAGGTTTTCGTTTTGATGGAGCTAATACAGAAGAATCTATTATGTTAACTATGGTCGATATGATTCTTTCGAATTCTGCTGCTGGACTTATTGATTTAAATCTTAATCAGGCACAAAAAATTATTGGAGGAGGGTGCTTTCCTTATGTACTTGAAGATTATTCAATGCATGGTTTTTATGGTAGTCCTAAAAAAGGCCAAAAATTAGAGGAAGTAAAAGATTTGTTATTAGCTCAAATTGATGAAGTCAAGGCTGGTAATTTTCCTAATTGGTTAACAGATGCAATTATTTCTGATCTAAAATTACAGCAAATAAAGAAATTAGAAAGTAATAGTGGGAGAGCAAATGAATTTGTTTCAGCTTTTACTCTAGGAGTTTCATGGGATGATTATCAGAATACAATGGCTGAATTAGAAAAAGTAAGTAAAGAAGATATTGTAGATTTTGTAAACAGGAAGTATAAAGATAATTATGTTATAGTGTATAAGAGATTAGGTGAAGATAATTCTACTAGAAAGGTTACTAAGCCAGAGATTACACCAGTCACAGTAAATAGACAAGATCAATCAGAATTCTTACAGCAATTGCTTGCAGAAGAAACGCAAAATATTGAGCCTGTATTCTTAGATTTTGCAAGAGATATTAAAAAATCAAATGTTGGCGAAGTTGAATTATTGTATAAAGAAAATACGGAAAACGAAATCTTCAAGTTAAACTATATCTTAGATATGGGTACAGATCATGATAAAAGATTAAAGTTGGCTGTTGATTATTTAAAGTTTTTAGGTACTGAAAACATGTCTCCTTCTCAAAAACAAGAAGAATTCTATAAATTAGGTTGTGATGTCTCTGTAAATTGTAGTTCGGAAAAGATTGAAATTACATTGAGTGGGTTGTCAGATAATTTTGATGAGTCTGTTTCTCTTTTCGAGAAAATTCTAACTGGAGTAGTTTCTGATGAAGAAGCTTTAGAAAATTTAAAATTAAATGAAATTAAATCTAGAGAAGATGCGAAATTAAATAAACAGATTATCTTATGGAGAGCAATGGGAAATTATGCAAGATATGGCCAGTCATCATCTTTTACAAATATTCTCTCTAATAAAGAAATTAATAGCCTTACTTCAGATGAGCTACTTGATTTAATACATAATTTAACATCTTATCAGCATAAGATAACTTATTATGGTCCTGATAAAATTAGTAAAGTTGTAGGAGATTTGAATAAGCTGCACACGAATAAGGAAAATTTAAAAGATATTCCTAATAAGAAGGTTTTTGTTGAGTTGTCAATGGACAAGCCTAAAGTTTATTTTCTTGATTATGATATGAAGCAGGCAGAAATTATGATTCTTTCTAAGGGTCAAAAATTTATTGCTAGTAATCTACCTATTATAAAATATCATAATGAATATTTTGGAGGAGGAATGAGCTCAATAGTTTTTCAAGATATGAGAGAGTCGAAAGCATTAGCATATTCAGTATATAGTACTTATACTTTACCAAAGGATACCGTGAAATCACATTATTTAATGAGTTATATAGGAACTCAATCAGATAAATTATCTGAAGCTATGGCTGGAATGAATGCGTTATTAGATGTAATGCCTGAAGCGGAATCTAATATGAACAATGCAAAAGAAGCTATAGAACAGAAAATTAGGACAGAGAGATTAACAAAATCACGTATATTGACTGAATATGAGAAACATCAAAAGCTAGGTCTTCAATCAGATATGAGAGAACAATTATATAATCAGGTGCAGCGTTTTGATATGAATAGTCTAAGAGAGTTTCATAATTCCTATATTTCTAAAGGAACAAGAACAATTTTAGTTCTAGGATCTAAAGAAGATATAGATTTGAGTGTGTTGCAAGAGTATGGAGAAATAGTCGATTTGAGTTTAGAAGACGTGTTTGGATATTAATAATAAATAAATTAACCTATGAATAAAATTAAAGTTGATAATCCTGTTGTTGATATGGATGGCGATGAGATGACTCGCATTATTTGGAAGTTTATAAAAGATAAATTAATATTACCTTATTTAGAAATAGATATAAAGTATTATGATTTAGGTATAGAAAGTCGTGACGCTACCAATGATCAAATTACAATAGATGCTGCGGAAGCAATTAAGAAATATAAAGTAGGTATTAAGTGTGCTACTATTACTCCTGATGAGGGCAGAGTAGAAGAATTTGGATTAAAAAAGATGTGGCGTTCACCAAATGGGACGATTCGAAATATTGTAGGAGGGACAGTTTTTAGAGAGCCTATTATATGTAAAAATATACCAAGATTAGTTCCTAATTGGACTGCTCCTATATGCATTGGAAGGCATGCTTTTGGAGATCAATATAAGGCTACAGATCAGGTTATAAAAGGTAAAGGGAAGCTTACTATGACTTTTACTCCAGAGCATGGAGATAGTGTTACTTGGGATGTTTATGATTATAAAGGGAGTGGCGGTGTAGCTATGAGTATGTATAATACAGATGAGTCTATTTATGGATTTGCTCGCTCTTGTTTTAATCAGGCTTTTGATAAAAAGTGGCCTTTGTATTTATCTACAAAGAATACTATTTTAAAATCTTACGATGGACGATTTAAAGATATCTTTGAAGAAGTGTATCAGAACGAGTTTAAACAAAAATTTGATTCTTATAATTTAATATATGAACATAGATTAATTGACGACATGGTAGCTTCTGCACTTAAATGGAATGGTAATTTTGTTTGGGCATGTAAGAATTATGATGGAGATGTTCAGTCTGATACGGTGGCCCAGGGATTTGGCTCTTTAGGATTAATGACCTCTACTTTGCTTACTCCTGAGGGAGATGTTATGGAGGCTGAGGCTGCTCATGGCACGGTGACGCGTCATTACCGTCAGCATCAGCAAGGTAAGAAGACATCTACAAATCCTATTGCTTCTATTTTTGCTTGGACTAGAGGACTTTCGTTTAGAGGAAAGCTAGATAATAATCAACGTTTAATAGATTTTTGTAGCGTATTAGAAAAAGTATGTATTGATACTGTAGAGAGTGGTGTTATGACAAAAGATTTAGCGCTTTGTATTCATGGTAATAAATTAAATGAAACTCATTATGTTACAACGGAATCATTTCTTGAATCCTTAGACAAGGGATTGCAATTTGCTATGAATTCTTAGTTGTTAGTGTTTATATGAAAATTTTACTAAATTCACCGTCAAAAAATAATCAAATGAAAAGAATTTTACTACTATTAATTTTAGCTATAATATTTTCAGGTTGTGCTTCGATTTATTTAGCACCTAATGGAAAAACTATTGCTAATAAGCATGAAATAATAGCCATTGTAAAACCTAAGGTTAGTATTAAAGCTAGAAAGAAAGATAATGCAGATGCAATTCAAGAATCTCAACGAACAAGTTCAATTGAGTTTCAACAAGAAATTTATAAATATATGTTAAAAAGAAAATCTAAAGGAAAAATACTTGTTGATATTCAAGATGTAGAGGAGACAAATGCATTGTTGGCTAAGTCAGGTAAGGATATTCAATTTTTAACAACAAGCGAAATATGTGATATACTTGGAGTTGATGGTGTTATCACCTCTAATTTTGGCTTATCTAAACCTATGTCGGCTGGAGGAGCAATAGCTTTAGCGTTATTGGCAGGTGTTGGAACCAACACGAATGAGGTTGTTGTAACATTGAGTATTAAGAATTGCGAAGATAAATCTTTAATATGGAAATATGATCATAAATATTCTGGAGGAATCGGGTCTTCTCCAAGCAGGTTAGTTGAGGGGTTAATGAGACATGCAAGTAAAAAGATGCCTTATTTTAAAAGGTAAATAGTTTCTAAATAGCAACATTTCTATTTATTGAGTAGTATTCATATAATATTTACTTCTTTTTCAAGAGATATGTCATATTTTTTTTTAATGATTAATTCAATTTTTTCAGCTAACTTAAGGATATCTTTTCCTTTGGCATTTCCATGATTGACTAACACTAATGCTTGTTTGTTGTGGATGCCTACGTTTTTTTCTCTGTACCCTTTCAGACCTGCATTATCAATTAACCATCCTGCTGATACTTTTGTTTTTGTATTTGATATTTTATAACCAATTACATTTGGAAATTCTTTTTTTAATTTTTTGAATTTGGAGTTTTTAATAATAGGGTTTTTGAAAAAACTTCCACAATTTCCTAATATAGCAGGATCTGGAAGTTTTCTATTTCTAATATTAATAACAGCTTCTGTTATATTTATTGGAGAAGCATTCTTTTTGAGTTTTTTCAACTCTTCTTTAATGTCTCCATAATCGGTATTATTAATAGGTGTTTTATATAGTTTAAATATGACTTTTGTTACTATCCCTTTTCCTTTTAATCTGCCCTTAAAGATAGAGTTTCTATATTCGAATCCACATTCATTATTATTTAACTCTTTCTTTTTCTTTTTTGCAATATCAATGTAATAGACTTGTGTAATGAAATCTTTAACTTCTACTCCATAGGCTCCAATATTTTGCATAGGAGATGCGCCTACAGAACCTGGTATTAGAGCTAAGTTTTCAATACCAGAAAATCCTTTTTTTACGCTCCATAGAACAAAGTCATGCCATATTTCTCCTGCACCTACTTCTATAATTACTTCTTTGGAATTTTCTTTTATTATATTGATGCCTTTTACATCATTTAAAAGTGTTATTCCATCAAAATCTTCACTTAGTAATATGTTAGATCCTCCTCCTAGAATTAGCATTTTTTCTAACTTACAAATATCATTTTCTAAGAGCTTGATTAATTCCTCTTCTGAGGTAAAGCTTGTAAAATATTTTGTTTTAGCAGTAATTCCAAAAGTATTATAATTTCTCAGAGAATAATTTTGTTTAATAATAGACATTATAGCTCATAAGTTTCAATTGTAGATATTTTTTGATTCTCACATTTGATCGTTCTTGCATTATATTTTCTGATTATATCATAATCATGCGTTGCGATTACAATTGTAGTTCCTTTTTTATTTATTTCCTTTAGAAGTTGAATGATTTTTTCAGACTTAAGAGGGTCTAGATTGCCAGTGGGTTCATCAGCTAGAATAATCTTAGGATGATTCAGTAAAGCTCTAGCAATTGAGGCTCTTTGTTTTTCTCCTCCTGAAAGCTCATAAGGCATTTTTTTAAAAGATTCTGATAAATAAACGCTTTCCAAAACCTCTTCAATTCGTGTATTTATTTTGTTTGCGTCTTTCCATCCAGTTGCTTTTAATACAAACTCTAGATTTTTAAAGAGATTACGGTCATTGAGTAATTGAAAATCTTGAAATATGATACCTAATTGTCTTCTAAGAGAAGGAATATCTTTTGCAGTTATTGTATTTAGATTCATATTTGATAACGTAATCTTTCCTTTATCGGCTTTTATTTCTCCATATAAAGTTTTAAGTAGAGAACTTTTTCCACTTCCTGTTGGGCCAATTAGATAAACAAATTCTCCCTCTAGTATGCTTAGTGAGATGTTTTGAAAAACTTTTTGTTTATCTTGGTATATATCTACTTCGTCTAAAGTTATAATAGGTTTATTCATTATTAGGGTATTCATATATTTTTCCAAATGGAATTTTTTTGATTAGCAGTGATAATCCCTCTAGGTCTTTTTCTAAGTTACTTTTTTTTAATCCTTTCTCTATTTGGCTTAATCTGAAATAAGCTAGTAAGGTAAGATCCTTGTCTCTAATTTGTACAAAATCAGGAATGGTTTCTGTTCCTTTAATTTTTAAGACATATAACATTCAAGCAAATAAATAAATTTATTGTTATATTAACAAAACACGTATCAATAATTGTTAAAAAATAGTGTTGAAAACTCCATTTATAATCAATTTATTGGAGATCTATATTGATTAATTTTAAATCATATATGTTTTTGATGATTAGACGATTATTTTTAATTCTTTTTTATCTTCACTTTCAAGTTTTTGTTTTTGGACAAGCATTAAATAAGCAGGAAATCATGCAATTATTTCAGGATAGAAAGTACAGTGCAGTACAATCTATATGTCAGAAAATTATTAATAATGGAGAGGCAAATGAATTTGTCGATTATTATAATGCAAGGTGTTCAAAAGAGCTTTTCTTAGAAGATGCATATCATTTATATGCTGATTATTTGGATAAATATTCTTATAGTAAATTTATTCCACAGGCCCATCAAGACATAGCCTTGCTTCATTTTCGCGATCAAGATTATGAAAAGGCTATTGCTTTTTTCCTTAGTATAGAGGAAATAGATCAGAAAAATGATTTATTGTTTAAGCTGGCTTATGCTAATTTTCGCATTAACGCTTTTTCTGAGGCAACATATTATTTTTCAAAATTAATAGAGAGAAATAGTAAATATACAGCTGCATCACGATATTATTACGCTTATATTGCATACGAGAATGAGTTATATAAAACAGCTTTAAACGAATTCAGTAAGTTATTAGATGACAAGAAATTCAAACATATAGTACCTTACTATATAACACATATTTATTTTGCTCAGAAGCGTTATGGTGAATTAATTGATTTTACTAAGCCAATTTTAGATAATATTAAAGGCTCTAGAATAGAAGAAATGCATAGATTGCTAGCAGAGTCTTATTATGCGCTTGACGATTATAAGAACGCTGTTCGTTATTTTAATAATTATCTTTCTGTAATAGAAGAGCCTTCATCCATTATCTGTTTTTTATTAGGACATTCTTATTTTAGGATAGAGAATTATGATAAAGCTATTTTATTCTTAGAAAGAGTTGTTAATTCTCCAGATAGTGTAATGCAAAACTCTACATATTATTTAGCTTCTTCATATCTTAAGAATGAAAATTATTATTATGCGTTACAGGCATTTAAGAAGGCATCAACATATAATTATGATTTAATCATAAAAGAAGAGGCATATTTTAATTATGCGAAATTATCTTATCAGCTTGAATTACCTTTCGATAATACTTTAAATATTTTACGTACTTACTTAGAAGACTTTGATAATCCCTTGCATAGGAAGCATATCGAAACTTTAATGGCTAAAACATTAAAAGGAACTAGTAGATATGGAGAGGCTCTTAGCTCTTTAGAAAATATATATCTTCCAAATCTTGATCAACAGGCTTCAATACAGCAACTTTCTTATTTTCTTGGTGTACAGGCATATAATTCTCTTGATTATAAATTAGCATTAAGTTATTTTAGTCAGTCTAATCAGTATAAGATTAATGCTGACTTTTCTTTTTTATCTCATTTTTGGCTTGCCGACTGTTATTATCAGCTTTCTAATTACAATAAAGCTGCTGAGATATATAGTAAATTACCGGTATCAAATAATATTAATTTGGAACATTATGAGGTTTTGCAAAAATATAATATAGCATATTGTTATTTCCATCAGCAAGAATTCGAATTATCAAATAAGTATTTTAGATTATATGAGAAATTAGCGAAAGACAGTATGAAGCTGAATGACACCTATTTACGCATTGCAGATTGTTTTTTTATGACTAATAATTATCTTTTAGCTGAGAAATATTATAATAAGGCTATTCAATATGATCTTTTTGATTCGGATTATGCTATGTATAATCGATCAACATGTCTAGCTTTGCTAGGTGATTATAATTCTCAGTTAGAATTATTAAAGACCTTTCAAAGTCGTTATCCAAATTCTGTTTATTTTGATGATGCTTTATATGTTTTAGCAAGTTATTATCAGAATATAGAAGATTATACTGAATCATTGAATTATTATGATGCATTATTAGCTTCTAGTCAAGATGAAAACTTAATAGCCGAAACTAGATTAAGTAAGGGTATGATTTTTTTTAATAATAATAATATTGAGGAAGCTATTGATCAATTCTTATTTGTAATCAATAATTATCAGAAAACAAAATATTTTAGAGAAGGTTTAGCTGGATTACAATCTGCATACACAACTTTAGGAGAGATTGATAAATATCTTAATATTATTGAGGAGTTACCTGAAATGACTCTTTCAGCATTTGAGCAAGATTCATTAATATATAGTGCAGCATTTTTAAAGTTTTCAGAAGCAAATTATGAGTTAGCTAATACTACATTTGATAAATATATTAGTAAGTTTGGTGGTGAAGGGGTTTTTATTGATGATGCTAAGTATTATAATGCTCTTTGTCTAATTAATCTTAAAGATACGACTTCAGCAATTACTTTATATAAAGATATTGTCAAGTCTAATGCTTCTAATAATTATAAAGAACCAGCTTTAGTATTTTTAGCTAGAAGGTATTATTTCTTAAATAATTTTACTTTATCTAACCAATATTATCAAGAGTTAGAGCTAATAGCTTCAAATAACACTTTATCTAGAGAGGCAATTATTAATCTTATGTATGGGAATGAATTCTTAGACAGCAATTTAGCGCTTAAATATGCTAATAAGGTTATTGCTTTAGATAAGAAGGATAATAAGCTTCTTAGTAAAGCAAGCCTTATTGTTGCTAGAGATGAATTTAAAAGTGGTAATTATGCAAAATCTCGTAAGACATTTGCAGAAGTTCATCAGTTGTCCAAATATGATGAAGGCGCTGAAGCAGCATACTATTTGACTTATTTGACTTATTTAGATGATAGCTTAAATTTAGCTGAAGCTATGATCTTTAAATTAGCAGAAGATTATACAAATGATTACTTTATAGCTAAATCTTTTTTATTGCTTGCAGATATTTATATAGATCAAGGTAATCGTTTTCAAGCAAAAGCCGCTTTGGAAAGCATTATTAGTAATTATAAAGGAGATCAGGAGTTAGTTAATATTGCTCGTAAGAAATGGGAATTTATCTTAGAGAGTGAGTCTATTCCGCCTAAAATTAAAGCGCCCTCCTCTTATATTAATATTTTTGAAGAGGATATAGATTATGAGTTTGATTCTATTTCTTCTAGTATGAACATTATAGATGAGTATTATGAAGTGGAGATGCCAGACAGTTTAAAAATACAAACCGACTCTATTAAGAATGAGACCGAATAATCTATTTTTTATATTAATCTTGACTGTAGAGTTTCTTTTTGCTCAGGATATTAATAATACTAAGGTAAAAGTGATAGAGGGTTTTAACCCTTCTATTCCCGAGGCTAATAGGCTCAACGAGAATGCTATTCTTATAGATACAATAAAGGAAAATAGAATGCAAGAATATAATATTATAGATGTTGATATTAAATCAGATTTTAAGATTAATCCTTTACGTCCTGCTACAGTGAAAGCAAGTAAGATTTCTCAATTATTTAATACTAGGATGTCACTTGGAACTGGATTTGGAGTTACCTCTAGATCTTCTCTTTTGTACAACAGTAAAAGATCAAAAAGATCTTCTTATAGTATCTTGCTTAATCAATATTCAAATAACATTAAGATTGATGCGAAAGAGGCAGGCAGTAGTATATATGATATTAATATTTCTGGTAAGATAATAAAAGACAAGAATATTTATACAGGACATTTAGAATATGAGAACAAAGGGTTTTTTACCTATGGTAAGGGGACAGATGATAATTCCAAGATGAATAATCCTTTCTACAATCGATTTTCATTTAGTGAAATCTTGTTTTCAGTATTATCTAAAGAAAGAGACGAAAATAAGTTGAGACATCATACTGTTTTTTTTGCTTCTGATTTGAATCAGGGGGTTGAGAATGAGTTTTTCGTCAATTCTAATCTTGAAAAGAATGTTTATGGGTTAGATTTTTCTCTTGGTTTAGAATTGAACAGATATTTGAATTATAATAGTATTGATACTGCGTATAAAGGTTTGGGAGTGAGTTTAATCAGGTTCGCTCCTTCACTTGATATCAATACATATGGTTTTGATTTTCAATTAGGATTAGAGGTAAAGTTAGAGCAAGATACTAATGTTTCTTTTGGTTTTGCTCCACATTTTCAGATTTCTACAGAAATAGTAGAAGATATATTATTAATTCAAACAGGATTACGCCATATAGAGTATAGGAACACCCTCAGATCTATTTTTAATGAGAATCCATATATTCACTCTTATGGAATGAATCAGAGTGTTTTGGGATATGCAGATGATAGAGTAAAACAAGAAGTTAGAATGGTAGAGAATGATGAGTTTTATTTCTCTATTTATAATATCTTAGGAAAAGGTCAGTTCTTTAATGTAGATTTTTCTTATGGGTTTTTAACTGATTTCCCATATTTTGTAGCTGTTCAGACTGATGACTATATTAGGTTTAAGATAAATTACATGGATCTTCAGCAATTAACTATTAAGTCTAATTACAATTTGACTTTTAGTAAAATATTGTCCTTAGATGCTATTTTTAAATTTTATCATTGGAATGAAGAGGTTTATCATCATCCTAATATTGAGTCTCATTTAAGTCTTCCAATTAATTTGCGGGAAAAGATATATATTACTCCTTCTTTTGCATATATAGGGCAACGACTTTCACGTAAAGAATTTCATTACTCACCTGCAGATTCGCCTTTGCCAGAAGTTATGTCACTTTCTTCAGTCTTTCATGCAAACTTAGAACTGCATTATAATTATTCTAAACAACTATCTTTTTATTTTGACCTCAATAACTTAACTAACTCAAAAAATGAGTTCTGGATAGATTATAAAAATTTTGGTTTTAACGGAGTTTTTGGAGTAAGTTATTCTTTCTAAAAGTTATCAACTTTTGTTGATAAAATAAAGCTATTATTATGCTCTATTAAAGGTCTATTTAAGATGCTAAATTTGTATATTTGTTTGTTTTTTAAAATAGATGTGAATTAAATAATTTTTATGACTGAAGAGAATCAAAATAAACAGTATAGTGCAGATAATATTCAAGTCCTTGAAGGGTTAGAAGCTGTTAGAAAGAGGCCTGCCATGTATATTGGTGATATTGGAATTAAAGGGTTACATCATTTAGTTTATGAAGTTGTAGATAATTCAATTGATGAGGCTTTAGCAGGTCACTGTTCACATATAGATTGTTTTATAAATGAAGACAATTCAATTACAGTAAAAGATAATGGTAGAGGTATTCCAACTGGTATGCATGAGAAAGAAGGGAAATCTGCTCTTGAAGTTGTTATGACTGTATTACATGCAGGAGGGAAGTTTGATAAAGGATCATATAAAGTTTCTGGGGGTTTGCATGGAGTAGGTGTTTCTTGTGTTAATGCTTTGTCATCTAAATTAAGAGTAGAAGTGCATCGAGAGGGGAATGTTTTTGAGCAAGAATATCAGATGGGTGTTCCAGATTATGAAGTACGAAAAATAGGTGATACAGATAAGACGGGAACTTATGTTACGTTTCATCCAGATAGTTCAATTTTTCAAGATACAGTATATCATTTTGATATACTTGTTGCTAGATTAAGAGAATTAGCATATTTAAATAAGGGAATACATCTCTCTATTACAGATAAGCGAAGAACGAATGAAGAGGGTGAATTTATAAAAGAAGAGTTTTATTCTGAAGGAGGACTTAAAGAATTTGTTGCTTTTCTTGATGGGACTCGAGAATCTATTTTAGATGATGTTATTTATATAGACGGTGAAAAAGATGGAGTTCCAGTTGAGGTTGCTATGGTGTACAATTCTTCATATACAGAAAATGTTTTTTCATATGTTAATAATATTAATACTCATGAGGGAGGAACGCATTTGTCTGGTTTTAGGAGAGGATTGACAAGAACTTTAAAAAAGTATGCAGATCAGTCAGGCTTACTAAAGAAAGTTAAATTTGAAATTAGTGGAGATGATTTTAGGGAGGGATTAACTGCAGTTATTTCTGTGAAAGTTATGGAGCCTCAATTTGAAGGTCAAACTAAAACTAAGCTAGGTAATAAGGAAGTTATTTCTGCAGTTTCAAAGTCAGTGAGTGATATGCTTACTTTTTATTTAGAAGAAAATCCTGAACAAGCAAAAAAAATTGTGCAAAAAGTTATTTTAGCTGCTACTGCTAGAAATGCTGCTACTAAAGCAAGAGAACTTGTTCAAAGAAAGAATGTTCTTTCAGGATCAGGTTTGCCGGGAAAACTTTCTGATTGTTCAGAGAAAGATCCTGCTAAATGTGAAATATTTTTAGTTGAGGGAGATTCTGCGGGAGGAACTGCTAAGCAAGGAAGGGATAGGCATTTTCAAGCAATTTTACCATTGCGGGGAAAAATTTTAAATGTTGAAAAAGCTATGCAGCATAAAGTATTTGAAAATGAAGAAATTAAGAATATGTTTAAGGCACTAGGAGTGTCTATTGGAACAGAAGATGATGAGAGGGCCTTAAATATGGATAACTTAAGATATCATAAGGTAGTACTTTTAATGGATGCGGATATAGATGGTAGCCATATAGCTACATTATTACTTACATTTTTCTTTCGTTTTTTGAAACCATTAATTGAAAACGGATTTGTTTATATAGCTACTCCTCCTCTGTATTTATTAAAGAAAGGAAAAGATCAAAGATATTGTTGGAACGAAGATCAAAGAGATTTAATGATAGAAGAGATGAAAGGGGGAAAGGATGTTAATGTTGTTATTCAGAGATATAAAGGACTCGGAGAAATGAATGCGTCTCAACTATGGGATACTACTATGAATCCTGAACATAGAACTTTAAAGCAAGTTTCTATTGACAATGCTGCAGAAGCAGATAGAGTATTCTCTATGCTGATGGGAGATGAAGTGCCTCCAAGAAGAGAGTTTATCGAGGCTAATGCTAAATATGCTAATATTGATGCTTAAAATAATAATAATGTTAGAAACAAATAAAAGATGAAAGTTACAGTAGTAGGTGCTGGTGCTGTGGGCGCAAGTTGTGCAGAATATATAGCAATAAAGAATTTTGCCTCTGAAGTTGTTCTTGTAGATATAAAACCGAACTTTGCTGAAGGTAAAGCAATGGATTTGATGCAGACAGCATCTTTAAATGGATTTGATACGCAAATTATAGGGTCAACCAATGATTATTCCAAAACAGCAGGAAGCGATATTGCAGTAATTACTTCAGGTATACCAAGGAAGCCAGGTATGACTAGAGAAGAATTGATAGGTATTAATGCAGGTATTGTACAGTCAGTTGCTAAAGAA
>MDSW01057420.1_pt1 | contig 17828 bp, 18 predicted proteins | sample 811171 | NCBI WGS metagenome assembly MDSW01 (sample SAMN05326641, study PRJNA326480) | marine metagenome | isolation source: seawater | place: Atlantic Ocean: North West | collected 2012
TTATTATTATGAGTTCACAAAGAACAAACATACCAAATTCTTTAAATGAGCACTGGATGCCATTTTCAGATAACAAATCATTTAAAAAAAATCCTAGATTAATTACTGATGCTAAAGGAGTTTACTTGACAAATCATTTAGGAAAAAAAATGATTGATGCTAGCTCAGGTTTATTTTGTAACCCTTTAGGACATGGAAGAAAAGAAATCACTGAAGCGGTTTCTAAACAATTAGATAAATTAGATTATTGTCAACCTTTCAATCAAGGATTTGGGGGATCTTTTGAATTAGCAACAAGAATTGCCAAAAAAACCCCAGAAGGAATTAATAGAATTTTTTACACTATATGTGGTTCAACTGCAGTTGAGACAGCGATTAAAATTGCAATTGCATATCATCGAGCAAAGGGAGATTCAAAAAGATTTAGATTTGTAGGAAGAGAAAGAGGATATCATGGCATGAATATCGGGGCTACCACAGTTGGTGGAATGATCAATAACGTAAAAACATTTGCAAGTGTATTAATGCCAGGTGTACAACATATGAGACACACTCATTTACCAGAACACAAATTTGTAAAAGGTCAACCAGAAACTGGAGTAGAGTTAGCCGAAGATTTAGAGAGAATAGCAATGAATTTCGGAGGAGAAAATATTGCAGCATGTATTGTCGAACCTATAGCTGGATCAACTGGAACTCTTGTTCCTCCAAAAGGATACCTTAAAAGGTTAAGGGAAATTTGTGACAAACATGGAATACTTTTAATTTTTGATGAGGTAATTACAGGATGGGGAAGAACTGGATCTGCTTTTGCAGCTCAAGAATGGGGAGTTACACCAGATATTATGACAATGGCTAAAGCAACTACGAATGGCGTTGTTCCTATGGGAGTGGTTGCTGTTAAAGAGGAAATGTACGACACAGTGTTAGACGCGTCAAAAGCACCTGAAGGAACTCCAGAGTTGTTTCATGGATATACGTACTCAGGAATACCAGTAGCTGTAGCAGCAGCATTAGCAGTACAAGATATCTTTGATAAAGAGGACATTTTTAAAAGAGCAAAAGACATGTCGCCATATTTTCAAGATGGATTACATTCACTCAAAGATCTTAAAGAGGTTGTAAGTATAAGAGGTTACGGCATGATGGGTGGTATAGAAATGAAAATGAAAGGAAAACCTGGAAAATCTGGATTTCAGACATTTAAACATTGTTATGACGCCGGAGTAAATTTTAAAAATACTGGGGATACATTAATTATTGCTCCACAATTTATTTGTGAAAAGAAGCACATTGATGAAATTATTGACAAATTAAGAACCGGAATATCAAATTATACTAAATCATCCTAAATGATTATCGGAGTACCAAAGGAGATAAAGCTTCAAGAACATAGAATTGGCTTAACACCTGAAAGTGTAAAAACTCTTTATGAAAAAGGCCACAAGGTCATAGTTGAAACTAATGGGGGTTTTGAAGCTGGATTTACAAATGAAGATTATCAAAGATCTGGAGCAATAATTTATAATAATGCTAAAGATATTTTTAAAGATGCTGATTTAATAGTCAAAGTAAAAGAACCTCAGGTAAGCGAAGTAAGAATGATTAGAGAAGGTCAAATTATTTACACTTATTTGCACTTAGCAGCTGCAAAAAATCTTACTGAGGGACTTATGAAATCAAAATCTGTTTGTATAGCTTATGAGACAGTTACTGATGATAAAGGAAGACTGCCATTACTTGCTCCAATGAGCGCTGTGGCAGGAAGAATGTCAATTCAAGCTGGAGCTCATTCATTAGAAAAAAATCAAAAAGGAAGAGGATTATTATTAGGTGGTGCGCCTGGAGTAGAACCTGCAAATATTGTTATTTTGGGCGGGGGTGTAGTTGGTGAAAATGCTGCAATTATAGCCACTGGGATGAAAGGAAAAGTTTACGTGGTTGATAAATCAAAAGAGAGATTAAAAGAGTTGCACGATATGTTCGGTGACAAAATAATACCCACACAAAGCGATAAAACAGATCTAAATAAATTAGTTTCTGAATGTGATTTGTTGATTGGCGGCGTTTTAATTCCAGGTGCTGAGGCTCCTAAATTAGTAACTAAAGAGATGATAAAATCTATGAAAAGAGGGTCGGTTATAGTTGATGTCGCAATAGATCAAGGTGGGTGTGTAGAAACTAGTAAACCAACAACACACGCAAATCCAACCTATTTAGTTAACGATGTTGTACATTATTGTGTTGCAAATATGCCTGGAGGAGTGCCAAGAACTTCAACAATGGCATTAAATAAAGCAACTTTGCCGTTATTAACTAAATTAGCCGATCAAGGATATAAAAAAACCCTGCAAGAAAACAAAAATTATTTAGCAGGATTAAATGTTTATAGAGGAAAAATAACCTGCAAAGGTGTTGCTGAAGCATTTAATTATAAATATGTTCCACCAGAAGAGGCATTAAGTAATTAAACCCAAACCGGACTTAAATTACCCTAATAATTCTTAGTCAAAGGGTTTTTTTAATTAAATCACCCACTATGGACTTATTTTTATTTAAATTGTCGCCAAGTTTGTGATTAAATAGTCTTAAGTATGAGTGCAGAACTTAAAGAAAAAAACGAAAATTACTACTCTGAATTGAATAGTACTCCATCGATCAACAGAAGAGTTGATGTTAACGATTTAGTATCAAAAATGAATGAGGATAAAAAAAAAGAGAGAAAAAATAGTTTTATATTAGGGGCTGCAGCAGTTTCAGCTGTTACAGTTTTCGGAATTATACTAACACTCTAATTAAGTAATAAATAAAAGTCGGTTTAAATTATTCATTAGCATTGATATAACTTTTTAATGCGAATAAATCGGTGCCGGATTTGTAAATCAAAAAACCTAGCAACGTTATTCTCTTTAGGAAATTTAAGCTTCACAGGAAAATTCTCATCTTTAGGCAAAACAATCAAAAAAAAACCAATTACACTTATCATTTGCAAATCATGTAGTTTAGTTCAATTAGCGCATAACTATGATCTTAAATATTTATATGGACCTGATTATGGTTATCGCACTGGTATAAACAAAACAATGCTTAGTCATGTGAGAAAAATAACAAAGGTGCTAGCCAATAAAACACATTTAAAAAAAAAAGATCTTGTTTTAGATATTGCGAGTAATGATGGCTCCTTACTGAATTTTTATAGTAAAGGTGTTATTAAGTGTGGAATTGATCCAATATTAAACAAATACAAAAAAAACTACAAAAAAATTAAATACGCCATTCCAAGTTTTTTTTCAGCAAATCTAATAAGGAAAAAAACAAAAAAAAAATTTAAAATAATAACTGCTCTTTCAGTATTTTATGATGCAGAAGATCCAAATAAATTTTTAAAAGATGTTAGTGATTTACTAGCTCCTAATGGGGTTTTTTTATTAGAATTTGCAGATTTAGCATCTATTTTAAAATTTAAAATGTTTGATACTATTTGCCATGAGCATTTAGAGTATTATAGCACTCAAGTAATAATCAAGTTAGCAAGTGAAAATGGATTAAAAGTTTTTGATATTAAAGAAAACAAAATTAATGGAGGTAGTAAACAATATTTCATTTGTCTCAAACACGCAAAGATTCCAACAAACAATATGATCATAAATAAAATACTCAAAGCAGAATATAAACTTAAATTAGATAAGGTCGCAACATTTAAAGATTTTTTTAAAAATATAAATAATTTAAAAAAACGCTTAAATAAAATACTTGTATCAATAAAAAATAATAATCAAAAGATTCACTGCTATGGAGCCTCTACTAAAGGAAATGTGTTGCTGCAATATTATAAAATAAACAATAGGATGATAAATTTTGTGGCAGAAAGAAATAAAAATAAATATGGTTTATTTACACCTGGTACTAAAATAAAAATTATTTCAGAAAAAAGCTCGAGAAGCTTAAAGCCAAATTATTATCTTGTTTTACCATGGCATTTCAAAGATGAAATTTTGAAAAGAGAGAAAAAAACCATCAAACAAGGTATTAAGTTTATTTTTCCACTTCCAAATATTAAAATAGTTTCTTAAATCTAGTATCCGTATTTTTTAACAAATTCTATATCCGCTTTGACCATATCATTGACCAGCCCTTGAAAATTATATTTAGGCTTCCATTTCAATATTCTTTTAGCTTTAGAGCAACTTCCAAGTAAAGTTTGAACATCAGCAGGTCTCTCAAGTTTTTTATCTACTTTAACAAATTTTTTGTAATCTAAATTAACACATTTGAAAGCCAGTTTAGCAAAATCTCTAACAGAATATTGTTTTCCTGTACTTATAACGTAATCTTCTGGTGCTCTTCTGTTTAACATCATCCACATAGCTTTCACATAATCTTCTGCATGACCCCAATCCCTCTTAGCATCCATGTTTCCAAGTTTTAAATCTTTTTGTAAACCAAATTTTATTCTAGCTACTGCATGTGTAATTTTTCTTGTAACAAACTCAAATCCTCTTCTAGGTGACTCATGATTAAAAAGAATGCCACTACAGCAAAATAATCCATATGCTTCTCTATAATTTCTTGTAAGATCAAACCCTGCCACTTTAGAAATTCCATATGTTGATCTTGGATAAAACGGTGTTTTTTCATTCTGAGGTATCTCTCTTACTTTTCCGTACATTTCAGATGATGCAGCAAAATAAAATTTGGTCTTCGGAGAAAATTCTTTAATAGCTGACAAAAGATAATGAGTACCATTTATATTTGTATTTAAAGTTGAAAATTCATCTTTAAATGCATAGTCAATATAACTTTGAGCACCTAGATGATAAACTTCATGAGGTTTTATTCTTTGTATAATTTTCACCATACTAGCGTAACTTTCAAGAGAAGCTGGATGCAATGTAATTTTATTTAAAATATGTTTTAATCTCCACAAACGATGTGTTCTATCCTCTGCAGCTACTCGTCTAATTAAACCATGAACTTGATAATTTTTTTTTAATAACAGTTCAGAAAGATAAGAACCATCTTGACCGGTTATTCCTGTTATTAAAGCTCTTTTTCTCATTATGTGATCTAAAATGTTATATTTTTCGATCAAACTATATTAAAAATAGAGCTAATACAATATATAAAGTAAAGGTTACATTTAATGAAAAAATCTAAAAATTTTTTTGTAAGACTACTGTTTAATTTTGGAAAAAAATATTTATCTAATTACTTTTACTCATTATTATTATTTATTAGAAATTATAAAAAATTTAAAAGAGAAATATCTAAAAGCAAATCAACAATTAAATATTCTTATAATTTAGACAAAATCAATAATTTTGAGTTCAAATTTACTTCTCAAAATAATGAGGATGGAATTATTGATTATATATTCAGTCAAATTCCAAATAACAAATACTTTGTTGAAATTGGCTTTAGTTACTACGAATGTAATTCACTTAATTTAATTAAAAATGGATGGAGTGGAAAATTAATAGATGCAGACAGAGATGAATGCTTGACTTTAAAAAGACTAGCATCTTTCTTTTATCCAAAATCTAATATTAAAATTATTAACAAAAAAATTTCAATAGAAAATATAAATAATCTTATTTTTCCTGAAACAAATGGGCAAATAATTGATTTTTTTTCCTTAGATATTGATGGAAATGATTATTGGGTTTTAAAAGAGCTAAATACAGAAAAAATAAACGTTATATGTTGTGAATATAACCATTATATTGGAAATAAAGTTAAAAAAACTATGCCTTACAATCCAAATCATGTTTGGAAAAATAATGGTTGCTTTGGTGCATCATTAGAGGCAATAACTGTCCTTCTAGATAAAAAAGGATTTAACCTAGTAGCCGTTGAAAGCTCAGGCACTAATGCTTTTTTTGTAAAAAAAAAATATATAGACAAATTTGATATTTTAAGCTCAGAAAAAAGCTGGAGATCCATAGACAGAAATAACGGAGAGGAACAAATTAATTTTATAAAAAGATCTGTGAAGAGCTTTAAGTTTTTTGAATTGTAGAAAAAATGAAAAATATTAACAGAAAGTTACAAGAAATTTTTAAACGGTCTTTTTATAAAATGTTTAAATTACTTTATGGTGAAATTAACGGAGTAAAGTCATTTAAAGATGAGTCTAGAGTCCAAACTTTAACAGCAAATTTTCAAGATGATATAAATTATAAAATTTATAAAATTAAAAAAGGAAGACTTTATACTGATAGAATACAAGACACAGCCATAATATTAGATGATAATATTATTGAAGGCCCATCATTTCAATTACGACCAGTAAATAACGTGGAAGCTTTTAAAAATGTTGTTTTTAAAAAGGGAACTCCAAGGTTTAAAAAAAAATTAAGCGGTGTAACTTTATCTTTACTTACTGGAGGCGCTGGTAATGATAATTATTTTCATTGGTTATTTGATGTTTTACCAAGAATAAAAATTTGTGAAAAAATTTTTGATATTTCTAAAATAGACTATTTTTTATTACCTGATGACTCATTTAAATATCAAAAAGAGACACTTGATAAATTACAAATACCCTTAAAAAAAAGATTAACTAGTAAAAAATTTAGACACATTATTTCGGATGAAATAATAGTGACCCAACATCCATATTGTTTGAAGAATGATGCTAGCAAAGAAATAGAAAATATTCCTATTTGGATTTCTGAGTGGTTGAAAATATCACTACTAGACAAATCGCACTCAAACAAAAAAAATTATCCTTCCAAAATTTATATCGATAGAAAAGACTCTGTTTCAAATAATAAAAATTTAAGATCTATATTAAATGAAAATGAAGTGAAGTCTTTTTTGAAAAAAAATGGTTTTACAATTTTATCTTTAAGTGATTATTCTTTTGAAGAGCAGGCAAGAATTATGAATAATGCCGCTTTAATAGTTGGTTTACATGGTGCTGGATTTGCAAATTTTTGTTTTTGTGAAGCTAATACTAAAGTGGTAGAACTTAAAAGTACCACATCTGGAAATATGTATAGAAATCTCGCAAAAAATAACAAACTTAATTATACCTCAGTCAGTTCCGAGCCAATAGGTATTAATTTTAATAATCAATATGGCCATATTAAAGTATCAATAAAAGATTTAGAGAAAAAAATTCAATGAATAATATTAAAAAAAGATTTTACAGAACAGCTGAGTCTATAACAAAAAAAATCTTATCAATTGAAAAAAAAACCAACAATCAAAATTTTAAAAAAATGGTAAGAAGCGCTATTTACAACACTAATTTATCAAAAAATAAATTATTATATTCTGAAATAAAAGAAATAAAGTATGTGATGCACTCCTCAGACTGGATTTCAAAAAAGTTATTTATTGATCGAAGTTTTGATGATCAAATATTAAAGAAAGCAATAAAAGTTTTAAAAATAAAAAAAAACAGAAATACTTTAATAAATATTGGTGCACATATTGGCTCAACTTGTATCCCAGCACTAAAAAAAAAATATTTTAAGAGCTTGATAGCTTTTGAACCATCAAAAAAAAACTTTAATCTTTTGGTAGCAAATATTTTTTTAAATAATTTAGGAAAAAAAGCAAAAATATTTAATTTAGCATTAAGTAATAGAAAAAATTTATTAAAATTAAAAAAATTTCAAAACAGTGGAGACTACCGAATTGTTGAAGGAAGAAATAAAAACCTTGAACTTATTGAAAGTGATATTTTAGATAATTATACAAAAGGTTTAAACAAAAAAAATGCATTAATATTTATGGATGCACAAGGTCATGAGCCGTTAATATTTATGGGATCAAAGCTAACTCTTAACAAAAAAATTCCAATTGTTTTTGAATTTGCTCCATTTTTGATGGGCAGTAATTGGATGAAAGGTTTTAATTTTATATTAAAAAATTATAAGTATTATTATGATTTACATATGCCATTAATTAAAAGAAAATTAGAAAAAAGAGAAATAATGAACTTATATAAAAAATTAAATTCAATTAAAAAAAATAACTATACAGACATATTGATAATCTAAATTTAAATGAAAAATTATCCTTTATTAAAATACTGGTATAAACTATTTGATAAACGAGCCTATTTGGATTTGAAAAATACCATTAAAACAAAAGCTTCTTTAAAACTATTTGAATCAAAATTTGCGAAAGAGATAAATCTGATACAAAACAAAATTAAAAATCAAAAAAGTCTTACATTTTTTCACTCAGGTCATATTGGAGACATTATAAATACTTTACCGGTTATAAAAGAATTAGCTTCAACTCATACTTGTGATTTATATTTAAATCTTAATAAACCTTTAAAAGTAAAACTTCATAATTTTCAACACGAAAATATATATTTAAATAAAAGGATTTATGACATGTTATATCCGCTTTTAAAAAAACAAAAATATATTAACAAAATAGACATTCACTCGGATCAATCTATTGATATTAACTTTGATTTAATTCGCCAGCTTCCAATAAATTTACTTTTTGATAATTTAAGATACGGATTCCAAATCACTGGAGTACAACCAGATATAAATAAGAGTTATTTAGAAATAGAGCCACATAAAATCATAAAAGAGAAGATTGTCATTTTAAGATCACTTAGATATCAAAATCAATTTATTAGTTATAAATTTTTAGAAAATTACAATAATATATTGTTCGTAGGTAAAAAAGACGAATACAATGAGCTAAAAAAAGAAATTCAAAACCTTGAATATTATAATTGTAAAGACTTTTTAGAAATGGCTCAAATTATAAAAGCAGGTAGAATATTTATAGGAAATTCTTCGGTAGGTATGACTTTAGCAGAAGCGATGAAAATTCCGAGACTTTTAGAAGCCTGTCCAGGTTTTCCTGCTGCTCAAGTTCATGGTTTAAGTGCTCATGACTTTTACTTTCAATCTCATTTTGAAAATTTTTTCAAAATTTTGTACGAAAAAACAAAATGAATAAAATGATTTTTTGTTATAATAAAGAGTTTAAATGAATAAAAAAATTAAAAAAGTTAAAAAATGTTTGCTTTGCAAAGGCCCAAATTTAGTTTCATTATTTAATGTAGGAAATTTGTATGTAAGTAATTTTGTAAAAAAAAAAGAAATTAAAAAAGGAATTAAATCTCCATTGAATTTACTTTACTGTAAAAACTGCACACTCATTCAGCTATCTCATATTGCCCCTCAAGAATTAATGTACAGAAGATTTTATTGGTATAAGTCTGGGGTAACAAAGATTATGAAAGATGCATTAAAAAATATATTTACTGAAAGTTTAAAACATATAAATTTAAAAAAAAATGATGTTGTTCTAGATATTGGCGCTAACGATGGCACTTTATTAAAATATTATAAAAAAAATGGCTATAGGACAATTGGATGTGAACCGGCAAACAATCTCAAAAAAGAATTAAGCACAAATTGTGACCATGTAATTAACAATTTCTGGTCGTATAAAGAGTTAAACAAAATATTAAAAAGAAAAAAAATTAAAAAACCAAAAATTATCACTGCTATTGGTATGTTTTATGATTTAGAAGAACCCAATAAATTTATTAGTGATGCTGCAAAATCACTAGATGATCAGGGAGTTTTTATAGCTCAATTAATGTGCTTAAAATCAATGATAAAACAGAATGATTTAGGAAATATTTGTCATGAACATATTGAATTTTACTCACTAAAATCACTTAAATATTTATTTGAGAATAATGGTATGGAAATATTTAAAATAGAGGAAAATGACATTAATGGTGGAAGCTACCGTATATATTGTAGAAAATATAAAAAAGGTAGTATAAAACTTAATAATGAAAATGTTCTGAATCTTATGAAAAAGTTTGTTTCTAGAGTCAAAAAGAATAAAAAGGATATTGTGAATTTTGTAAATAAACAATTGAAAAAAAATAAAAAAATATTTCTTTATGGGGCTTCAACTAAAGGAAATACTTTCTTACAATACTATAATTTAGACAAAAAAAAAATTCCTTACGCTGCAGAAAGAACACCAACGAAATGGGGGCGTTATACGATTGGAACAGGAATAAAAATTATACCTGAAAACGAAGCACGAAATTTAAATCCAGATTATTTTCTTGTAACTCCTTGGTCTTTTATAAAAGAATTCGTAAAAAGAGAAAAAAATTGGCTTAGGGGAGGTGGAAAATTTATAGTACCTTTTCCTAAACTAAAGATAATAAAAAATAATGCCTAAGAAAAAAAAAATATTAATTCTGGGAGTTACAGGCCAAGACGGGTCTTTTTTAGCTAAATTTCTTATAAAGAAAAAATTTAAAGTCCATGGAATGGTTAGAAAGTCAGCCACTGGTAATTTAAATAATTTAAATGACATACTAAAGAGTCCTAATTTTACAATTCATCATGGTGATTTGCTTGATTTAATCTCAATTCAAAATTTGATAAAAAATTTAAGACCAGACGAAATTTATAATTTTGCTGATCAAGATCACGTAAGATGGAGTTTTGAAATACCATCCTATTCTTTCGATGTTACAGGCTCCTCAGTAATAAAAATTCTTGAAATTGTAAAAAATTACTCCCCGCGATCAAAGTTTTTTCAACCTTTTTCATCCAACATATTTGGTAATAGTAAAAATAAAAGACAGAACGAAAGTGAAAAGTTTACACCACTAAGTATTTATGCTCTTGGTAAAGTTTCAGCTTATTACGCGTGTGAAATGTATAAAAATCTTTATAATATGAAAATATGTGGCGCGATTTTTTACAATCATGAATCCGAGGTTCGACCTGAGGAATACGTCACGAGAAAAATAACAAAAGCGGTAGCTAGAATATTCTATGGAAAACAAAAAACTCTTACTTTAGGCGATATTAAATCAAGAATTGATTGGGGATATGCTGGTGATTATGTTGAGGCGGCTTATAAAATAATGCAGTTAAAAAATCCAGACTTTTTTGTAATCGCATCAGGAAAAAGTTATAGCGTTGAATATTTTGTAAAAAAGTGTTTTGATTATGTAGGCCTTAATTATAAAGAATACGTAAAAATAGATAAAAAACTTTTTAGAGTCAAAAAAAATGCAACTTTAATTGGAAATACTAACAAAGCTAAAAGAATTTTTAAATTTAGAAATAAAACAAATATTGAAAAATTAATTTCTATAATGATGGAAAATGATCTTAAAATAGAACAAAATTATTAAATGCAGAAAATTGTATATAAAAAGAAAATATTAGCAATAATTATAAATGAAAAAAAATATACAAGAAAAAAAGGTATAAAGTTTGTAACACCAAATTTTTTTACTTTACAATTAGGCTTTATGAATCATGCTAAAAATCATTTTATAAAACCACACACACATAGAAATTTTATAAGAAAAATAAATAAAACTGCCGAGGTTCTTTTTATAAAAAATGGAGTCCTCAGAATTGATTTTTATGCATCAAAAACTAAATATTTATATAGTAAAATTTTAAAAAAAAATGATATCGCTATTCTAATCCAAGGGTCTCACGGGTTTAAGGTGATAAAAAAATGTTCACTTATTGAAATTAAACAGGGCCCCTTCCATCCTGTGCTTGATAAAGTGAAATTTAAAAAAACTGATGAAGACAAAATTAGAATTAAGTAGTATAAATCAAAAAAATTATATGGCGAGGTAGCTCAGTTGGTTAGAGCACAGGACTCATAAGCCTGGGGTCGGCGGTTCGAATCCGCCCCTCGCTACCACTAAATTATTATGAAATTATCATTTATAATCATATCCTATAAAAGCGATCATTTATTAAATAATCTTTTAAATAAAATTTCTAAAAAACATGAAGTGATAGTAATTGAGAATTCTCTTCAAAAAAAAACAAAACATAAAATTGAAAAAAAATTTAAAAATTCAAAAGTAATTATCCCTAGTAAAAATTTAGGATATGCTTCTGCTTTTAATAAGGCCTTTAAATTAAGTAAAAATAATTTTTTAATTACGCTCACACCGGATGTTGTAATCAATAAAAAACTTATTTTGCAGATTGAAATTTTAATTCATAGATTTAAAAATTTTCATTTAATGGCCCCTGAATATCGAAATCAGAAAATTTATCGAAATTTTACTCCAATATCTAATTCAAAAAGTATGTTTAAAATTTACCGGCATGAAATTATAGCAGTAAAAGAAATCGACTGGTGTTTTTGTATTTTAAACAAAAAAAAATTCAAAAGTTCTCAAATATTAGATGAAAATTTTTTTTTATATTTTGAGACTATGGATTTATGCAAGAGATTGTACAAAAATAAGAAAAAAATGTACGTAATTAAAAACCTAAAGTTTCATCATTTAGGAACAAGTTCATCAAATAAAAAATATAATTTTGAAATTAAAATAAATAGAAACTGGCATTTTAGTTGGTCAAAATTTTATTTTTATAAAAAAAATTATAGTTATTTATTTGCTTTAAAAAAAATTTTACCAAATATTTATCAGAGTTTATTAGGAATAGTATTATGTTCTTTGCTCTTAAGATTTAAAGATACCAGGCTTCATTTTTCTAGCTTAAAAGGCTTGATATCAAGTGTTGCTTTAATGAAATCATATTTCAGACTAAATTTAGATTAATATTTTATTTATGAAAAATCTTAAAATGTTTTGTTTATCGCTTGAACCGAAACATGTAAATTATATTAAAAGTTTAAATTATACACCCGTAATATTAGGAGATAAAATCCCACCAGAACATTGTTTAAGTGATAAAATTGGCGAAAATATTGCTCAAAAAAATAAATATTATGGAGAGTATACTTTTCACTATTGGTTATGGAAAAATTATTTAGAAAAAATAGAAGAAGATTGGATTGGTTTTTGTCAATATAGAAAATACTGGTCATTAAAATTCTCATCTAATAAAGAAATTAATTTAGAAAATTTAAAAGATAAAACTTTAAAGGAAATTCCGAAAGGGTTTGAAAATTTCGAAGTTATTCTGGGCACTCCCTTTTTTGTTAATCAGAGAAAAATAATGAAATTTATTAAAAAAGGTTTTCCATTAATAATTTCAAATCCAAAAATCTTATTTAATAGCAACTCTAGGAATATTAAGTTTCATTTCGATTTAATGCATGGAAGAAATAATTTAGATAAAGCTATAGATTTATTAGACCATGAAAATAAAGAAGATTTTAGAAGGTTTGTTAATCAAGAAATTTCATTTAACCCACATAATATGTTTATTTGTAATTCAAAAAAACTTTTAAGATCTTATTATGAGGAAATTTTTCCCTGGTTAAAAAAATGTGAACAGTTATTTGGTTTTGAAAACTTAAAGGGATACGGATTAACAAGAATCTATGGATTTTTGGCTGAACGATTTATGTCTTATTGGTTTAAAAAAAACACAAATTTTAAAGAATTGCCAATTTTATTTTATGACATAAATGATCAATTATAATATTAGTCTTTTTAAATATTTAGAATAATCACAATTACCGTAAAACTTAATACTTTCAATTATATTTTTTTTATTAATCCACTTTTTTCTGAAAGCTATCTCCTCCAAACAAGCGATTTTAAATCCTTGCCTTTTCTCTATTGTTGATACAAATGAAGTGGTATCATAATAATCATCAATTGACCCCGCATCTAACCAAGCGCCACCTCTACCTAAAAATTCAGCACTTAATCTATTTTTTTTTCTGTATTTATTTAACAAATCTATAATCTCAAGCTCTTTTCTTTTTGAGGGTTTTAAAGACTTGCTTAATTTAACAACGTTTTGATCAAAAAAATATAAACCAGTTACAGCAAGATTAGATTTAGTTTTAAGGGGCTTTTCTTTCAAAGTTAAAATTTTTTTATTCTTAATTGTTGCAATTCCATAAAGTTTTGGGTTTTTAACTGGGTGTAAAAATACCTTTGCGCCTTTAAATAGTTTTGTGGCATTTTGTAGTGATTTAGTTAAACTTTGAGCGTAAAAAAAATTATCTCCTAAAATTAAAGCAACATTACTATTATTAATAAATTTTTCTCCAATTATAAAAGCCTCAGGTAATCCATTAGGAGTCTGTTGTTCTTTATATTCTATTTTGACACCGAAATGATTTCCATTTTTCAAAACTTTTTTAAATTGACTTACTTGACCCTTGTTAACAATAACTAATATTTCTCTTATACCTGCTAACATTAAAATTGATAATGGGTAGTAAATCAAAGGTTTATCGTAAATTGGCAACAATTGTTTATTCACAGATTTAGTAATAGGACTCATTCTTGTCCCAAGGCCGCCTGCTAAAATTATCCCTTTTTTAATCATAGTTTTAATCCTATCCTTTTAACATAAAGATTTCTTGAAATAGAGGATATAAATTTTTTATTGTTTAAATACCAGTCCACAGTCATATTTAAACCATTAATGAGACTAGTTGTTGATTTCCATTTAATTTCCTTAGAGATTTTTTTACTATTCAAGGAGTATCTAAAATCATGACCTGGTCTGTCCTTTACGAATTTTATTTTTACTTTTCTTCCAATTTTAAATCCTTTTTTCTTAAAAATATTTAAAATATTTTTAACAATATTTATGTTTTTAATATTCGCATTAGATCCGACATTATAACTCTCACCTAATTTTCCATTTTTATAAATTTTATACAATGCTTCACAATGGTCAGCTACGTAAATCCATTCCCTCGAATTTAAACCTTTTGCATAAATTGGAAGTGGCTTATTTGATAAAATATTTGAAATCATCTTTGGAATTAATTTTTCAGGGAACTGATAAGGACCGTAATTATTACAACAATTAGATATTATTGCTGGTAATTTGTAGGTTCTGACATAAGATTTAATTAAATGATCTGCGCTTGCCTTTGAAGCTGAATAAGGTGAACTAGGATTATATGCGAATTTTTCATCAGATTTTTTTTTCTTAATATCACCATATACTTCATCAGTAGAAATATGAACCAATTTTATTTTCTTTTTTTTATTAATCTTTCTCAAAACCTCTAAGATATTAAAAACCCCAAGTATATTTGAGTGTATAAATTGTTTAGGTGCATCTATAGATCTGTCTACGTGTGTCTCGGCAGCAAGATTAAAAATACAGTCAGGTTTATATTTTCTGATGACCTTACTAAGTTTTATTTTATTATTGATATCAAATTTAAAAAATTTATATTTTTTTTTTGAAAGCTTGTTTTTATTGTATCTATTTGAAGAATAAGTCAATTTGTCAATATTAATCACAAAATAATTTTTTTTGATAAAATAATTAACTAAATTACTACCTATAAAGCCAGATCCACCAGTAACTATTATTTTTTTCATATTTGAATAAAGAATATTTAGTGTAATTGTGTTAAAATAAAGAATTATTTTACAAAATCAATTAATAACATAATGGATAATACAGATATTACAGCGGTCATTACCTCCTTTAAGAGCGAAAAAAAGATAATAAATTGTATCAATTCCCTAGGAAAGAACACTAAAATTATTGTAATAGAAAATTCAAACGACGAGAAGCTTAAACAGAGTTTAGAGAGGGAGTATTCTAATTTAAAATGCATCTTATCAGAAGACAACTTAGGTTACGCAAAAGGAAACAATTTAGGATTATCGATGGTAAAAACAAAATATGCTTTAATAATTAATCCAGATGCTGAAGCAGATAATCAAGCAATCGATAATTTTTTTTTATCAGCAAAAGCTAATCCTGATTTTGCAATCATCAGCCCATTTATACAAGAGGGGAAAGATAATGACCTCTTAGAAAGTGAAAAAGGGGGGGTGTTTGAAGTAAAAAATGTTAAAGGTTTCGCTATGTTTTTAAATTTAAATCAATTTAAAGATATAGGTTTTTTTGATGAAAACTTTTTTATATATTTTGAGGAGATCGATCTCTGTAAAAGACTAATTGATAATAATAAAAAAATTTATTTGGATACAAATATTAAAATCACACATGCTGGTGGCACTTCCCATGAAGAATCAATTAATTATGAAATGGAAAAATCTAGAAATTGGCATTGGATGTGGTCTTCTTTTTATTTCCATAAAAAACACAACGGTTATATAGTTGCTTTAGTAAAAATACTTCCAAAGTTTATATCATCAATGGTAAAAATGATTTTTTATAGACTTATTTCTAATAATGAAAAAAAAGATATTTATACCAGTAGGTATAACGGTATTTTAAATTCAATTTTAATGAAGAAATCTTGGTATAGACCAAAAATTAATTAAAGTTGATTTATTTGTATTAAAATTATAAATATTTTGCAGTGAAAAATAATCAAAACAAAATTCTTGTAACAGGTGTTGCTGGCTTTTTAGGATCTCATCTTTCAGAGCAGCTTTCTTTATTAGGCCATAAAGTTGTTGGCATTGACAACATGATGGGTGGATACAAAGACAACATTCCAAAACAAATAGAATTTCACAATATAGATTGTTGTGATTTTGAAAAAGTAAAAAAAATAATGAAAGGAGTTGAAATAGTATATCATTGTGCAGCTACAGCTCATGAGGGTCTATCTGTTTTTTCTCCTTACGAAATTACCAAAAACAATTATTTAGCTTCTGTTTCAATTTTTTCAGCCGCTGTAAACGAAAAAGTAAAAAGAATAATATTTTGTTCTTCCATGGCAAGATATGGAGCTCAAAAATATCCTTTCACAGAGAAAATGGAACCAAAGCCAGTTGACCCTTACGCAATATCAAAAGTTGCTGCTGAGCAGGTTCTTATTAATTTATGTGAACTAAATAAAATTGAATGGGTAATTGCAGTACCTCACAATATTATTGGACCAAGACAAAAATATGACGATCCTTTTAGAAATGTTGTTTCAATTATGATAAATAGAATGTTACAAGGAAAAGCTCCTATAATTTATGGAGACGGAAAACAAACTAGATGTTTTTCTTATATCGATGATTGTTTATCATGTTTAATCCCAATGCTTGATAGTAAAATTGTAAATAAACAAATTATAAATATTGGACCAGATGAAGAGTTCGTCACAATTAATAAAGTAGCTGAACTTTGTTCCAATGTTACGGGGCTGAATTTACCCCCAATATATAAAAAGGACAGACCTCAAGAAGTAAAACATGCTATTTGTTCAGCCGACAAAGCGAGAAAATTACTAAAATATCAGACTAAAGTCACATTAAAAGAAGGTATTCAAAAAACTTACGAATACATTAAAAAAAGAGGTGTTAAGCCCTTTGAATATCACATTAACCTAGAAATTAATAATAACCTCACGCCAGATACTTGGACTAAAAAAGAAATTTAGTGACCGGGAAATTCAATTAAACTTTCTGTAAAATATGATTTTTTTTTCAAAAGATCATTTCCTGGTAAATCAAATAAATTTATGACAAAAATAAATCCAGCTACCTTACCACCTGAAACCTCGATAAGCTTTGACGCTGCCTCCGCTGTTCCACCTGTTGCAATTAAATCGTCTATTATAAGAATTTTTTCATTTTTACCAATCGAATCTTTATGAACTTCTATAGTTGCCTCTCCATACTCTAATTTAAAATCAACTGAATGCCTTTCGGCAGGTAATTTATTTTTTTTTCTTAAAAGAATTAAAGGTTTTTTAAGTAGATAAGAAACTGCTGAAGCAAATACAAAGCCCCTTGACTCTATAGCAGATACTTTATCAAATTGAATTTTTTTCGAAATTTGAATTATTTTATCTACTGAGAATTTGAAAGCATCAGGGTCTTTTATAAGTGTGGTTATATCTCTAAATAATATTCCTTTTTTTGGGTAATCCGGTATTGATCTTATGTATTTTTTTAAATCCATATTTAACTTCAATATCTAACAAAAAAAGGCTAGATTTTAAATAATGAAAAA
>MDSW01154771.1_pt1 | contig 17827 bp, 16 predicted proteins | sample 811171 | NCBI WGS metagenome assembly MDSW01 (sample SAMN05326641, study PRJNA326480) | marine metagenome | isolation source: seawater | place: Atlantic Ocean: North West | collected 2012
TGGGGACCTAGAGCATTGGGAAATAGAAGTATCTTAGCTGATCCTCGTCAGGCTGATATGAAAGATATTCTAAACGCAAAAATTAAACACAGAGAATCCTTTCGTCCATTTGCTCCTAGTATAATGGAAGAATATCTTCAAGAATATTTTGAACTTGACATACCTAGTCCGTATATGTTGTTAGTTGCTAAAATAAAAAAACCACAATCAATACCAGCTGTGACACATTTGGATGGAACAGGAAGAGTTCAAACTGTATCTAAGGAATCAAATTCGTTATACTATGATCTAATACAAAATTTCTTCAAACTTACAGGAGTCCCTGTTATCATAAACACCTCTATGAATGTGCGTGGAGAGCCAATAGTAAATGCCCCCGAACAAGCATACCAGATGCTCAAAAAAACTGAAATGGATTATCTCGTAATGGATAATTATTTAATTTCTAGACTTTAATTATTTTCTAAAAATAGAGTATCCAATTAATCATATATTTTGAATTTTTGAAGTAATTGGGTGATATCTTAATCTAGTAACAGTATTATCCTAAAAAAATTTTGATATATCTGATGAAGACAAAAAATGTCGTTGCTGGCTTAGGTGAAATTGGTCAACCAATTCTGAAATTAATCTCCAAAAATACAATTTGTGTTGGATATGACAAAGATAAAAAATTAATGAATTCGTCATTTGAAAAATATTCCGATCTGCCTACAAAATTTTTACATGTATGTATTCCTTACACCAATCATTTCATATCTAATGTGATGACTCTTGAAAAATTATTTTCCCCAGAATTTGTAGTTATACATAGTACAATTAAACCATACACAACACAAAAAATTCAATCAAAATCATCAATACCTATTATTTATAGCGCTATACGTGGTGTTCATAAAAGAATGTCATATGACTTAAAACGTTACACAAAATTTTTTGCTATAGAAAAAAATGTCAAAAATAATAAATCTATTGCAAAATCTTTCTCAAAATTAATGAAACAATCTGGAATTAAAACAAAACAAATGTCAGAACCGTTAACTTTGGAATTAGCTAAAATAGTATGTGACACTTCATATTATGGTTGGCTAATTAATTATGCCCAAATGAGTAAGATGATTACTATGAAACATAATGTTGATTATGATGAAATGTGGACATTTTCTGATGAAATTCACAATTATTTAGGTAATAGACCAAAAATGTTTCCAGGTATTATTGGTGGCCATTGTGTCTTACCAAATTTAGAATTAATTGAAAATGAAACATTAAACATGATCAAAAGTATCAATAAACAATTCAACACAAAAACTGTAAAAAAAGGAAAACTGAAACATGTACAAAAAAGAAAGACTCACTAACTTTTTCAAACTTATACAATAAACTGATGAGAAATGAAACTTGATAACAGATTTTATCTTATTTTAGTAGGTGCTATAGTCATCTACATTACTTTTCTTATTGTTTCTGATCTAAATGTAATATTAGATAAAATTCTAGACATGAAAACTGAATTTTTACTATATATTCTTGTTCTTGCACCATTCAGTTGGTTAATAGTTTTTTTACGCTGGCATTTACTTCTAAAAAATTCTAATATACATATACCAAAAAAAGAGAATTTCAAAATATACATGACAGGTTATGCCATGTCAGCTACACCTGGAAAAATAGGCGAACTAATAATAGCACATATCCTACATTCTAAGTTTGAAATCCCAAAGAAAAATACTATTCCAATAATTATATCTGAACAATTTTATAATATAATAGGTATTCTGATCGTATCTATCATAGGATTATTTTATTTTGATTTTAGTATGTATGCTGTTGCATTAACTGGAAGTTTGTTTGTAATCATGTATGTTTTATTATCATCTGAAAAGTCTTTTAAAAAATTTATGAATTTTGTTTCACGAAAAAAATTCATAAAAAAATATGTCCCATCACTTTCAGACTCTTATTTCGTCTTAAAAAAATCTATAAGTACTAAAATTGCTATTACTTCATCTTTCTTATCTGTAGCTTTTTGGTTAATTGAATCTGTAATAGCATATCTTGTACTACTTTCATTTGATATTAACAGCTTAGAATTTTTAGAGCTTGCTGCTATGTATACAACTTCAATAATTATTGGTGTTGTATCATTCTTACCTATGGGAATTGGTGTAGTTGAAGGAAGCCTAGCAGGTTTCTTTTCATATCACGGCATTGAACTCTCTTTAGCTTTAACTTTGGTAATATTCATTCGAATTTTTACTAGATGGTATGGTGTTATTGTTGGATTTATTTTCATGAAATTGATAGGAGGTTTTTCAGTAAATACATCAACTAATGATTAACTAAATTGCTTTAAATTTTATAATTGTATTGAGATATGATTCTCCTGTTCCAATATCTATTACTTCATCTTTGTCATCTAACACTATTGCTGAAACATTTCCTCCCCAATCAATTAATTTCTGAATTCCACTAGTTAATTGTAATTCTGTTTTTTTAGGTTTCATTTCATTTAACGCTTTGATAATTGAAGGTCTAAATCTGTATAATGCAACTATAGATAAATTTGATTTAGGTTTCTTTGGTTTTTCTTCAACATTGATTACTCTTATTCTATTCTTTTCTTTATCCACTACTGCAACACCAAATCTTTTTGCGTTTGATACTTTCTTTAGTAATATTGTCGCATCATTTTCACCTTGTAATTTAGAATTCATTAATTTTTTAATAATTTTATCTCCAGTTGGTAAAAGTGTATCTCCTGCTGTAACTAAGAAATCATCATTACCGACAAATGATTTTGCACGTTTAACAGCATCACCAAAACCTCTTGGCTTTGGTTGGTTAACCCAAGATATTTTTGATTTATTTAACATAGAATAAAATTTCTCTAAATCTGTTCTAAAGCTTGTATTTTTATGAAAATTATTTAAAAATTCTTGATTAGGTTTAAAATGATCTTCTATAGTTCTTTTTTGTTTTCCTACAATTACACAATATTCACGTAACCCAAATCTGAAAAATTTTTCATATATTATCTGAATTAATGGTTTTACAATTATTTCTCCATTCTTACCATGTAAAAATAATGGCATCATTTCTTTTGGCATCTCTTTTGTAACTGGTAGTAATCTGGTACCTAATCCTCCTGCAGGAATTACAATTTTTTGAATCAAATCGATCTAATTTTTTATTGCTAGAATATTAGAAGTTCGTATGCCTGTTTCTCCTTCAAATTTTTGTCTTGAATTAACCCCTGCAGTAAGTTTTTCTTGAATTTTTTTAATATTAAAACCATATTTTCTCAAAAATGTATAGATTAAGTCTTCATCTATTCCCTTATATTTCAAATATTTTGGATGTAATTCAATTATAATTTTCTTAATTTTATTTTTTTTTAATGCATCATTACATCCTAAAAGTACTTCATACTCAAATCCTTCAACATCAATTTTCAATAAATTTACCAAACTCAAGTTTTTTGATGAAATAATTTCATCTATCGTAGTAACTTCTATTTCTGAGTGTTTCTTTAGTTCTTTATTCACTATGTGTGAATCTAAGTACCCAATAACACCTTCTTCACTCTCTTTATACAAAGATTTCATTTCAACCTTATCCCCAACTGCTTTTTCTAGAACTAAACAATTCTTAAAATCGTTTAAAATAATATTTTCCTTTAATGATTTTACAGTATTATGATCAGGTTCAACTGAAATAACAAGTCCTTTGTCTCCGGCCAATTTTGCGCCTAATAATGTATATTCTCCAATATTTGCACCCACATCAATCACAGTATCTCCTTCATTGATATTTTGTGAAAATTCTTCCTTGACATCCTCTTCAAGATCTTTCCCTAATACTAAATCCCATGTAAAAGGATTTGATAATTCTAAGTAAATTTTCAATCCATGTTGAATATCAAATGTTGCCTTTGAACCAGATCCTTTTAAATTCTGTAATAGTTTTGTTCCCAAAAAAGAATATCCTAGAAATTTTTGAATAGGTCTAGGAATTAAGCTTAGAATTTTTATTGTTAACAGCAGTTTTTTTTTCCCCATTTTGACTTCAGTTCAAATTTTAATAATAAATGGTTTTCTTATTTTTCATACTTTTTTGTATCTAGTTTTCAGTAGGCAAGATTTTTTCTCTGATTATTGTTCCGATGATATGCAGAACATGTATTGGTTTAATTTTTTTACCCTCCTCATATGTTCGACCATGATAAACAATTGGCATATCATATATTTTACTAGATTTTTTTATTATTTTTGATAATATTTCCGCTTGCTGTTCCCAACCATCAGTTTTTAATTTACTAGGTGTGATATTTGATCTTCTAAAAATAAGGTACCCACTGTAAATATCAGTAAATTTTGTATTGTTTAATAAATTGAATAAAGATGTGATGACATAATTTCCTATTCTATTTTTTGCATAGCCCCCATGTCTCGTTAACGATGAAGTCATGAATCTACTACCCATTACAATATCTGCATTAAATTCTATTACTGGTTTTAGAAGCTTTTCATATTCTGAAGGATCATATTCCATGTCTGCATCTTGGAATAAAATATAATCTCCTGTAGCAGATTTTAATCCTTCTCTTACCGCAGCTCCTTTACCACTATTTTTTTCTAAATTAATTAATTTATGAAATAGACTAGAATTTTCTTTTAGAATATTTAGTGAATTGTCTATTGAACCATCATTAACCACAATTGTTTCTATTTTTATCCCAGCAATATTCTGTTGACTAATTTTTTCTAGAATTGTTAGTAATGTTTTTTCCTCATTATACACTGGAACAATAATGCTTACTATGATCTCTTTTACATTCATTGCGATCCTTCATAATTTTCATTTGTCCACTGAAAAAATCTTCTTAAACCTTCATCAATATTCACACGTGGATTGTAATCTATCTCTTGTATAGCTTTTTGTATGCTGGGACACCTTCTGTTTGGTTCGTCTGATGGGTATGAATCAGGATAGTCAATTATCTCATATTTTATATCATTCTCTAATATTTTTTTTATTTTCTTTACAAGTTCAATCATTGAAATTTCTGGATCTGGATTACCAATATTGTAAGCTTCGCCACGCTTCCCATCAATTATCACTTTAAACAAACCAACTATTGCATCCGTAATATAACAAAAGGTTCTTGTCTGGTTTCCGTGACCATAAACCTTCAATGGTAATCCTGCTTTAATTCTACTACCAAAATTAGGTAATACTCTAAAATCTTTTTCTTGCATTCCTGGACCATAAAAATTGAAAGGACGAATAATGTTGGTATGAACATTATAATTTGTCTGATAAATATGACATAATGTCTCACCAACTCTTTTTCCTTCATCATAACAGGATCTTGGGCCTAATGTAGATACATTTCCTCTATATTTCTCTGAAGTTGGAATATTTTTTTCATCTGGATCACCATAAATTTCACTTGATGAAAAGAAAATGAATTTAGAGTTATTCTTTTTTGCCAAATCTAACATATGCCTAGTTCCATTTATTGCAACATCAAGTGTTTCTAGTGGGTATGTTCTGTAGTAATGTGGACTAGCTATGCCGGCAGCATGAATAACATAATCTGGTTTATCATTTATTTCAAGAGCCTTAATCACATCATGTTCAACGAATTTAATATTTTCATCTTCATAAACATTGGAACCTAATACGCCTGATGTAATCAGATTATCTATGCCGATAAATTTTATAGGATTTTCAAAATATTCTTCATTAATTTTCTTTATCACATCGATAAAGTATCTTCCTAAAAAACCTCTTGCACCAGTCATCAAAATTGTTTTTCCTTCTAACTTATTTTTAGTCTCTATTCGTTCAACTATCTCATTAACATCTGACTCTAGCAAAAATTTTTTCATTTAATACACTTCCAATTTTGGTAATGGAATAATAAAATGACCACCATTATTTTTGAACTTTTCATGTTTTTTCATTATTGATTGAGAAAAATTCCAAGCTAATATAATAATATAATCAGGTTTCTTTTCATAAATTTTTTCAGACGAATAAACTGGAATATGCATACCTGGAGAAAATAATCCTTGTTTCAGTGGACTATCATCTATTATACAATCAATAATTTTTTCATTAATACAAAATTGATACATGAATGTTGTAGCTTTTGCAGGTGCTCCAAAACCAATTATTGTCTTTTTATCTTTTTTTATTTTTTCAAATAATTTCTGTAGCTCATGTTTTTTTGTTTCAAGACGATTAAAAAATTTTTTATATGTATCTAATTTATCCATACTAAGTTTTTTCTCTAAATTAATACAGTCTGATACTGATTTCCTAATTTCATATTTTCCATATTTTAATTTTACAACACATCTTAAAGAACCTCCATGAGTTTCTATTCTATTTGCTTCTATCAACTCCATTCCATTTTTTCTAAAAAATGAGATTAATGGTATTACTGAATGATATGATAAATGTTCATGATAAATTGTATCAAATAGTAAGTTGTCTATCACATCTCCAAGATATGATACTTCAAACACAAAAATACCGTCATTAGATAATAGATGTTTAATTCCAGATACAAAATCTGTTAGATCATCTACATGTGCAAATACATTATTTGCTGTAATCACATCTGCTTTACCATAATTATCTTTAATCTTTTTCGAGTATTCAAAATCAAAAAACTCATTCAATGTTTCAATTCCCTGATTATTTGCATTACTACATATATTTTTTGCAGGATCTATTCCAACTACTTTATGTCCTTTTTGTTTAAAAAATTGTAATAATGTACCATCATTTGAGCCTATATCAATAACCAATGAATTTTTTGATTGTGGAAAATTTGTTAAAATATAGTTTGCATAATCTTGAAAATGTTTTACAAAAACTGGTGATGTACCAGATACGTATACATAATTCTCAAACAAAATTTTTGGATTAACAATATCTAATATCTGCACATGAAAACAATCTTCACAAAAATAAACTTCTAAAGGAAACCGCTCTTGTTCTACTGAAATATCTTCTTTTTTTATAAATGCATTAGCTGGTGGTGTTGATTCTAACTTAAAACATTGACTTAATTTTTCACTACCACACAAACGACAATTTTTTCGTTTACTACAGTTCTTACTCATTTGAAAACATTCTCGGGAGAAATTAATTCTATCCTCACTAGATCAGCTTCATATTCAGCTTGTATGCGTGAATTCCCTCCCAATGTTAAGAATGATGTATCTTTATGGAAAACCATTGCGTGTTCAACCATTGGAGGAGTAAAGAATAACTCGTCTTTTTTTATTTTTTCTAATTTTGGAGCCTCTTTTTCACCAACTTTTCTATGATAATAATCAATTTCACCTTCTAAAACATAACAAAAGTGCCAATCGGTTTTATGATAATGATTTGCTCTTATAGTACCTTTTTTAGATGAAATAAGAACACAGCTTTTCATAGTTAAATCTACTAAAGGTTGAATTCCACCTCGTTCATCTTCAAATGGTTTTTCTAATTTTATTTTTACTTCATTAGGTAAAACTTGATCATTATTAGAAGACATATCTACAATTTTTTTGAAGAGTTTAAAAAGTTATCATATGATTTATTCTCGCCTATTCCTAAAGAAACAAAAATTATTTCTTTGTCATCAAATTCTAAAATTCTTCGTGTATCTATGAATAATTTTGATTTTAATTTCTTTATTAATTTTGGAGAGATTTTCTCATAATCTTTCCATGGTGTCATTAATACTGCACAATCTGATTCCTCAAAAACATTTTCATATTTTTCACAATAAATAATTTTTTTTAAAAATATTTTTCTAGTATTTTCAATTGCTTTTGGATCATGTACAATAACTTTACATTTTTTCTTTAAGAGATGCTCAATTAATCGAATAGAAACTGATTCTCTAATATCATCTGTATTCTCTTTAAATGATAATCCAAGCAGACCAATTTTTTTTCCTTTTAAATTACCTATTTGCCTTTCTAAAATATTACTAATTGACAATACCTGTTTGTAATTATTATCTTGCACTGCTTCTAGTAATTCAGGATTATATCCAATACTTTTTGAAAAACTTATCAAGGCTTGAACATCTTTTGGAAAACATGAGCCTCCATATCCTGGCCCTGCCTTCAAAAATAATCCACTGATTCTAGGATCCATTCCCATCACTTTTGCAATGTCATCTACATTTGTTCCTGGTATTTTTTGGCAAATATTTGCAAGTGAGTTGATAAAACTAATCTTAGTTGCTAAAAATGCATTATTTGCATATTTTATAATTTCTGCAGTTGTATTATTTGTCTCAAAATATTCTTGATGTTTTGGATTAATTGTTTTATAGAATTTTAAAAGATTTTTACGTGATCCATGATTTCTTCCACCTATCACAATAACATGTGGATGAATGGTATCATACATTGCTGAACCTTCACGTAAAAATTCTGGATTTGAGATCATCTCAAAATCTTTTCCTTCTACATTTCCATTTTTTTCCAAAATTGGTTTTATAACATCTGTGGCAGTTCCTGGCACTACTGTACTTTTTAAAATAATATTTGGCTTTTTTGAAATCTTGTCTAAATTTTTTGAAATTATTTTAGTTACTGATTTTACTGAATCCAGATTAATTTTATTTCTATCATCTAAAGGCGTACCAACTGTGATAAAAATAAAATCACTATCTAAACTTCTTTGATTAATCTCAGTTGTAAATTCTTGGAATTTCCTTCCATTTTTCAAAAATTTCTCTAAATCCGGTTCAAAAAAATCTGCTTTTCCCTTTTTCAATTGTTCTATTTTTTTCTTGTTTGAATCAATTCCAACTACCATAATTTTTTTAGAACTCAAAAATGAAATCAGAGATAAGCCTACAAATCCTAGTCCAATAATTGTAACTTTATGCAATGTATTATCATCAAAATATAATTTATAATAAAGATTTTTGAGAAATTATATTCTTTTCTTAATCGTAAATCCTTCTACTCTAAAATTTCTTTTTTATATGTCCTAAAAAATTTGATAGCACATCTTATTATCTATCTCAGATTCAGAATCATATATTTGAATAACAATATCTCCCTGTTATCTTCATTTTCATCTAAAAAAATAGTTTTATCGCTAGCAATTATCGGTATAATTTCATTAATTTTCAAATTGTATTTGACAGACTTTTCTATTCCTGTTTTTTCTGATGCATTAGAATACACCCTACACTCAATTGCACAATCTAAAGGTCAATTCCTAGAACATCCTCAGCGCCATTCTGGTTGGCCACTATTTCAAATTCCATTTATGAATTTAATTAGCTCAGATAATTTTCTTGATTATTCAAACACTAGCAAAATTTTGAGTATTTCTATTTCAACATTAACAATAATACCTGTTTATCTATTATCTGCTAAATTTTTTAGTCCAAAATTTAGTTTATTGGCTGTAGCATTTTTTGCTTTTGAACCAAGATTAATTCAAAATTCAACTCTTGGTTTTTCTGAACCACTTTTCATTTTAACAATTGTATCTTCAATTTATTTTATAACAAAAAACGAAAATAAGTTTATAATTTTTTCATTTATTCTGGCAGCAATTCTTTGTTGGATTAGACCTAATGGATTTATCTTATTTTTTATTATATCTATTATTTATTTTGCAAAATTCCACTTTAGTTTTATTTCAATTAGAAATTTTCTAATTTTTGTATTTGTTTTTTCTTTGATAGTTACACCGTTATTAATACAACGATATGATCAATTTGGTGATCCTATGTATAGTTGGATTGGTGAACGAATCTGGATAGGTGAATATTCGCACAGTAGAAGTATTGTTCCAGGAGAATCTTACAGTGCTATTAATTTTATTAATGATAATGGAATTGAAATATTTTTTGAAAATTTTATTTCAGGTGGAGTCTATAACCTATTTTCAGTTTTATCATACATGATGTTGCCCTACATAATTTTCTTAACACCGTTAGGTATGATTCTCTTTTTCAAAAAACAAATTTCAAAAAATGGTTTCTTACCAATTTGGGTGACATTATTAGTTTCACTATCGGCTTCAATCATACCTTTTGCTGTAATTCCCGATAAACGATTAATTCTGTATGTTTTTCCATTTTTGATAATATTTACAATAATTCCAATAAATTATTATTTCAATAAATTTTCATTATTGAAAAATAAATCTAATCTATTCTTACTCTTGATCTTTGTAATCCTGATAGTAACGTCTGCATTCATGGTTTCTCGTTATGAACTAACAGATAATTCCTATGAGCAAGAACAATTAAACTTTACAAAACATGTCTCTCAAAAATTTGAAGGTAAGTTATTGTTTGAGCCATTTAACACACAAAAATATTTCAATCATCCATTGTTATATGAAAATAAAGATGATTTTTTATCTATAAAAATAAATGAAAATTGGAAAGATGGTGAGTTATATTTCACTTATCCGGAAGTAAAATTCTCTAGAGCTTCTGTTTATGGAATTGATATGAACGAGTTTCTTGAAAATGGGGAAAAAATTGGATTAACACATGTTATGGTAACATCACAAGGAACTTCATTCTTTGATTTTATCAATGAACTATACTCTGATGATAGCCAATATTCATTTCTGAAAAAAGTTTATGATTCCAATGATTTTGATCACAAAAAATTTCATGTAAAGGTTTTCGAAATAGATTATTCAGAATTTAAAACTTCTACAAAAAATTCTATGGATTAATCCTATCGAACTCTTTGAAGTCTATTTGAAATATCCTGAAATCATATTTGTAATCATTTTCTTTTGAATCAAAAATTTTTTCTAAATATGAAAATTTTTCCTCATCTTTTAGAATATTCTTTATAAAATCTGGTCGAGTTGGATTATCATCAATCACTAAATGTTTTAATCCCTTGTAACGATTTTCTTTAATAAATTCTTCAATACTATTTGAGTTTCCATAAGGTAAAATACTCGTATGTTTGTTAACTTCTTCTCTTAATAATGGAAATTCATTGTATTGATCAATAACTACAACTCTTCTATACGCTTGTTCAGGGTGATGATCATTTATCACATCAAATACATCCTTTGTATCTGTCGCAATTCTATATGCCTCTCTTTGATGCTCAAAATTTTCTTTGTAGGTAATAACAATAATAGACATCAAAATAAGTGCAATAACGATTATCACTAAAACCATATTTCTTTTTTTTATTTTTTTTGTAATGTTGTCTATAGCTAACAATGAGATTATAGTAAAAATTGGTAAAAGATCTAACATGTAACGATAATCTTGCATTCCTCTTCCAAATGCATACAATTCAGGTATTGCTAAAATAATGATGAAGAAAATTAATGAATTTTTTTTGTACTCTCGATTTTTAAATAAATAAAAAACTCCTAATGGCATGAAAATAATGAACATTGGAACCGTTAGCCACACTAGGTTTTCAATAATTGAAAATATTGCCAAATCTGGAAAAAATTTCCTTTTATCAGGATCTTCGTTAAGAAAATTTTGTTCTGTTGTAACTGTTATACCTGCATTTACATGACTAAATATTCCATCATAACCCATTGTATCCATATTAACTACTGACATTGGAAGTAAAACCAAAACAAAAATTAATAATGCAAAAACATATTTTTTTAAAAATTTTAAATCTTTTCTAAATCTTACAAAGTAAATAATTGTCATTGGAATAATTATTAGTACTCCTTCATATCTAACGAGTGAGAATAAAGCAGCTATTGCAAACGATATGAATATACTTTTTTTGTTTGTACTTAAAAATAACCATAATACAGTTGTAATTAGAAAAACAAATAATGATTCTGTAATTCCTAAAAATGAATTAAGAATTAATCTTGGTGCAAAAGCAATAAATGCTGTAGCTAAAATTGAAATAGATTTTCCAAAAAATCTTCTTGAAAGATAATACATTGGAATGATTGTTAAAATTGAAAATGTAACTGCAACCGCTCTTTGAATATTCATGTAATCTAAATAATTATTAGAATCACTCACTGAAAAAAAAACTGAAACAATGGCTGGCCAAAAATTATTTGGAAAATCATAATTACTTGGGAAAGTTCCTAAAATACTCATATCATTTGCATACCAGAAATATAATAGAGAGTCCATTACTAATGGAACTTCAAAAGGAAAAAAGTACATTCTTAATGAAAAACTTACTATTCCTATAATGCCAATAAAAATTATAATTCTATAATCTGTTCCATTAATTATTTTGTTTTCCATTATAATCCTCTAACCAATAGATTTTTTCTATAATTCAACTTAAACGTCACTTATCATTTAATATAGAAATTTTTCTATTTCTATCCATTCTAATCTTTATTTGAAGTATTATTTTCACGTATTACTGAAATCAATGAGTGAAGAAGTATTGCAGCAATTAATAAAACCAATCCTGCTAAGAATGAACCAATAGAAATCAGTGCAAGTATTGGTGAAAAGCTACCAAATTCTGCAAATTCTTGTAATGTCCAAATAATAAAAAACAAACCTATACTAGAAACAATTATCCCTGGAAATCCATAAAATTTCAAAGGGTGTTCAATTGATGTAAATTTTACAGTGCTTAAAACAACTGATGTTCCATGTGATACTGGATTATGTGTTGATGTGTCACCTGCATAAAGTATTTTGATTGGAACTTCTGCAATTTTCATTTCCTTTGTACTGGCTTTAATTAAAATCTCGGTTGAAACTCCCATTCCTTTTTCTATTGGTGTTATTTCTGAAAGAATTTTTTTTGAATAAGCTCTAAATCCACTTTGTGAGTCAGTAAGATTTTCTTTGATTGAAGCATTAGTGATTTTAGTAATTATTTTTATTCCAAATTTTCTATATTCTGGAACTTCACTCATTTTTTCATCAAGGAATCTGGAGCCTATCACAACATCTGCTTTTTGCTCTTGAATAGGTTTTGCCACTTTAGAAATATCCTCTACTCTATGTTGTCCATCTGCATCAAATGTAATTAGAATATCACCTTCCATCTCTTTTGCTTTTAAAAAAATGCTTCTTATTGCTGCGCCATAACCTAAATTTTTATCATGACTAATTACTAATGCACCATGTTTTTCGGCAATTTCTGATGTTAAATCAGTTGAACCATCATCACAAACAATTATTGTATTTGTAGTTTCCTTAATTCTGGATAAAATTCCGGCAATATTTTTTTCTTCATTAAATGCTGGAATTCCTACTATAATATTCAAATATTTCATCTACCACACAAATTATTAGTTAATTAATGTTAAGCATGATTTTTCTGCACTAATTCGTTGTACACAATTTTTCTATTTCATTACTAAGAAAATCTCTAATACATACAATTACTACACAAGTTTTTTTATTTAGAAAAGTTTTTGTTAATAATCCTAATAATAAGGAAGAATTTAGTTGAATTATAATGAAAATAACAATTACTGGTGGTTCAGGTTTTATTGGAACACATTTGGTGAATCTATTAAAACAAAAACATGATATTCTCATTCTAGATAGAGAACCATCAAAAATTGATGATGTTAATTTTATTACATGTGATTTACTAGAATCAGAAAAGATATCTAATGTTTTAAAAGACACTGATATTGTAATTCATCTTGCTGCCGCAGTTGGAGTTAAAATAACTGAAGAAGATCCATTACGCACTTTAAATTTGAACATTAAAGGAACACAAAACATACTTGAATCATGTCAAAAAAATAATGTCAAAAAAATAATTCTTGCATCATCATCTGAAATTTATGGTGAAGCTGTACATATTCCAATTAAAGAAACTGATCCTCCAATGCCAATAACAAATTATGGTATTAGTAAAATTACTGCAGAAGAATATGTAAAAGCATTTTCAAAAATTTCACCAATTAAATATTCTATCTTAAGATTTTTTAATGCCTATGGACCTGGACAATCAACTTCATTTGTAATGTCAGAGTTTGTTTCAAAAGCTGTTTCAAATCAAACTATCACTATTCATGGCAGTGGAGAACAATTAAGAGCTTTTTGCCACGTTAGTGATATAATAAATGGAATTAATTTATGTTTAACCAATGGTGATAATGAAATTTTTAATATAGGAAATAATAATGAACCTATAAAAATTTCTGATCTAGCAAAAACTATCAAAAATATTACCAAATCTGAAAGCGAAATCACTTATTTACCTTTTGAGAATTCTGAAAGAAAAAGAACATCTGAAATAATTAATCGAATTCCAGATATAGAAAAAGCAAAAGAAATTCTCGGTTACAATCCAAGAATTTCTTTAAATGAGGGAATAAAAACAATTTTTACGTGAACAAAATTGTATTTCCAAACTATTGAAAATATAAAAAAAAGAATTTTAGATTTAGATGTAAAAATCTGTGTCATAGGTGTTGGTACAATTGGTTTACCATTGGCTACATTCCTAGCAAAAAAAGGATTCAAAGTTAATGGGTTAGACATAAGTCAAGATAGAGTAGAACAAATCAACAATGCAACTGTAATCTATGAATATCAAGATATGTTAAAACAAGTAACAAATAGCAAAAATCTAACTGCAACTACACAGCCAAAGGATGCATTAGAAAATGTGGAGGTAATTTTTGTATGTGTTCCTACTCCACTAAATAAGAATAATGAAATGGATATTGTTAATCTAAATGATGTTGCAAAAAGAATTTCACCGTTCTTAGTAAAGGGAATGATGTTAATTTTCGAAAGTTCAGTAGCAATTGGAACAACAAAACAAATAGCAGAGAAAATTGAATCAATGACTAATCTAAAATTTGGTAAAGATCTAGGACTGGCATATTGTCCTGAACGTTATAATCCAACACCCATGAAAAAACAAACTCAAGATTCTGAATTTAATGTTCATTCTAGTGGAGAAAATTTTACAGTTGATAAAATTAGTCGAGTAGTAGGGGGAATTGATGACAAAAGCGGTGATATTGCACAATTATTCTATTCACAATTTATCACTACTGGAGTTACAAAATTATCCTCAATTGAAGCTGCTGAAGCAACAAAACTACTGGAAAACATCTTCCGAGATGTAAATATTGCATTAGTTAATGAACTTGCACAAATCTTTCCAAAATTCGGTCTAGATGTTTTTGAAATTATTAATGCAGCAAAAACAAAACCATTTGCATTTATGCCTCATTATCCCGGAGCAGGAGTTGGAGGTGAATGTATTCCAGTTGATACATGGTATTTGATTAGTCAGGCTAGGGATTTAGGAATTGATACAAAATTAATGAAAATTGCAAGAACTGTAAACGATTCAATGCCGGAACATGTAATTTCATTATTAGAAGAAGAATTCAAAAAAATTGGAAAAGATCTTGGTCAATCCACTGTTACTGTTTTAGGATTATGTTATAAAAAAAATATACCTGATATTAGATTAAGTCCAACTTTCCCATTATTAGAAAAACTCACTTCAAAAAATGTTAACACAATAGTTTGTGATCCACTTTACGAAAATATTAACAAATCACCTGTAAATCTAACATCAATAGATGAATCTTTTAAAAATTCGGATGCTATATTATTAATAACAGATCATGATGAATTCTCAAAAATTGATTTTGAAAAAATTAAAAACGAAATGAAAACTAAAATAATTATTGATGGCAGAAATTTCTTTAAGAATAAAAATTTGGAAAACCTTGGTTTTTCTTACCGAGCTATAGGCAAACCACAAATTAATTAATACACAAAAATTAACGCACTTGCACCAATAATCCAAAAATGTTAATCATCTTTGATCGATTTCTTCAAACCCTCAAAAGGATCAATATTTTTATTAATTTTTAATAAACTAGGTTCGTTTTCTAATAAACTCAATATATCTTTCATTAGAATTGGCTTGCTATCAATTTTTTCAATAATTGATTTAACAAAATTGAAATCTTCAATTCGGTCAACAGTCCAATGTAAATGTGATAAATTCTTTGAATTTTTGATATAACCTATTTCAAATTTTTCTGGATGATTGTATATGAATGGAGTAACATGTTCTTTCTCAGATGGTTTTTCTGCAAACTTCCAACATTTCTCTAAAACATCAAATGAGAATATTTCAACTTCAGTCCCTATAGGATACGTTCTTTCAAAGAAGTTGTTTACATAATCAAAATTATTTTCTTTATAATATCTTATTGTATCATCAACTATCTGTGGATCAATAATTGGTGCATCTCCGCTAATTCTTACAATTGTTTTTATCTCATAAAATTTAGCACATTGATAATATCTATCTAAAACATTTGACGAACTGCCTCTAAAACATATTGTATTGAGGGAATTTGATATTTCCTTAATATTGTCATCAATATCTTCATTTGTCGTCGCAATAATTTTTTCATCTATTTGCTCTGAAAATGACAATTGTAACAATAAATGTTCTAGTAATGTTTTATCACAAACTTTCAAAAATGCTTTTCTTTTTAATCTGGTTGAATTCAATCTAACTTGTATAATTGCAGTTATCATATTCTCTCCATTTTTCAATCCTCTATAGAATAAATCCTTAAAATTATTCTATAATTCCGTCTCCAATATCAAAATCTTTCTTTGCTTTCTTTCCATTTACAAGATTAAGAAATCTCGGTTCTAATCCTCTAGATTTTTTTCCTGGCCTAAGAATATCAAAATTTACTCCTTCTACTAATTCATCTCCTTTGGAAATTTTGGATGTTGCTTGGACTGATCGTTTGGCAAAATTCCTTAACTCTTCCTCTACTTTCAAAATTTGTTTTGTCTCTGAACCTATCATTTCTTCTGCTTGTCGTATTGACTTAACCATTATACTCAATTCTTCTGGTTCTAATGCAAAAGGATGATCTGGACCTGGCAATTTTTTATCTAATGTGAAATGTTTCTCAATAGCAATAGCTCCCTTAGCAACGGCAATAACCGGTGCAATTACTGGATCAGTACTATGATCTGACAATCCAACTGGAATATTATATTTTGAATTAAAATGAGATATTACTGATAAATTAAGATCCTCAATAGGGCAAGGATATTTTGCGGTACATTGCATCAACATCAATGACTTATTTCCTTTAAATTTCTCAATCAAGAAATCTATTTCATCATAATTACTTGCTCCTGTAGACACAAATGTGGGTTTTTTTGTACTGGCAATAAATTCAAGTAATCTCACATGGTTATTTTCATAAGATGCCACCTTGTGAATATCTACATAAGGATCTACCTGTTTTGCATCTTCTACGGAAAATGGCGTAGACATGAATTTGATTTTTTTACTATTACAGTAAGACGCTAGTTCAGGAATCATTTCATATGGCATGACAAGATTTTCAAAAATCTCATAAATATCTGAATTCATTCCTTGTTCTGAAAGATAATCACTAGTCCCTGCACTTTTTACATAAAGTGTTTCAGGTCTAAATGTCTGAAATTTAACTGCATCACAACCACAATCATATGCAACATCAATCAATTTTTTAGCACGTATCATATCTTCATCATAAGTGCCACATTTCCAATTTGAACCTGCTTCAGCTATTATGAGTACTGGTTTCTTTTCATTAATTTCCATGTCTATAATCTAATGATTAGATAGATATTATTAAAACATAATTCCTAATTCATTCTATTATGGAAAGTCTAAAACTTACTTTGATTAAAGAAGGCGATCAAAAATTTCTTTATCAACTGTTATCTGAACGAAAATCTATACAAAATATCTCACATAAAAAAATGCCAACATATGATGAACATATTGAGTTTGTAAATTCAAATCCTTATTCAAAATGGTACATAATTGAA
>MDSW01064487.1_pt1 | contig 17822 bp, 15 predicted proteins | sample 811171 | NCBI WGS metagenome assembly MDSW01 (sample SAMN05326641, study PRJNA326480) | marine metagenome | isolation source: seawater | place: Atlantic Ocean: North West | collected 2012
CTTCCTCAATATATGCATTTAAATAAGAAAGATTTTATAGTTGTTATACCTGCGAGATTAAAATCTGGTAGATTGCCCGAAAAACCTCTCAAAAAAATATCAGGCATTCCTATGATAATTAGGACATATAAACAATGTTTAAAAGCAGTTAGTAAAGATAAAATCTTAATTGCGACAGACGATAAAAAAATTAAAAAAATTTGTGAAACTTATGATGCAAATGTAGTTATGACTTCTAAAAATTGTTTAACTGGAACCGACAGAGTCACAGAGGTTTCAAAAAAAATAAAAACTGAAGTTTATATAAATGTACAGGGAGACGAGCCATTATTTAATCCAAATGATATAAAGAAACTTATTAAAGCCTCATTGAAAAAAAGGAAAGAAATTATAACAGGTTATACCGAGATAAAAAATAAAAATATGTTTTTTGATATTAATGTACCTAAAGTAGTTTTTAATTCAGATAATAATTTAATATATGCCTCAAGAGCACCAATACCATTTAATAAAAAAAAAAAATTTATATTTGGATACAGACAAGTATGTGCATACGCATTTCCAAAAAAGATGTTAAAATTATTTTCTTCTAAAAAAAAAAAAACTAAATTAGAAAATATAGAGGATATTGAATATTTAAGATTTTTAGAAATGGGAGTTAAAGTAAAATGTTTAAAAATGTCAGATAATTCTATTGCAGTTGACACTCCTCATGACCTAAAAAAAGTAATTCAGAAAGTGAAGAAAAGTGAAAAAAAAATTTTTAGACACAAATATTAAAAATAAATCAAAGACTGTTGAAGAAAAAATTCAATTAATTGAAATAAATGGAAATTTCTTACCACTACCGACAGAAATAGAGATAAGCGAATCAGGCACATGTAATAGAAAATGTTCATTTTGTCCAAGAAGTGACCCTGATTATGAGGATAAAAAAGAATTTATCTCGAATGATTTACACAGAAAACTTTGTTCTGAATTAAAAGAATTAAATTATAAAGGAACGGTTCGTTACAGTGGTTTTGTAGAACCAATGGTTGACAAAAATATCTTTAACTTAATTGGAATGACTAATGCTTATTTACCTAAATCAAATATTGAAATGGTGACAAATGGAGATCCACTTAATTTAAAAAGATTAAAAAAATTATTTTTACAAGGATTAAGCAAAATTTTAATTAGCGTTTATGACAGTGAAGAAGATGCAATAAAATTTGAAAAAATGTGCAAAGATGCAGGATTAAATCAAGAGCAATATATTATCAGAAGAAGATATCTTCCAGAGAGTCAAGATTTTGGAATTACTTTAAGTAATAGAGCTGGCTCAATGAAAAATGCTGAATATAAAATTAAACCTTTAGACAAAGCTTTCAATAACCCTTGCTATATTCCATCATATACTTTTTTTTTAGATTATCAGGGTGATGTTTTAATGTGCCCACATGATTGGGGTAAAAAAGTTATATTAGGAAATTTAAATAAAGAAAAATTTAAAGAAATATGGTTTAAAAAAAAATCAATGAATTATAGAAAAATGCTTACCAATGCTAATAGAAATTTTAAACCTTGTAACGTTTGTGATGTTGAAGGCACTTTTATGGGTAAAAAAAATTCGAGTTATTTTAATTAAAATAATTCTTTAAGTAAAATTTATAAAAAATACTTTTTGTGAGAATAAATCTTTTTCTTAAAAATCAAAAACTACCAAAAAATATAAAATGGTTTTATTTTGGATCAAAACATCAAACATTGACTGAATTAAAAAAAATTTTAAATGAAGATGATTGCATTGAATTTTCAAAAAAAAAAAGATGAAATTTTTAAAGAAGAATTAAAAGATTATTTATTATGGACAGAAAAAAATAGAGAGAGATTCAATGACTCTATATATTGGTGGTCTCATGAACTTGCTGGAAAAAACAACTTAAATTCTGAATTTTATTTATATATTTGCCAAATGAATTTTATAAATAAAATTATTAAAAATGCTGAATTTGAAAATTTAATTATTATTTGTGAAGATATAATTCTTAAAAAAGCATTAATAGAAAATTTAAATATTAATAATTATTATATTTTCAATAATTTTTATTTAATAAGTAAATTTTTTTTTACTTTTTTATTATTGTTTTTTAATACTACAAAACTTCTAATGAAATTTATTACAATTAAAATTTTAATGTTATTTATTAGGAGTAAACTGAATTTTAAAAGTAATATAAATATATTCCACTCCTCAGGAATAAATATAACAAATAGTGAAGTAAAATTAAATTATTTTCCAGGAATAAATTTAAAAGAAAGAGATAATAGTTTTTTTATTCATTTATCAAAAAAATCATTTTTTCAAAAAATAAAAGAAATATCTTATTATGAAAGTAAAAATTTTATTTTTGTTGAAAGATTTGTAAACTTTATAAACTTTTTAAATATAATTTTTAATTTTTTTAAATCTCTTTTAATATACTTTAGGGTATTAAATTATAAAAACTATAAAATTAAATTTCTAATTTTTAAGGAACTAATTAAATCTTCACTAGCACCTGATTTGAATTTTCAAATTTGGTCATACTTACCTCTATTTAAAAAATTATCTAAAATAACAAATGTTAATAATATTTTTGATCATTATGAAAACATGACTTCGGAGCATTTAATTATTGGTGCTGCAAAAAAAGCAAATACAAATACTAAAATATTTGGATATCATCATACTTTTTCTAGTAATCAATTTTTATGTTGGAATAATCTTTTATCTGAATGGAAAAGTAATTTTAAACCTGACTATATTATCTCAAGTGGCGATCTATCAAAAGATTATCTTGTATCTAAAAACTGTCCAGAAAATAAAATAATAGTTGGCCCACCTTTAAGATATAATGAGCTAATAAATAAAAAAATTGCTTCAACAAATATAACATCCAATTTAATTGTTGTTCCACTTTCTCAAATTAAAGACCACAGTTATGAAATAATTTTGAAAACTTTTGATATTTATAAACTTAATAAAGATTATAAATTTAAAATTTGTCCCCATCCAAATTTAGAACTTGATAATGAATTTTATTCAAAATACTTAAAAAAAGAAAAAAATTTTTCAATATCAGATTTAAATTATAGAGATACATTAGCGCAAAGCCAATTTGTAATTACATCTGCTACTGGAGCTGTATATGATGCATTAATATTAGATAAAATAGTTTTAAATTTAAAAAGTGACATCAATTTTTGTGATAATTATTTAGACTTTTTAGAAGAAGATTTTAAATTTCTTAAAACATTAACTACAATTGATATTTCTAATTTTTTAAATAATTGTGAAAAAAATCATATATTTTTACTCGAAAATTTAGAAAAATATAAATCAGCTAGTAATAATTTTGTTAACAAACTTAAATGTGATAAAGATTTCTTTGAATTAATAAACAAAGTAAACTAATGGGAATAAACGTTTTATTTATATATCCAAACACCTACGGCATGAATATGTTGCCACCAGCAATTGCACTTTTTTCAGCAATTTTAAAAGAGCGAGGTCATCGAGTAGAAATCTTTGATACAACTTACTATTCCATAGATTATGGAGTTGACTCTGATGGAAGTAAAGTTGAGAATTTAAATGTTGTTCCTTTCAGTATGAAAAAAAAAGGAATAGAGAGAAAAAATACAGATTGGAAAAAAGATTTAAAAGATTTAATTAGCAATTTCCCGCCAGATTTAATTGCAGTTTCATCCACAGAAGACATGTGGGAACTAGGAATGAAAATACTTGAAGAATTAGAGGAATACAAAAATAAAAATAATGTACCCGTTATTGCAGGTGGAGTATTTACAACATTTGCTCCAGAATTATGTTTAAAATTTCCTAATGTTGATATGGTTTGTGTTGGAGAAGGGGAAAATACATTAATTGATTTGTGTAAAAAAATTGAAAAAAATGAAAATTATGAAGATGTCACAAATTTGCATATAAAGAAAAAAGATGGAATAACTAAAAACAGAATATCAAAACCAGTAAATGTAAATAACAATCCAATTATAGACATATCTCTATTTGAAGAAAATCGACTTTATAGACCAATGGCTGGAAAAGTTTATAAAATGATTCCTATAGAGACTATTAGAGGTTGTCCTTTTACGTGTAAATTTTGTAATTCACCTGACCAAATGCAATTTTATAAAGGCTTAGGTTCAAATTTTTATAGAAAAAAAAAAATGAATCTTGTTTATGAAGAATTAAAACATTTTAAAGAGCATCATAAAGTTGAATACAATTATTTTTGGGCTGATACTTTTTTAGGAATGAGCAGAAAAGAACTTGATGAGTTTGTTGAGATGTATGCAGATATTAATCTTCCTTTTTGGATGCAAACAAGACCTGAGACAATTGATGACTACAACATGTCGAAATTAAAATCTGTTGGATTGCATAGAATTTCTTTTGGGGTTGAGCATGGAAATGAGGAATTTAGAAAAAAAATATTAGATAGAAGATGGAAAAATAAGGATATAATCGAGAAATTAAAAATTCCAAATAAATATGATATCACTTATAGTGTAAATAATATAACTGGTTTTCCTACCGAAACAAGAGAGTTAGCATTTGATACTATTAATTTAAATAGAGAAATAAATGCAGCAAACTATAATATATATTCTTTTGTGCCATTTCATGGAACACCTCTGAGAAAGATGTGCGAAGATCTTGGTCTTATAGACTCTGATACTATTACAAAATGTTTAACAGCTGAAACTCAACTAAATATGGCTCAATATCCCCCAGAAGAAATTGAAGGAATTAAAAGAACATTTGTTTTATATGTTAAATTTCCTAAATCTAGATGGAAGGAAATTGAAAGAGCAGAAAAAGATGATGCGGAGGGAAGAAAAATACTAAAAGATTTAAAAGATGAATTTTTAGAGAAATATATGCCAAAACCTGACGCAGATCCTCACGGCACAACACCCCATAATCATCAAATTGATGAAAATCCTTATTGCATTCCAACACCTAAGGTCAAAAATGATACTCAACAAAATCCTAGTATAAATTTAGACAAAAGATTAAAAGTATCTGATAAGCTGAACTAGATTAACCAAGTATTCTTTAAACTATTTTATTATTGCTTTTTTTGGAAAAATAAATATTAATGAATCACACTGAAATGCTTGGTGGGAAATCGAAGTGAAATTCTTTGGCTGTACCTGCAATCGTGAAAGTCGAAGCGCCACCCAGTGCAGTCCTTTGTCGAATGATGGCCAGGAAAAGTCTAATTCTGCAATGAAAAATTAACAGAGGCACAAATTAAACTAATTAGGAATTTTATTTCCTAAATGAGAAAAAAAATGCTGATGTTAAAGGGACTTATCTTTTTTATATTATTTTTTATAAATATTTCATTTGCTGAAGAAGTTAGTAAAAATAGTGAAACTTGTTTTTGGGACAACCGAACTAAAATTCCATGTTTGGAAATTGTTAGCAATATACCAAATTCATCAGAATTGTCTAAAAGTGGTATTTATAAAACTACGATTTCAAAAAAAGAAATTGACGAAAGTGGAGCAATTGATTTAATCGATATTTTACAATCAATTCCAAGTATAAACATTACACAATCAGGACCTAAGGGACAACAAGCATCGATGTTCATGGGTGGTACTGGATCGAACCACACACTAGTAATGATTAATGGAGTTCCAATTAATGATCAATCAACAACACAAGGTCTACATGACTTTGGAGTTGATTTTATTCAAACAATTCAACAAATTGATGTTTATCCAGGTTCAAGCGCGACTCATTTTGGAACAAATGCAATTGGTGGAGCTGTAAACTTAATTCTCACAGGTGATTTTAAAGACAATGTTTCATTTGCAATTGACAGTATTGATAATAATGAAAATTATGAATTCTTAGGTAATAAAACTTTTGTTTATGATGAATCTTCATTAAATTTTAAATTAGGTAGTGTTAAAAGTGAAACTGTAAGTGTAAAAGGAAATAAACATGATGAGAAAGATGCTTTAAAAAATTATACAACTAATATCAATTATGAAAATTTTGTTAATCCACAATTAAGGTTACATAGCACCACATATTTAAGACAAACAATTGCTGAATATGACAATTCTTCAACTAATCAAACAGGTTATGAAGGAGATAATATAATGGGTTCCTTTCAGCTAGGATTGGAAAATTTAAATCAAAAACAAAAATATAATTATCTTTTTTATTACAACTTTTATGATCGAGAATATGATGAAAGAGGCACTATAGATTCTTATGAAAGTGAGGTGCTTGGTCTAAAATACGATTTATCAAAAACTTTAAACAAAAAAGTTTCGTATGGTTTAGGTTCTGAATATAAGTATGATTGGGGATATTTTGATAATAATGGGTCATATTCTTCATCTACCAAGGGAAATATAGATAATTTAGCTTTATACTCTAATCTAGGAATAAATTTATTAGATAATACCAATTTGTCATTTTTTCTAAGAAGTGATAGGCACAAACAAACTGGAAATAATTCAACATATAAAATAAATTTAAGTCAGATTTTTGGAAAATTAGAACTTGGTTTATCAAGAATGACAGGTTTAAGAAATCCCAGCCTTTATGAATTATTTGGAAGTGATAGCACTGGATATTCAGGCAATAGAGATTTGAATCCAGAAAAAAGTGCCACAAATGAAATTTATACTAAATATTTTATTAATAAAAATTTATCTTTTTCTTCAAGATTATTCAGATCACATATTCACGACAATATAGAATATGTAAGTAAGCAATATGTTAATGATACTGATAATGTTAATTTAAATCAGTCAGGAATAAATAGTGATGTAATTTTTAAAATAAAGAATACAAATTTAAAATTATTTTCATCTTTTCTTTCGTCAAAAAAAGAAAACGAAAGTGATCAACTTAGAAGACCTGAAAAAAATTATGGGTTTAATTTAACAAAAACATTAAATAATAATTTTTTTGGAAATTATAATTTGAATATACTTTATAATCATTATGGGAAGCACTTTGATACACATTCATCAAATTGGAGTACAGTAGAAATGGATAGTACTGATTTAGTAGATTTAAAAATCACAAAAAAAAATAAGAATTACGATTTTTATATAAAAATAGGTAATTTATTAGATGAAAATTATCAAAGACCGCATGGATATAATCAAGAAACTAGAAATTTTAGATTTGGTATAAAATATTAGTTAATTTTGTTTTAAATTAATTGCAAATTTAATTCTTTAATATAATTTTTAATTTTATTTATACATGAAAAATAAAATATTAATTTTGGGAGGAAGTTCTGATATTGGAATTGAAGTTATCAAAAAACTGTCCAAAAAAAATTATAAAATCAGTGCCCATTATTCAAAAAATAAGAAAAGTTTAATAAATTTCAAAGGTTTAAAATTAATAAAATTAGATTTTAATAAAGTAAATGAAAAAAATTGTTATAAAATTATACAAAAATATTTTAATTATGATTATGATTGTTTGATTAATTTAGTTGGATACATAGACAATAAAGGATTTGAAAATTTTGACTTAAAAAATATAACAAAATCTTTAAGAATAAATACTTTATTTCCTCTTATAATCCAGCAAAAAATAATTTTAGGTATGAAAAAAAGAAAATATGGAAGAATCATAAATGGATCAAGTATTGGGGTAAAGTTCGGAGGAGGAAAAAATACTTTTAATTATAGCTTTGCCAAGCATTGTATGGAATTTATACCTAACAGTTATAAAGATTGGGCAAAATCGAATATCCTGATAAATAATATAAGAATTGGAGTCACAAATACTAAAATTCATAATAATATAAAAAAAAATTTATCAATGAAAAAAAGATTAAATTTGATACCCGCAAAAAGAATGGCCGAACCAAATGAGATTGCAAATTATATTACATATTTAATATCAGAAAAAAATACTTATATGACGGGTCAAACAATTACAGTATCTGGAGGAGAATAACAAAATTAATATATATGAATTATTAATAATTAAATTATATTAAATTAATTCAATTTTTTAAAAAATTGTAGATTAAATATATAATTAAATATAGAGTTAAATTATGAAATTAAATTTAATAAATAAAAAATATTTTAACAATAATTTAAATATTATTTTTTTCTTATTTATAATCTTATTTTCTAGATTATTGCCACATCCTCCTAACTTTACACCAATAATTTCAATTGCTATTTTATGTCCAATTTTCTTTAAGAAAGATTTTGTTTCTATAGGTGTAATAATTTTAGGCATGTTTGTTACTGATTTATTTTTAGGTTTTTATTCTTCAATGACTATTACATATTTGACCTTAATTATAATTTTTTACTTTAATAAGGCATTCTTTAAAATTATTAATTTTAAAAGAATAATTTTAACTTCTTTTTTATCTTCTTTAATTTTTTTTATAATAACAAATTTTAACGTTTGGCTATTCGGTAATTTATATTCAAAAAATTTTGAAGGATTAATAAATTGTTATATTATGGCAATTCCATTCTTTCACAATACCCTGATAAGCACGGCTTTATTTTCTACACTGGCATACTTTGGATTTCAAAAATATAAAAAAATTATCTCTTTAAAAATTTAATGTATTTTAAGAATACTTTTAAAAATAAAAAAGTATTAGTAACTGGACACACAGGATTTAAAGGCAGTTGGCTTGTAGAATGGTTAAATATTTTAGGAGCCAATGTTTATGGAATTTCTAAAAATATACCAACAATACCTTCACATTTTAAAATACTAAAAAACTTAAAAAAAAAAAATGATATGAGGTTTGATCTTAACGATTTTAATAATTTTAAAAAAAAAAATTTTAAAAATTAAACCTGATTTTATCTTTCATTTAGCTGCTCAGTCCTTAGTGAAAAAATCATATTCTGAGCCAGTTTTAACATGGAAAAGTAATCTTAATAGCACTCTAAATTTATTAGAAATTCTTAGAGAAGTTAAAAAAAAAACTACAATTATAATTGTCACAAGTGACAAATGTTATTTAAATGTCGAAAAAAAAACTTCTTATAAAGAAACAGACACATTAGGGGGGTATGATCCATACAGTGCTTCCAAAGCTTCATGTGAAATCTTATTTAAATCCTATATTAAATCATACTTTAATAAAAAAAATTCAAAAATTAAAATTTGTACAGTTAGAGCCGGGAATGTAGTTGGAGGAGGAGACTGGTCACAAGATAGACTAATTCCAGATTGTATTAGATGTTGGTCAAAAAAAAAAATATTAAAAATAAGAAGCCCAAATTCAACTAGACCATGGCAACATGTTTTAGAGGCTATTTCAGGTTATTTAACTCTAGCTTCAAAATTAAATTATAGTAGCAAAATACATGGAGAATCATTTAATTTTGGACCATCAATAAACAAATCTTACACAGTAAGAAATGTGTTTACATTATTAAAAAATTTTTTTCCTTATTCAAACTATTCAATTAAAAAAAATAAATTAATAAAAGAAACAAATTTATTAAATTTAAACTCTAAAAAAGCTAAAAAGTATTTGGGATGGAAGTCCAATTTAAATTTTTTTGAAACGATAGAATATGTTGGAGACTGGTATAAAAAATATTTTATTAATAATAAAGTCATAACTTCTGACCAGATTTTAAAATATCAAATTTTGGCAAAAAGGAGAAAACTAGTTTGGACAAAAAGTTAGCAAAAATAAAAATAAAAAAATTAAAATTTTTTCAGAATATAAATGGTAAAGTTTTAAGAGGCTTTAGAGAAAAAAAAGGGAAAAGACAAAAAATAAAAGAAGTGTATTTTTCACATATTAAATTTAAAAAGATTAAAGGATGGAAATATCACAGAAAAATGAAAATGGAGTTATTCACCCCATTTGGAAATGTTTTATTTGTATTTTGGAACGAAATTACCAAAAATTTCAGACATATTATAATAGGAGAAAAAAATTATAAAAAAATAATTGTACCACCAAAAATATGGTTTGCTTTTCAAGGTTTATCAAAAAAAGGAAACTTAATTGTAAATATTTCTGATACAATTCATTCTAAATCTGAGCAATCAAATAAAGATTTAAAAGCAATTGATTATGAATTTAGATAATTTAAAAGTAGTTATACTTGCCGGTGGCATGGGAACCAGAATATCAGAATATACAAAAGAAATACCCAAACCAATGATTAAAATTAAAAATAAACCTATATTAATTCAAATATTAAAAATTTTTATTAAATATGGAATAAACAATTTTTTAATTGCTACCGGCTATAAAAATCAAATAATTAATAATTATTTTTTAAAAAATAAAAATTTGATAAAAATTTTATTTAGAAATAAAAAAAAAATAAAAATTTTATTTAAATTAAATAATAAAATTTGTAAAATTTGTTTGTACTTTACAGGTTTAAAAACCATGACTGGCGGCAGACTTAAAAGAGTAAAGGATGAACTGATAAATAAAAATTCATTTATGCTTACCTATGGTGATGGAGTAGCAAATATAAATATTAAAAATCTTATTAAATTTCATCTAAAAAAAAATTCATTAGCTACAGTAACTGCCGTCCATCCTATTGCACGATTTGGTATGATAGAACTTAATAAAAATAATATGGTAAAAACATTTAAGGAAAAAAAACAAACTAAAAAAGATTGGATTAATGGAGGTTTCTTTGTATTTAAAAATGAATTCTTAAAATATTTGAAAAATGATACTACAGTTTTAGAGGGATATCCTTTAGAAAAGGTATCAAAACAGAAAAAACTTTTTGCTTATAAACATAAAGGTTTTTGGATGTGTATGGATACAAAAAGAGACAGAGATAATTTAGATAAAGTTTATCCTAAATATTTCAAATGAAAGTTAGTGTTATACAGAATTGTCATAATGGAGAAAAGTTTTTAGAAAACTCCTTGGAAAGTTTAGTTTCTCAAACATATAAAGATTTTGAATTAATTTTTTTTGACAATAAATCTTCAGACAACAGTAAAAAAGTTTTTGATAAGTTTAAGGACAAAAGATTTAAATATTTTTATTCTAATGAAAAATTAAAGTTGTATAATGCTAGAAACCTAGCAATAAAAGAGTCATCTGGTGATTTAATTGCCTTTCTAGATACCGATGATTGGTGGACAAAAAATAAATTAATGGAACAAGTAAAAAGTTTTGAAAAAAATAATCTAATTGATGTATCTTATTCAAACTATTTTATTCATAACCAATTAATAAAAAAAAAATAAATTAAACTCAAAAAAAATATTACCTTCTGGTAATATTACAGATCAAATAATAGATGATTATAAAATTGGCATATTAACAGTTATGTTAAAAGCTAAAATTTTTTTTCAGGATAATATGTGGTTTGATAAAAATTTAACAATATTAGGAGACTTTGATTTTTTTTTAAGGTTATCAAAATATTTTTTCTTTAATTATATTGATAGTCCTCTAGCTTTTTATAGAAATCATCAAGGAAATTATTCAAATTTAAACTTTACTGAAGAATTAGAGGAGTTTAACTATTTTATTTCAAAAAAAGAAACTAAAATCCTACTTAATTCTGATCAGATTAATAATTTGAAACTCTCTTATAATATTAACAAAAATGAATATAGTAAGTTATCTAATATTAATAATAAAATTTATGAAGCTTCTAATAAGTCTCTTTCATTTAATAAAATTAAAAATTTATTTGTATTATATATTAAAAAAATCATTCTAGTTGTCACATTCAAATATTTCAAAAAAAATTGAAATATATTTTTATTGCCTGCTTTCTATAAATAATTTATTAGTAGACTTTCGATGTCAAAAAAAAAAGTATTATTAGTTAATCCGCCTTTTTATAGGCTATTAGGTTCGCATTATAATGCTAATTCTTTAGGGATTGCATATGTTGCTTCTTATCTGAATCAAAATGGGCATGATGCATGGCTTTATAATGCTGATCACCTCTCTGAAGATAAGTATTCAAATCTAAAAAAAATATTTGGTGCTTTTGATGATTACAAAAAATATTTTGCTGACTACGATAATCCAGTTTGGGAAGAGGTAGTTGATAAAATCGTTGCTTTTGATCCAGATTGGGTAGGATACACTTCCTATACAGCGAATGTTGGTGCAATAAAAATAATTTCATCTAAACTTAAAAGTATTAAACCAAATATTAAGCAAGTGATTGGCGGTGTTCACGCAACTTTAGAGATGAAAGTTTTGGAAAAGCTTCCAGATATTGACTTTAGTGTACTTCGTGAAGGTGAAGAAGTTATGTTAAATCTAGTTAATGAAGTTCCGCTACAAGATATTAAAGGCATAACTTATAGAGACAAAAAAAATAAATTAATTAACAACGGTATAGCACCAGTAATTAAAGACATAGACAATTTGCCATATCCAGAAAGAGATAAGTTTTATGGACTAACCGACCAAGAAAAAAAAAAAGTCGATGTTTCCTATATGGTTACTATAAGAGGCTGCCCTTACAAATGCACTTATTGTGCATCACCATTCCATTGGGATAGAAAAACAACAAGACTGAGATCTCCCGACTCTGTAATAGAGGAAATGAAACATTTAAAAAAAAATTACTGGAATAACGTAAAAAAATACGATTTTGCACAATCGGCAAATTCTGCACCCAAAGATCAATTAAAAATTGAAGATAATAGTATGGTATATTTTGTTGATGATGTTTTTACAGTACATAAAAAAAGAGTTAAGGAAATTTTAAGATTGATGATTAAAGAAAAACTAAATATGAAATGGAAATGTGAAGCTCGAACAGACAATCTTGATAATGAAATAGCAGAATTATTGAATGAAGCAGGCTGTGTAAGGGTTAAACTTGGTTTTGAATCTGGAAGTGATAAAATACTTAAACAAATCAAAAAACTTGAGACAAGAGAAGAGATGCTTCATGGAGCAAACCTTTTAAAGTCGAATAAAGTTCCATTTTCCGGATATTTTATGACTGGATTTCCTGGTGAGACAGATGAAGATTTACAACAAACAATAGATTTTGCAAAAGAAGTAGACGCTAATTATTACTCACTTTCGGTTCTTGCTCCTTATTACGGTACAGAAATATTCAATGATTTAATGGAAAAAGGCCATGCACTTGATAAACAACCTTGGGAATATTTTTTTCATCAATCTCCAGAGCTTATGGTTAACAATACAATAACTAAACCTATGCTAAAAAAGTTTTTAGAATTAAATGAATTAAATAATAAATCGACTAATTACATTTAATCTAAGTGAAAATTCCAATTCTAAAAATACCTTATTCAAAAAAAAGTATAAGCAATATAAAAAAAGGACTGACAGATATTATAAAAAATGGCAACTTTACAATGTCTGAAAATGTGCAAAAATTTGAAAAAAAATTTTCTTCAATCATTCGCACAAGGTATTCTATAGCTGTAAATAGTGGTACTAGTGCATTAGAAATAATTTTTAGATCAATAAATGTTGAAAATAAATATGTTATAGTCCCTACAAATACTTTTATGGCAACACCTCTTGCAGTTCTGCACGCTGGAGGAAAGGTAATTTTTTGTGATATTGATAAAAATGATTTGTGCCTTTCTTACAATTCATTGAAAAATAAAATTAAAAATAAAAATATAGCTGCAGTAGTCATAGTCCATATAGGTGGAATTATTTCAGCAAATTTAGACAATATATTAAAATTATGTAGAAAAAAAAAAATCCCTTTAGTCGAAGATTGTGCTCATGCACATGGATCAAAATATAAAAATAAGTTTGCTGGAAATTTAGGTATAGCCGGAGCATTCTCATTTTATCCAACAAAAATAATTAATTCAGCAGAAGGCGGCATTATTACAACTAACAGCAAAAGAATTTTTAAGCTGGCAAACATTCTAAGAGAACATGGTAAACAAAAAAAACAAATAAATTTTCATACAGAGCTAGGATATAATTGGCGTTTTAGTGAATTACATGCTTTGCTTGGACTAGAACAAATTAAAAGATTTGACAAAATTATTAATGAGAGAATTAAATTAGCAAAATATTATGACAAATATCTTCAAGATACAAATAAATATATTAAAATAAAAATTCCAAAAAATACAGTATGCGCATATTACAAATACATAATTTTACTAAAAAAAAATGTAAAAAATAAAATTAAAAAATTAATGCTAAAAAAATATAAAATACATTTGCCTGGCGAAGTTTATGATTTTATGTGTCATAAACAACCAGTTTTTAAAAAATATAAAAAAAAAATATTAAATTATAAAGAAAAGTTACCTATAGCCGAAAGTATAGAAAAAAAACAATTATGCTTACCTTTATATTTAGGTTTGGATAATAAAAAATTAAACTACATAATTAAATCAATTAAAAAAGTAACAGAAATTGTATAAAAATATACTTATTATTGGTGGCAGCGGTTTTGTAGGGACATCCTTATGCGAAGCATTGAGTAATAAGTTTAATGTTACAAATTATGATCAGAAACAAAAAAAAATTAAAAATGTTAAGTTTATAAAGTCGAAAATAGAAAATAATAATAAGCTTAAAAATGAAATAATAAAAAATGATATAATAATATTAAGTGCTGCGGTATCCGATATAAATTTTGCAAATAAGAATTTATCAAAGACAATTTTTCAAAATACTTATTTAGCCACAAGAGTTCTAGAGATTATGAAAAATCAAAATAAGAAATTGTTAATTTTTATTAGTAGCATCTATGTTAATGGAAAAAACATGGACGTTTACAAAATTTCAAAATATACGTCAGAATTAATTATTAGGAATTTCTCAAAAAAATTTAATACTAATTTTACAATTTTAAGATTACCTACTATTTGTGGAAACAACAATAGATCCGCAGATGTTATATCGATTTTTAAAAAAAATATTCTACAAGGAAAAAATATCATTGTTAATGGGGATGGAAAACAAACTAGAAACTTTCTATTTAGTAGAGATTTAGGTAAAAGTTTTTTTAAATTATTAAATAAAAAATATCAAAATAAAGTTGTAAATGTTTTTTCAAATTATAATTATAATATAAAGAATTTAGCTAAAATTTTTGGAAATATTAATAAAAAATCTAAAATTATTTTTAAAAGAAGAGAAATTAGATACGATGACTTCGATTTGAGATATATTAAATTTAAAGATAAAAGTATAACTTTTCAGATAAAAAACAAATTATCTTTCGAAAGAAAAATAATAAATTTTGTTAAAAGCAAATAATAATGTAAAAATAAAAATTACATAATGAAAAAAATTGCATTAATTACTGGAATTACTGGTCAAGATGGATCTTACTTAGCAGAATATCTTATTAAAAAGGGTTATATAGTTCATGGTATTATAAGAAGATCTTCAATTGTGAAAACCGATAGAATTGATCATCTATATGAAGAACCTTGGAAAAAGAGTAGAAAATTATTTTTGCATTATGGAGATTTGACAGATGGATCAAATATATTTTACGTAATAAACAAAATTTTACCAGACGAAATTTATAACTTAGCCGCACAAAGTCATGTAATGACGAGTTTTGAACAACCAGAATATACTGCAAATGTAAATGCAATAGGTACCTTAAGAATATTGGAAGCAGTACGTTCTTTAAAAAAGAAAAAAAAAATTAAAATATACCAAGCTTCTACCTCAGAGCTTTTTGGAGCTGCAAAAAAACCACAGAATGAAAAAACTCGTTTTTATCCAAAAAGTCCTTATGCTACCTCTAAACTTTTTGCTTACTGGATCAGTAAAAATTACCGAGAGTCATACGGCATGTTTATTTCCAATGGAATACTATTTAATCACGAGTCAGAAAGAAGAGGAGAAACATTTGTAACAAGAAAAATTACAATAGGATTATCAAAAATTGTTTTAGGAAAACAAAAAAGACTATATCTGGGAAATTTAAATGCATTAAGAGATTGGGGATATGCAAAAGATTATGCTGAAATGCAACATAAAATACTTCAACAAAAAAAGCCAGATGATTTTATAATTGCTACAGGAAAACAATATTCAGTTAAAAATTTCATTGAAGAAGCACTTAAATATTTTTCTATAAATATTAAATGGAAATATAAAGGTTTGAAGGAAATTGGAGTAGTAAAATCTTTTGATAAAAAAAATAAATTTAAATTTAAATTAAAACCAGGCGATAAGATTATAGAAGTTAAAAAAAGTTATTTTCGCCCAAATGAAGTGGATGATTTATTAGGGGATGCAAAAAAAGCAAAAAAAATATTAAAATGGACATCAAAAACTAATTTTAAAAAACTCGTTTTTAAAATGGTTGATAGTGACTTTAAGTTATTATCTAAAAAATAATGAGAAAAAAAATTTTTGTAACAGGTCATAGAGGCATGTTTGGTTCTGCCTTAGTAAGACAACTGATCAAAAATAAAAGAAATAAAATTATTGTAGAAGAGAGAGATAAACTCAATCTTGAAAAATTTAATGAGGTAGAAAATTTTTTTGCCAAAAATAAACCAGATATAGTTTTTATGGCTGCAGCCAAGGTAGGCGGTATAATGGCAAATATAAAATATCCTGTAGATTTTTTTCTTAAAAATTCCACAATTCAAAACAATATTTTTAATTGTGCTTTTAAATATAAAGTGAAAAGATTAATATTCTTAGGTTCGAGCTGTATGTATCCAAAAGGAATTAATAAAAAAATTAGAGAGGAAGACGTGTTAACTGGGTTACCTGAAGATACAAATAAAGCATATGCGATAGCTAAAATTTCTGGATTAGTCCTATGCGAATCCTTTAATAGACAGTTTTTTAAGGGAAAAAAAAAGTTTAGATGTATTGTACCACCCAACTTATTTGGACCAAATGATAATTATGATAGTAATGATAGTCATGTCATTGCGGCATTAATAAAAAAATTTAGTTATGCAGTAAAAAATAAAAAAAAATCAATAGAAATTTGGGGAAGCGGAAAACCTAGAAGAGAATTTTTACATGTTGATGATGCTGCAAAAGCAACTATCATAATTTCTGAACTATCAGATAAAAAATTTCAAATATTAGTTGGAAAGAAATTGTCACACATAAATCTAAGTTATGGAATAGATTATAAAGTAAATAAAATTGTTGATATCTTAAAAAAAATATCAAACTTTAAAGGAAAAATAAATTATAACACAAAGTTTCCTGACGGTGTTAGTAGAAAATTATTGAGTGACAATTTATGTAAGAAATTGAAAATCTTCAAAAACTATAATTTATACGAAAAATTAGAAAAAGTTTATAAAGAGTATAATTAATTTGAAAACAATTCATTTAGTATATCCTTTTGATTTAAAAAAAAAAATTGTACCTTGGGAAGAAGGTAATCAAATATACAAATCTTTAAACGATGTTTATAAATTTAAAAATTATAACTGGATGTCATTTGATAAGATTAATCCAGAACCAGGTGATATTTTATTAGGACACCCTAATTCATTTCCCTTCACAAGTTTTAGGAGATCAATAAAAAATCCAAATTGGGAAAAGGTTATAATATTTCAACCATATAATGAAGATCCATTACAATTATCTTATATAAATAAATTAATTCCATATTGTGATCAATTTATAGCACTTTGTGGGAAGTATTGGTTTAACAGGATTAGAAAATCTATATTCAAAGAATGGCATGGTATAATTGATCATATAGATCTAGGTATAAATAATAAATTATTTCCATTTATAAAAAAAAAAATAAATCCAGAAGGAAAAAGAAGATTTTTGTATATTGGCAATGATTATAGCTACAATAATTTTGCAAAAAATACA
>MDSW01178012.1_pt1 | contig 17821 bp, 20 predicted proteins | sample 811171 | NCBI WGS metagenome assembly MDSW01 (sample SAMN05326641, study PRJNA326480) | marine metagenome | isolation source: seawater | place: Atlantic Ocean: North West | collected 2012
ATCGTGGCTCGCCACGATGCGGCGACTCGCGCCTTGCAGGACACGATTTGCGGACGCCAACGCGGCGCTCGGATGAAACCTCAACACGCCCTAGCCCCGTAACAAATGGCGCAGCGGCGAACACTAACGTCGATCAAGCGCGCGCCAAGCCCCGGTGATAAAGCGGCTCGGCTCCGAGACGCGGCGGCTGCGATACCAGACTTGAGTTGCCCGCCCCCGGCGCGTCGAGTCTAAATGCCTCGGCACGCCGTCGGTGAGGACTCGGGCGCGGCCCGCGAAAAGGTTGTGCAGCGCGCCCCTAGCCGACCTCGGGCTGGCCAAGCTGCCAATAGCTGGCGATATACAGCCGCGCGCGATTGACTTTGCGCTCGTCGCGTAGGTGGGTCTTGAGCGCGCGCATGGCGCGAAACTCACAGGCTGCCCATACCGACGGCATGCCCGGCGGCCAGATCATCTGGCGCACGGCATCCACCAAGAGATTCGTTTGCTGGCCGGGATTCGGGTTGATCAGCCACTCGATTTGTAGGCCCGGCGGTGCGTCGGGCGGATAGATATCGGCCCGGTCTATGACCTCGATAATCGCACGCCCACGGGCGTTGGACGGCAAGGCCTCTATAGCGGCCCCGATCGCGGGCAGTGCCGGCATATCGCCGGTCAGCAGAAACCAGTCGGCGTCGTGGTTGAGCCGCTTGGGGGTGGCCGGACCACTGGCCGCGATACGATCACCGATCGTCGCTTGCTCGGCCCAGCGCGCGGCCGGGCCGCCATGGGCGTGACGCACCACATCAATATCGATCGTCTTGGCGCTCTGTTGGCGCACTGTATAGGTGCGGCGTAGCGGGCGAGAGCTCGTCGGTTGCGAAAACAAGAGCTTGATGCTGCCGCCTGCGTATCCCCGGGGAAAGCCAGCCATGCCCGCACCGCCCAACGTGAGACGCCACATATTGGGGGTGATCAGCCGTTTGCCAAGGACGGCGAATTGTCGTGGTGGGGCTCGCGTCATAAGCCTGTCGGAGCGATCTAATCAAGACACGTCGGCACGGGCGTCGCATCAGCGGATTGTTGTGCTAACGGATGCCGCAGTCTTTCGCTGTTCATGCTTGCGATTGCGTTGAAGCGTTCGATTCCAACCCCGCTGCGCTGTCGAAAGTCGGGGCATTAAAGCCGAGTATCAACCGTCTGTGCGATACAACCCCATGCGGCATAGCCTTACGATCGATTGTTCTCCAAAAAATGAATGTTCTTATAAACCACGGTTTATGGTCCATGGCTTTTTTTGATGCCGCTGTACTTTAGGAGACTTGATATGACCAAACCACCGGCGTGCCAGGGTGTCTTTTTGTTTGGGAATCAACGACCTTTTAGTTGCGTAAAAATAATAATGAAGCGATATAATAGAAATCGATGTAAAAATGCTTAATAATTTTGACGTCTTGATATAAATTTAGAACTGCAGATGCCGATGTCGGCCTGCGGAGCAACGTATTCGTTGGCGAATCTCAATGTCCTGATCTTATTCCTGGACGCGACGTGTCGCCGAGCCTTTGCTCCTTGAAGTAACAGGCAAGGCTTTCTCATGAACATCTACAAGAAGCAGTCTCAGGCTGTAATCACGGGCGTTGCGCTGCTCGCGGCTTTGGCCGGTCCGGCCTGGGGCGATACCAAGACCAGCACATTTCAAGTGACCGCGACGGTCCTCAAGAACTGTACGATCGATTCCACGAACCTGGCGTTCGGCAACTACGACCCGCTGGCCGGAACCGCGGTCAACCAAACCAGCACCGTTAACGTGAAATGTACGTTATCGACCCCTTACACCGTTGCGTTGAATACCGGCGCCAACGCGGGCAATGCGACAGCGTTCTCGAGCCGTGCGATGCGCGGCCCGGCGGATAACCTGCTGAAATACCAGCTCTATACCGATTCGGCCCGCACCGCGATCTGGGGCGACGGCACCAACGGCACGCAGACGATCAGCGGCACCGGTAACGGCGTGCTGATCGCCACGCCTCAGGCACGCACTGTCTATGGGCAGGTGCCCGGAGGCCAGGACGTTCAGCCGGGGGCCTATGCCGATACGGTCGTTGCCACGATCACGTACTGATCCGGCCCGGGCGTTTTTCGATGCGATTCTTCGACGTCAGGCGGCTTCATGTCGTGCAGCGCCTCGTGTGCGCGGGTGTTGTATCTGCAGCGGTACTGTGGGGCTCGGCGGCGGCCTCGTCGCTCAATGTGTCGCCGGTCCGCCTGGAGTTGGCGCCCGGTCAATCGAGCGGCACCATCGAGGTCAACAACCGCGGCGACCGGCCGGCGATACTGCAGGCCCAGCTCTTCGAGTGGAATCAAAGCATCGGCGCCGAAGATCAATATCTGCCGACACGGGCGCTGGTCGTCACGCCGGCTGTTTTTACGGTGCCGCCCGGCGAACGTCAGGTTGTGCGCGTGGGCGTGCGTCAAGCCGCGCCCGATGCCCCGGATGAGCGTGCGTATCGACTATTGATGAAAGAGGTCCCGCCGGCGGAAGAGGCAACCGGACCGGGGCTGCGTATCGCGCTGCAGATCAATCTGCCGGTTTTTATCGCGCCCGGTCAGCCGGTGCGCACGGAGTCTCAGTGGACGGCCACCCGACTGAGTTCGGATACCTTGAAGCTCTCGGTCGAAAACACGGGCAATACCCATCTACAGATTACCCAGCTTAATCTGTCGTCAGGTGACGGCGCGCTCGGGTTGACCGATTCAGCGCCCTCGCTCATGTATGTGTTGCCAGGACGTGCACAGGCCTGGACGCTGACCACACGCCGTCCACTGCCGGAGACGGGCCAGACCATCACCGTCCGGGCTGACACCAATCACGGGGATCGTCGGGATCAGCTGACGCTCGGCTCGTAGCGCGTGCTGTTGTGCCGTCTGAGGGCTTTAACAGGCAGGCCGCTACGTGTCCCAAGGGCTGTGTGCCGCCAAACTGCAGGGCGGAGCACCTCAACACTGCGCCGCTGCGGCGTGGAACAGGTCGAGGCCTGCGCAGAACTGAGCAAGCCGGCGCGCCGGCGGCCCATCGGCGGCTCTGCGGGGCACAGGCGCCGCGGCCGGCCTGGGCATCGGGGGGTCGACGAGTCACCCAATGCCTGCTTCGCGCAACGCGCTCGTCGGCGTGGCTGCTGGCCGGGGTGATTGCCTTAACATGGACGCCGGGCCAGGCGGCCACGCCGGCCGACGACCGGTTGGCCGCGGGTCCGGATACGCGGCGTGTGGAACTGCTGGCGCTTACGTTGAACGGCGTGGCGCGTGATGACGCGTTTTTTCTCGTTGGCCCAGACGATGCGGTCTACGCCAGCCAGGCCGTCGTCGATGAATACGCTCTGGCGATGAGCGGCGATCGGCGTGAAGTTGTTGACGGCGACGTGTTTCGACCGCTTTCGGCCATCGCCGGAGCGCGCTGGCATATCGAGACCGCGCAGTCGCGGTTGGTGCTGGACGTGCCGGCCGCCGCCATCCGTACGCTTAGCAGTATTGATTTATCGTCAGCCGCACCCGCCGTACCTGCCACCCGTAGCATCGGGGCGTTCGCCAATTATGATCTGCTGTCGTTCGGTGAGTCGCCTGGGGCGGATTATTCGGCCGCGTTCGAGACCGGTGTCTTCGGCCCCTGGGGCGTAGCCACCAATGATTTGGTCTATCGCGATGCGGTTTTCGGCGATGATGTGCTGCGTCTGGAGTCCACGTTGTCCTACGACGACCCGCGCCATGCGCGCACGCTGCGCGTGGGAGATGCGATCTCGCGGCCGGACGCCATCGGCAATGCGGTTCGCTTTGCCGGGGTGCAATACGGGACCAACTTCGCCACCCAGCCGTATCTGTTGACCTTTCCCCAGCCCACCTTGCGGGGCCAGACGAGTCTGCCGTCGACGGTAGACGTCTATATCGACAATGTATTGCGCGGCAGTCAGGACGTGCCGGCCGGGGGATTTGCTACGCGGGCGTTACCGGTTAGCACCGGTCGTGGCACCGTCAGCCTGCAGGTCCGAGACGCGCTGGGCCGCGAGACCCTGATTACACAGCCATTTTTCATCACCAACGAGCTGCTCAAGCCCGGCCTGCATGATTTTTCCTTCTCGGCGGGCGTCCTGCGAGAAAACTTCGCGATAGAAAGTAATGACTACGGCCAGGCCGTCGCCAACGGGTTGTGGCGCCAGGGACTGACCGATCGCGTAACCGCGGCGGTGTTTTCAGCCGCCCAGACCCGCGCTCAGACCGGCGGCGCCTCGGCGACCGTGAAGGTATTCGAGGCGGGCGTCATCCAAACGGCGCTGGCCGGCAGTCACGCGGCGTCTGGCGCCGGTCTCAAAGCCCGGGTCGGGTTCAATCAACAGTGGGCGAATATTTCTTACGGTGCGGCGATCGAGCGCGCGAGCGCGGATTATCGCCCTGTGGGCGCCGATAACGGTCTGTTTCTGGAAGCGCGCGAGACCGTTAGCGCCAATCTCGGCGTCTCGCTTGGTGTGCTGGGCAGCCTGGCGGGAAATTATGTGGCGCGTGAGTATTACGACCAGGCCCGTATCGCTATTTTCAACGTCAATCTGTCGCGCCCTCTGGGGCCGGGGTTTGCCTCGCTTGGCGTGTTTCAAACCCGTAGCGGCAGCGAGCGCGGGTACGCCGGACAGCTGTTGTTCACGCTGCCGCTGGGCGAGCGAACGACGGCTAGCGCGGGGCGTCACTCGAGGAAGATGCACTGAACGGGTTCGCACAGATTCAGCGCTCGCTGCCGGTCGGGCCGGGCATCGGCTATCGCCTGCAGGCCGGTACGGGCGCGAGCGCGAATTCGTTGGCCGAGGCCGCAGCCCGAACGAATTACGGCACATATCGGCTGGGTGCTGCAGAGTTCAACGGGCGTACCACGTATCAAGCCGAGGCCATCGGCGGCTTGGCGGCCATCGGCGGCGGAGTATTTGCCTCGCGACGAATCGACAGCAGCTTCGCGCTCGTCGACGTGGCCGGGATGTCCAACGTACGCGTGTATAACCAAAACCAACTGGTTGGGCGTACCGACGCCGACGGCCGGCTGTTGGTGCCGCAGCTGTTGGCTTACCAGGCGAATACGCTCCGGGTAGATCCGGCCGATTTGCCGTTGGATGCGCGCATCGCGGATCTGAGCCAGAACGCTGCGCCGTATTTTCGCAGCGGAACCGTGACACGGTTTCCGATTTCGCGCGCCCGTAGTGCGACGCTGACCGTGCGTGATGCCAGCGGCCAACCCTTGCCGGCCGGTACCGAACTTGTCGCCGATGACGGCAAGGCTCGATTTCCGGTGGGCTATGAGGGGTTTACGTATCTGACCGACTTGCGGCCCGGCCGTAATCGATTCCACGTCGCGGAGCCGGCCCCGGCCTGTTCGTTTGTGGTCACGTATCCAGAAGCATCCGAGGTTCAGCCCGACCTAGGCGTTATACGTTGTGAGGTGGCTGCTCCATGAGTATCTATTGGATTGCTCGTCTCATCGGCTTGTTGCTGGCCGGGGCCAGTCTTTCGAGCTGGGCAGACTGCACGACCGTGACCAGCCAATCCATCGCATTCGGGATCTACAGCCCGATCGACGGCGCGCCGCGGGACAGCATGGGCTCGGTCAGCGTGACGTGTAACGGCCGGCTTCTCGGTCCCGATGTCGGCAGCATCAGTATCAGCACGGGAATCAGCGGAAACTATGCGAGCCGCACCATGAGCAACGGCGCGCAGCGTCTGGCCTATAATCTGTATACCGACCCGGGGCGCAGCACCGTCTTTGGCGACGGCAGCCGCGGCACGGGCACCGTCGGTTTTTCGGCCGGTGGCATCCGGTTCATTCCAAGCACGGTCAGCGTGCCGATCTATGCGAGAGCGTTCGCGCGCCAGGATGTGGCGCCGGGACAGTATGTCGATACGTTGGTGATTACCGTAACCTATTGAATGCGGGGCCTGCGCTTTGGGCCGACAGCTCGACGAGCGACTCGGGCCAGCGTTGTTAAACTACGCGTTTACAACCGTCACGTTCTCCAAGGGTTGGCCTGCATGCCCGTTGTCACTCGTTTCGCTCCTAGCCCCACCGGTTATCTGCATATCGGCGGTGCACGTACCGCGCTTTATTCTTGGCTGTATGCCCGACAGAACGACGGGCAATTCGTGCTGCGTATCGAGGATACGGACCTGGAGCGCTCCACGCCCGAGGCCGTACAAGCCATTCTCGATGCCATGGACTGGTTGGACCTGCCCGCCGACGGGCCGATCACGTACCAGACCCAGCGCTTTGATCGCTACCGCGAGGTGATAGAAGCGCTGCTGGCCGAGGGCAAGGCGTATCCGTGTTATTCCACAGCCGAAGAAGTCGAGGCCATGCGCGAGGCCGCGCGTGCGGCCGGTGAAAAACCCAAGTACGACGGAACGTGGCGGCCCATGCCGGGCAAGACGCTGCCCGAGCCGCCTGCGGGCGTAGACCCGGTCATTCGGTTTGCCACGCCGCTTGAGGGCCATACGGTCATCCCCGACCAGGTTAAGGGCGATATCACCATCGCCAACAGCGAGCTCGACGACCTGATCATCGCCCGCGCCGACGGCACGCCGACCTATAACTTCTGTGTGGTGGTCGACGATCTGGACATGGGGATCACCCACGTCATTCGCGGCGATGATCACGTCAATAACACGCCGCGCCAGATCAACATCCTCAAGGCGCTGGTCGGCGATGCGGGCGATCTGCCGCGCTATGCTCATGTGCCGATGATTCTGGGCGCCGACGGCAAGCGCCTGTCCAAGCGCCATGGCGCAGTCGGCGTGATGACGTTCCGTGAGCAGGGGTACTTGCCCGGCGCGCTCCTGAACTATCTCGTGCGGCTCGGCTGGGCCCACGGCGATCAGGAAATCTTCACCCGTGCCGAGATGATCGAGCACTTCGATATCGAAAACGTACAGGGCGGGGCCTCGACGTTCGACCCGGAAAAACTGACCTGGGTGAACCAGGAGCACATCAAGATGGCCGAGCCGACCGAGTTGATCGACGAGCTGGCCTGGCACCTGGCGCGTCACGATATTCACGACGTACCCGCCGAGCGTCTCGCGGCTATTGCGGCCGTGCAGCAGGGCCGCTGCAAGCTGATGACCGAAATGGCCGAGGGCAGCCTGTTTTTGTTCGCCCGGCCCGATGAATACGCAGCCAAGGCCGTGAAGAAGCATATCAAGACCGATACGCCGGAGGTGCTGGCCGAGGTACACGATCGGCTGGCCGCACTCGACGTCTGGGACGCCGAGACGCTGGGCAACACGGTACGCCGCGTGGCCGAGGACAAGGAGATCGGCATGGGCAAGGTGGCCCAGCCGATTCGTATCGCCCTGACCGGCGGCCCGGTATCGCCCTCGATCGACGATACGCTCGTGCTGTTGGGCCGGGAGGAGACGCTGGCTCGCCTGAATACGGCCGTGGACGTGTTCTCGGCCTGATCCGTTAGCAAGAGCGTGTCGTAGAGCGGGCGCGGGCGACGCGCCGGCTGTGCTTTCTTAATCGCCGGCGGGCTGTCGATAGGGCAATACCATAACGCGCGCCGGGTCGCTACAATGATCGTTCAATCGTAGAGGCCTGCATGGTGTCGACGCTCGAAACCTCCTCGCTGGAGCTGGCGCGTGCTACGCGTCTGGCCGAGATGTTCCGGCTGCTGGGCGAGCCCAATCGGCTCTCGCTGGTGGTGTGCTGTCTCGAATCTCCCCAGAGCGTGGCCACGCTGGCGGAGCACATTGATATATCGATGTCGCTGGCCAGCCATCACCTGCGCCTGCTGCGCAGCGCCCGGCTGCTACGCGCCGAGCGCCGCGGCAAGCAGGTGTTCTATGTCGCCGCCGATGGTCACGTCCAGCGCGTGCTGCGCGACATGATCGCCCGGGCCGAACCAGAGGATTGATTATGAGTGCTGCGCACGACCATCCTCATTCCGCACACGAGCACGCCCACGGCCATGATCACGATCACGACACGCATTGCGGTCACGATCATGCCGGCCTGGGCGGTCACCATCATCACGGCAGCGGCAAGACGCTGGTCTTTTCGCTGTGTTTCACACTGGCGTTCGCGCTCGTGGAAGTCGTTGGTGGCTGGGTGTCGGGCTCGCTGGCGCTGATGTCCGATGCCGGGCATATGCTCACCGACAGTTCGTCGCTGGCGATCGGTGCGATAGCTGCCTGGCTGGCCCGCCGGCCGGCCTCGCGCGCGCATTCGTTTGGCCTGCAACGCGCCGAGGTGCTGGGCGCATTGATCAACGCGGTGCTGATGATCGGCGTCGTGGTGGCGATTGCGGTCTCGGCCATCGGCCGTCTGTTCGATCCGGCGCCGGTGACCGGCGGTGTGGTCTTGCTGATTGCCGGGTTGGGGTTGCTGGTCAACCTGATTATCGGCTTCATCCTGCTGCGCGGCGAGCAGACCATGAACGTGCGCGGCGCGCTGTTGCACGTGCTGGGCGATCTGGCGGGCTCGGTCGCGGCCATGGTCGCGGGTGCCGTGATCATGCTCACCGGCTGGACGCCGATCGACCCGATCCTCTCGCTATTCGTCAGTGTGCTGATCGCGATCTCGGCCTGGCCGCTGCTGCGTGACGTGTTGCACGTGCTGATGGAAGGCGTACCCCGCGACGTCAACGCCCGCGACGTCAGCCAGGCGCTGGCGGCTATCGAGGGCGTGCATTCGGTACACGATCTGCATATCTGGACGCTGTCATCCAGCCAGCGCGCGCTGGCCGCCCATGTAGAAATCGGCCATCTCGGCGAGTGGTCCACGATTCTGCCGAAGCTCGAAACCGTGCTGGCCGAGCGGTTTTCGATATCTCACACCACGCTACAGCCGGAAAATCGTGCGACCGCCAAGGCCTGTGTGGCCGACGGGGCGTGCGGGGCCACGACAGGTTAGCCCCGGTTCCCGGTTTCCGGTTCCGGCGCACCACCGCAAAATACTTACTGTCTGGCTAAAAGCGTTATAAGATAACGTCGGGGTTGGCGTCCGGGGGCGTGTCTTGTCTATTGATCGTAACGCGGTCGCGTTGAGGCTGCTCTGGCTGGCCGCACTCGTTGTCGTGTTGCTCGGCTTGTTCCACGCGCTGGAGCACGGTCTAGACACGCCCGAGGCGACCCATGTGTGCACGGTGTGTGCCCACGGGCCGGCCGGCGCCGCGCCGTCGCCCGGTGGTACACCGGCCGCCGTCGTGTCGGCCTGGCGGCCGGTGTCGTATTCCACCTGGCCCGACAGGGCCATTCAAGCGCTGCCGGCGGCGTTTCTGTCGCGCGGCCCGCCCAATTCGTTCATCGCTTGATCTCTACGCCGCCTCCTGCGGTCTTTCATCGATGACGAGTTTTTCTTGCCATGTGGTATTCATTAACGATTCGACGGGCCGGCCTGGTCAGCTTGGCCGGTCTCTATCTCGCTGCGACCAGCGCCCACGCCCAAAGCACCGCGCCTGAGCCTCTGCCCGCGGCCCCGGCCGCGCCGGTGGTCGATCTATCGCCGGTCAGCGTCGAGGCGCTGGCCTTGCCGGTGTCGCCCGAACTGGCCATCGAGCCGGTCGATATTCTCGACGGCGAGGCGCTGATCGCCCGGCGGACCCAGACGCTGGGTGAAACCCTGGCCCGCACCCCGGGCGTCAGCGCGGCCGACTTCGGGCAGGGCGTCGGCCGGCCGGTGATCCGCGGGCTGGCCGGGGCGCGGGTCCGGGTTCAAGAAAACGGTCTGGGCTCGGCCGATGTCTCGACCATCAGCCAGGATCATGCGGTCTCGATTGCCCCTTATGCGGCCGACAAGATCGAGGTGCTCAAGGGCCCGCAGACGCTGTTATACGGTTCGGGGGCGATCGGCGGCGTGGTGAACGTGGTCTCTGATCGTATTCCCGACCATGTACCCGAGCGCGGCATCGAAGGCCAGGCCGTACTCGAGCGCAGCGATGCCACGCTGGGCCAGCGGCTGGAGCGGCTGGATGTCACCGCCGGCCACGGTCCGATCGCCGTGAACCTGCAGGGCACGAAGCGCCTGACCGATGACTACAAGGCCAACGACAACCAGCGCATCGACAACAGCGCGACCGATACCAGCAATTACAGCGGCGGCACATCGGTGGTCGGTGACTGGGGGTATGTGGGCGCGGCCGCCAGCCACTTCGGGCGCAACTACGGTATTCCCGGTGAAGAAGCACAGATTGATCTGAGCCAGAACCGCTACGACCTGCGCGGCGAGCTGTTCGAGCCGTTGGCCGGGCTGTCGTCGCTCGAATTCGCGGCGGCCTACACCAATTATCGCCACACCGAGGGCGAAGCCGTGGGCCCGCCGGGGGCGATCTTTGACAACCAGACCACAGAGTTTCGTCTGGCGGCCACGCACGAAACATGGCGCGATTTCACCGGCACCTTCGGCCTGCAGGGTTTCACCCGTGATTACAAGGCCTTCGGTGAGGCCGAAACCTTCGTGCCGCCGACCACCACGCGCTCGCTGGCGGCGTTCTGGGTCGAGGAACACCCCTTGGGTGAACTCTGGATGCTCCAGGGCGGGGGCGCGTGGAATATCAGGATGAAGACACCAGCCAGGGCCGCCCGGACAGGGATTATGTGCCGGTCAGCGGCTCTATCGGCGCCCGGCGCACGATCGGCAAGGATTACGTGGCCACCTTGAGTGTCGGGCACTACGAGCGCGCACCGGCCACCGAAGAGCTGTATTCCTTTGGCCCGCACGAGGCCACGGCCACCTTTGAGCGCGGCGAGGCGGATTTCGATACTGAGAAATCCAACAGCGTGGAGCTTGGCTTTCGCAAGATTCACGGGCGCACCCGCTTTGACGGCGCGCTCTATGCCACGCGCTTCAACGACTTCATCTATCTCGACAGCGTGGATCGCGGTCTAAACGCAGACGGCAGCGGCGCATTCGATGCCGACGGCCAGGCCGACTTCGTGGATGAAGAGGGCGCCTTCACCCCCGGCGGTGAGTTCCAGCTTGTCGACTACGTGGCCGGAGACGCTACTTTTTACGGCGGCGAAGCCGAGCTATCGTATGACCTGTTGACCGGCCCGCGCCGTCTGACGGCGGCCGTGCAGGGCGACTACGTGCGGGCAGAGCTCGACAACGACACCAATCTGCCGCGGATCACGCCCGGGCGTTACGGGGCATCGCTGACCTATGACGACGCGCGCTGGCGGGCGACTTTCCAGACGCTGCAGACCACCCAGACCGGCCATGCCGCCCCGCTGGAGCCGGTTTCGCAGAGCTTTACCGACATGAACGCGTTCGTGGGGTTCAAGATCCCGACCTTCGATACCACCCGGGCGCTGGTGTATCTGCGCGGCGATAACCTGCTGGACGAGCGCATCGTGCGTCAGAACTCGTTTCTGCGGGTGCCCCAGCCCGGGCGGGTGGTCTCGACCGGTATCGACGTACGGTTCTAGCGGATGCATAGGGTCAGCCGGCCCGCCAGAGCGGCGCCGGCTGGCCCGTACAGCGGTTATAGGCCGTCATGACGCCGGTGACACAGGCGATTGCGGCCCACATCACGGCCAGGTCACGCAGGCTCGGCAGCAGGCCGAGGCTGACAATCAGCGTGGTTGCGCCGGCCGGTGGATGTGGGCTGGCCAGTAGTCGCGTCGCCGTTACGGTCAGTGCGACTGACAGGGCTGCGGCCACGACATGGGCACCGTCGAGCCCGGTGGCCAGCGCCGAGGGCGCGTGCAGCAGCCCGCATACCGCCAGGCTCAGCCAGCCGCCGACCAGACCGGCACCGTGAGCCAGCACGATGCTACGCGGTGCGGTGGCCGTCTGGCCGGGGTGCTGGGCCAGCATCATCACGGTCGGGCCCAGGCTTGGAAAGAGCATGGGCTGGCCGAGGGCGAGCGCTGCCAACCCGGCCACCGTCATGGCCAGGACACAGCCGAGCGCTGCCTGAAGCGTTGGCCGCATGAGCAAGGGCTCGCGCTTCAGGCTCAAGCGGCCAGGCTATTTGTTTTGGTAGTAATCCATCAGGATCTCAGCCACTTCCGGGCGTGAGAATTCCGGCGGCGGAGCGATGCCCTGGCCGAGCATCTCGCGCACCTTGGTGCCAGAGAGGATCACGAAGTCTTCCTTGGTGTGATCCGGCGCTTCAGACATCATCACCACGCGGCCCAGTTTTTTGGAAAACGCGGTGTGGTCGGCCTTGAAGATCTCGATGTCTAGGGCGTCGGCCGGGACTTTCTCGTCGAAGATGGTCTGGGCATCGAAGGCGCCGTAGAAATCACCCACGCCGGCATGGTCGCGGCCCACGATGAGATACGAGCAGCCCGCGTTCTGGCGGAACACGGCATGCAGCACCGCCTCACGAGGCCCGGCATACATCATGTCGAAGCCGTAGCCGGTGATCATCACCGAGTTTTCCGGGAAATAGTGCTCCACCATCTTGCGGATGGCGGCATCGCGCACGCGGGCCGGCACGTCGCCGGGCTTGAGCTTGCCCAGCAGCATATGCACCAGCACGCCGTCGGCACCGGTGGCCTCCAGCGCCATCTTGCACAGCTCTTCGTGGGCGCGGTGCATGGGGTTACGGGTCTGGAAGGCCACGACCTTGTCCCAGCCGCGCTCGGCGAACTCGTCGCGAATAGATTGGGCGGTCCGGAACGTGTCCGGGAAGTCGTCTTCGAAGTAAGAGAAGTTCAAAACCTGGATCGGGCCGTGCACCAGAGTGCGGCCCAGGCCCTTGAAGGTGGCCACGCCCGGGTGCTCGTCGTCGTCGGTGCCGAAGATATGCGTGACCATGTCCCGCATCTCGTCTTCGGAGATCTCTTCGATGCCTTCGACGTCTTGCACGGCAACGACCGGGTTGCCCTCAACGTTGGGGTCTTTCAGGGCGATGCGGGCCGCGCCTCGTACCGGCTCGACGTCGGCCACGATGTTCACGATCGGAATCGGCCAGAACAGACCGTCTTGCGTGCGCATGTCGCGGGCCACGCTCAAGGCATCGGCCTTGGTCATGTACCCGGTTAGCGGGTTGAAGTAGCCCGCGCCGAGCATCACGGCGTTGGCAGCCGCCGCCGAGCTGACGGTCAGCGCCGGCAGCTCGTGCGCCTCCTGAACGAGCTGGCCACGAGCGGCCTCGTCGGCGACATAGAGCGGGTTGAGCGTATCCGAGCCGTGGGGTTTGATCATGACGTGTCGCGCTTTAATGCGATCGGCCGGCGCGAAAGCGCCTGTTTTAATGCCGCAGGATTATAAAATGCGCGAAAAGTCTAACCGCGGGGCGTAAAAACCGACAACCCGACCAATCGGTCTATGCTTATGACGAGTCTTTCTTGGTGTCGTTTTCACAGTTGGCGGTCTGGCAGTCGCCGTAGAGCACGAGCGTATGCTTGGACAGGTCAAAGCCGGACTTGTTGGCCAGGTCGCGCTGGCGCTGCTGCATTTCGTTGTCGAAGAATTCCTCGATCTTGCCGCACTTCACACAGATCAGATGATCATGCGGGCCCTGTTCCAGCTCGAACAGGGCATGGCCGTCCTCGAAGTGGTGGCGGATGACCAGGCCTGCATCCTCGAACTGCGACAGCACGCGATAGATCGTGGCCAGGCCGATGTCTTCTTCGTTGTCCAGCAGTTTGCGATAGACATCCTCTGCCGAGAGATGGTCTTGCTTGTTCTGCTGGAGCACTTCCAGAATTTTCAGCCGGGGCAGGGTGGCCTTGAGCCCGGCCTTGCGTAGATCGCTGGTTTGCATACGCGATACCTCAAATACGCTCGCCCGCCGACGATGACCGCAACTGATGCGAATGATTCACAATCAGGTCATCGGCGCGGTTTTCAACGCCGCCCGGCTAACCGTTACCGGTCGTAGGCCAGCGCTTGGCCAATACAGCCTTGGCTAAGTTTACCGTCATGATACGCGAGTTGGCCAGATACCACCGTGGCTTTTACGCGGGCGGCGAACGTGTGCCCGGCAAACGGCGTCCAGCCGCATTTGGCCAGCACCGGCTCGTCGTCGACCACGGTTTGGCCCGCGGGGGCCACCAATACCAGGTCGGCCCAGTAGCCTTCGCGCAGATAGCCGCGGTCGATGATGTCGAAGCGATCGGCCACGTTATGCGCCATCTTGGTGACGAGCTGTTCGGCGCTGAAGTGCCCGGCGATGACCTGGTCGACCAGGCTGGGTACAGCGTGCTGGACCAGTGGCAGACCGGCCGGTGCCGAAAAATAGGAGTTGTCCTTGTCGGCACGGGCATGTGGGGCATGATCGGTGGCCAGCACGTCGATGACATCGTCGGCGACGGCCTGGAGAATCGCGCGCCGATCGGCTTCGGTCTTGATCGCCGGGTTGCACTTGATCAACGCGCCGAGGCGGTCGTAATCATCTTCTGAATAGAACAGATGATGGATACAGGCCTCGGCCGTGATCTTCTTGTCGGCCATGGGTCCGGCTGCGAACAGCGCCAGCTCTTCGGCGGTGGTGATATGCAGGATATGCAGGCGGGCGGCGTGGCGCGTGGCCAGATCCATGGCTTTTTTCGAAGAGGCGATACAGGCCTCGCGCGAGCGGATCACCGGGTGCTGGCGCATTGGCACATCGTCGCCGTAGGTCTCGCGTGCCCGGGCCGCATTGGCCTCGATCATGGGGGTGTCCTCACAGTGGGTGAGGATCGGCAACGGCGAGTGCTCGAAAATCGCCTCGAGAGCGCTATCGTCATCGACCAGCATCTTGCCGGTGGAAGCGCCCATGAAGATCTTCACGCCGGCCGCTTGCGTGCCGTCGACGCGCTTGATGGCTTCGATGTTGTCGTTGGTCGCACCCAGATGGAAGCCGTAGTTGGCTGCACAGCGCCCGCGCGCCATGTCCAGCTTGGCCACGAGTGCTTCGTGGTCGATGGTCGGCGGCTTCACGTTGGGCATGTCCATGAAACTCGTGATGCCGCCGGCCACGGCCGCCCGCGATTCGCTGGCCATGTCGGCCTTGTCGATCAGGCCGGGTTCGCGGAAATGCACCTGGTCGTCGATCATGCCGGGCATCAGCCAGCAGCCGTCGGCCTCGATCACGGTGTCGTTATCGCGGGCACTGATCTGGCGGGCGATCTGGTCGATCCGACCGTCGGCCACGCGCAAATCGGCTTGCTGGCGTTGGCCTTCATTGATGAGCGTGGCGTTTTTGATCAGCAGGTCGGTCATCGCGGGCTATCCATCGCAGACACGGAAACAATAAGTGTAGAGATCAGGCCGGCAGCGCGCTGGCACGCCGGCCGTGCGAGACCACCGCCCCCTTGCCGACACCTTCATAGGCCTTGACGGTCACCCGGTGGCCCGTGTGCTCGACGGCCAGCCGGCGCGCGATCGCATCGGCGATATTTTCGACCGTGGCCGGGCCATCGATCAGCGCGCAGTGGGCCGCGTCCAACTCGATAGCGAAATGACCTTGCGGCGCATCGTAGGCAAAGCCCAGGCGGGTCGCATCGGCCGGCGTGGTCAGGTGTTCTCGGCTGCCGATAAAAATGCCCTGCCAGCGTGCGGCAAACGCTTGGGCGATATCGGCGCGCTCCTGGTCGTCCAGCCACACGGCCAGCCGACAGCGATGGCCATGCGCCAGGCGTTGGCAGTTACCGTCGTGCGCCGACAAACCGTGGGTGTAGTCATAGACCGGGCCGTCGATGATCTCGGCGCGCAGCGTCAGCGACAGGCTATCGACGTTGGCCGGCAGCTGACGGGCCACGCGCTGGCCCAGCCAGTCGGCCAGGCGCTCGGGGGTGATTTCGGCCATGTCGAGGTCGGTGAGGGCTTCGGCCGGGCCGCGATAGTCGTAGTGATCCCCTTCGTGGGTCGTTAGGGCGACGCCGTCATCCGTGCGGGTGATGCCGGGGGCTTGGCGGGGCACCAGCAGGCGATGGTCGACCAGCGCATCAATTTCGCTCTTGAGCAGTTTCTTGGCCGGGCCGAAGTCGAATAGCATGCCCTGATCATCGCGAGTGCCGGTCAACTCGGCGTCTACCAGCCAGGTCGCCCCGCGCAGGCCGCGGCTTGGGTCCAGTACGCCGCAGTCGATATGCGTGACGTGCTCGACGAACAGCGTGACCGAGTCAGCGGCTGCTTGGCTCACGAGGCTCCAGGCAGGGCGATGCCGCGCTCGGGCAGCATGATCGGAATGCCGTCATCCACGCGATAACCCACCCGCCCGTCTCGGGTGACCAGCATGGCTTGCACGCGCTGCGCGACCGGGCTCTGGTCGGCGTAGGTGGCCCGGCCCTGGTCGATTTCGGCGTTGACCGCGGTCAGGGCGTTGTGATCGGCCATTGACAGCGCAGCACCGCTGACCGGGCAGACGAGAATATCCAGAAGCTGCTTGTCCATAGGAGCGGCCGAGCGAAAACCTGAGCGCTAATTTTACACTCAAAGCGAGACTTTAAGGCCGATAACGGCCACGACGAGCCCGCCGATCCAGGCCAGGCGCGCCGGGCGCGCCGAGTCGCCCCAGAACAGAATGCCGATGAGGGTGCTGCCCAGGGTGCCCAGCGCCGTGAACACGCTATAAGCCACGCCCACCGGGATCGTAGCCATCGCGTGATGCAGACAGGTCAGCCCGGCGGTAAAACCCAACACCGTAATGAGCCCGCCGGAGACGCGCTGTCCGTGGCTGATCCGCGCAAAACCGACCACGCCAATGATTTCACAAACCCCGGCGATTGCCAGCCATAACCACGCCATATCACTTGGCCCCGCCGGTGCGCTTGAGCCCGATTACGCAGGCGATCAACAGCAGTACGAATCCGTACGCTGCCGGCGATAAATCGTTGTCGAGAAACACGACCTGCAGAAACAGCGCGCCGAACGCGCCCAGGCCCACGAACAAGGTGTAGACCGTCGTGGCCGGTAGATCGCGGGTCGCGCCCAGTGCCAGAAGCACGCTGGCCGTCGCCGCGACAACGGTCGCACTCCACTCGATCGCGGTTGTTGCAAACCGCAATCCTGCAATCCAACCCACTTCGGCCAGAGCACCGGCAACAAGCCACAGCCATGCACGCATAGATGACCTTAAATAGATCGCGAACGATCGGTAGTTTTATCGATAGTTTAACGAAAAACGCCCCAAAACAACACAAATCGTTATAGTTGGGGCATGTCTGATGATCAAATCGTGTCCACCGCCGAGCGCATTCACGACGCCGCACTGTCGCTGTTTGCCTGTTACGGCTACGAAGGCACCTCGTTATCGCAGCTGGCCGAAGCGGTCGGTATTCGAAAGCCCTCGCTTTATAATCACATCGAAAGCAAGGAAGGGCTGTTCATGTCGCTGGTGGAGGAGGTCGAGCGCGCCTTCTTCAACGAGCTTGATGCCAGCGTGGCCCGCTATGACGGCCAAGGTGTCGAACAGCGAGTGTTCGGCCTGGTGTCGGATCTATCGCGTTTCATGCTACAGGCCAACCAGGGCACCTTTCACAAACGCTATCTGTTGTTTCCACCCCGGCCGCTATTGGCCGAGGTAAGACAAATTACCGCCCGTAGCGAGGCCCGCATCGACGTAGCGCTCAAGGATTTTTTCCGTCAGGGCGTACGAGACGGCCTATGGCACACGCTCACCGAGCGCCAGTTCCTGGATGCCTTCTATGTGCTGGTTGATGGCCTGTTCACGGAGCGGTTTCTCTACTCCGTTGACGAATACGATCGACGCGTGGCGTCTGTCTGGCCGATCTTCTGGGCGGGGCTACAACGCTAATTAAGCACGGTCGGCTCGAATCGCGCCCTAGGTGTGACCTCTCAGTAGATTGTTCATCCGAGCCGCATGCCCTGAAGCTGATGGGTGCAGAAATCCAGAAGCCAAAGGAGCGACCCGGATGAACC
>MDSW01055176.1_pt1 | contig 17820 bp, 15 predicted proteins | sample 811171 | NCBI WGS metagenome assembly MDSW01 (sample SAMN05326641, study PRJNA326480) | marine metagenome | isolation source: seawater | place: Atlantic Ocean: North West | collected 2012
CCAAGCATGAGCACAAAGCGCAATTAATGTAATGATGCTAAATACGCGCGTAAAGATTGAATCAAATATGGATTTCCATGCATGAAAATCCATATCAGCGTGCAGAAGGAAATTACCAAGGATAAAAATAGTGTACGCTGCGAGAACCACAGCACTGAATCGTTGAATGATCCAATCGAAAAGTCCTGAGTGTCGGAAATTTATAGCTCGATTTACCATAGCAGCCCCACCGCAACTCCTGTAACAAGCACAAACATAATCCACATAATTATCGTCCCTGTCTTTGCTCCCTGCTTCGATTCACCTATACCTAAGTCGAGTAACAGATGTTTTATTCCTGCAATCAGATGGTAGATCACCGCTAAAAGTATCAGCCCTAAAAGCGATGTCATCAAGAGACCATCAAGCAATACAGCTACTCGGTCAAATTCTGCCTCGGACCGCAGCGATATCTGTAAAAAATACAGTAAAATTCCGACACCAAAAAAGAGCCCTATTCCGGATATGCGGTGGAGAATAGAAGCAATTGCAGCCAGGGGAAATTTTATTGTGGTTATGTCGAGATTTACGGGTCTTTTATCTTTCACGTCGTGCCTATAAATTGGAACTTTTTAAAGCCGAAAAATGTTATTTGCGGATTTGGAGAAAAACGCAAACTAATTGAAATAATTACACAAATTGGGGATTTAAGCCGGAGCAAAGTATATTCCGATCACCCAATTATTACAATAAATCACCCTAGCCTAAGGTAGTTAATGACAGTAGTTTGTCAATTGTCAGAAACGTCACTATGAAAAATTAACTTCACCTAATTTTGGATGATTACAACCCTTAAAAAACTTAGGACAATATAAGCGCCTCAAGGAAGGGCCGCGTTAATTCATAGGATAGCACCCGTTATTTTAAGTAAAATCTCGACAAAAATTTGACAAAGTACGGGGTCTCTACCTAGTATTGCCGACCCTATTTAGTACTAATCGAGCCACATATTGAGTCAAACATACACGCCCATATGTCTGTTTTATATAGCAATAATACGTAGTCCAAAAATAATTCACAGGAGTCAAGAATGAGTGAGAGAAAGGCTCAGTTAACCATTGACGGTAAAGCAGACCCCATAGAGCTCCCCGTTTATGAAGGCAGTACTGGCCCTGATGTAGTTGATGTGCGCAGCTTGGTAAGCAAAGGAATATTTACTTACGACCCAGGATTCGTCTCAACTGCAGCATGCGATTCAGACATTACTTACATCGACGGTAGTGCGGGCGTACTTCTGCACCGGGGCTATCCTATCGAACAATTAGCTAAAAAATCCGACTTCTTGGAAGTGTGTTATTTGTTGTTACAAGGTGATCTTCCCAATACATCTGAAAAAGAAGTATTTGAGAACGAAATTCGTTATCACACTATGGTTGATGAGCAAATCCATTTGTTTTTTAAAGGGTTTCCTCGAAACGCACACCCTATGGCAATGCTTTGCGGTGTCGTTGGGGCTCTTTCTGCTTTCTATCATGATGAATTAGACATTGATAACCCCGACCATCGGATGGCTGCAGCTATCCGTGTTATAGCCAAGATGCCTACTCTGGCAGCTATGTGCTACAAACACGGGGTCGGCCAACCGTTTATGTATCCTCAAAACAATATGAGCCTGGCGGAAAATTTTATCCACATGATGTTCGGTACGCCATGTGAACCACCAAGAGTCTCCCCGACTATTTCAAAAGCAATGGATACTCTGTTCCTTCTTCATGCAGACCATGAACAAAATGCGTCCACTTCAACTGTACGTTTGGCAGGTTCTACGGGTTCTAACCCTTACGCTTGCATAGCGTCGGGTATTGCCGCGCTTTGGGGCCCCGCCCATGGGGGTGCCAATGAAGCTGTGCTGGAAATGCTTAATGAAATTGGAGATGAGTCACGTATTGATGAATTCATTCTGCGGGCAAAAGACAAAGATGATCCATTTCGACTAATGGGTTTTGGACACCGCGTTTACAAAAATCATGACCCAAGAGCTACAGTAATTAGAGGGATTTGTGCAGACGTCTTGGACGAGTTAGGTAGTGATAACGACCCATTGTTTCGCATTGCTCGAAAATTAGAACAAATTGCCTTGGAGGATGAATATTTTATTGAGCGTAAATTATTCCCAAATGTTGATTTCTATTCTGGAATTATTCTGAAGGCCATTGGCATTCCGACTAGTTTGTTTACTGTCATATTTGCAACAGGCAGAACCCCGGGTTGGATAGCACATTGGCATGAGATGTTAAGCAATGGTTATAGGATCGGCAGACCACGTCAGCTCTACAAGGGCTATACGAAGCGGGATTATCCTGATTAATGGTCTAGCGACTGAGCCCTTCGAAAAGGGCCCAGGACTTCTTCCGGCACAACTTACTATTTATAATAAAATATGGTGGAGCCTACCGGGATCGAACCGGTGACCTCAACGCTGCCAGCGTCGCGCTCTCCCAGCTGAGCTAAGGCCCCATCTAGCAGGAAGGAATTTTAAAGAACGCGAATTCTAAGCACAGAAAATAAGACTGTCAAACGAGCTTAGTCTAATAGTCGGTATTCCTTTTCTAAATTTTTCGCTAGCTTCTTTGAGACACCTCCAAGTACAGTAATTCCATCGCGCAAACGCGCACGACTAATATCCAGGCCCAAGATAGCAATCGATTCAATTACAGAAATTGAAACCCCTTTTCCAGTAATCGCTATAAATAAAGGGAACAATAAATCTCTAATCTTTAATCCAAGAGATGTTGCCAAGCCTTGCAATACACTTTCAACTGATTCCCTATTCCACTCAGTTAAAGCCTCTAGGTGCCAAAGCGAGAATTGAAGTATTTTTAACCCTAGCTCAGGTGTAATTGATTTGTGTTCAAAATCTCCAGATGCAATAGAAACATCTGCGCTAATAAAAAATTGACCAAGATCTGCAACATCACTAAAACGCTCTACACGCTGCTTGATCAGAGGAACTATAATCGCCATTTTTTCGCTTTGGAAAGCCCAGCTTGCAAACTGAGCCATGAACTCAGCATCACTTAAATCTTCTCTGATATATTTGCCATTCAACCAGTCTAGCTTTTCGCGATCAAAAATAGGCCCGCCCAAAGATACCCGACTTATGTCAAACTCTTTAGCCATCTCATCAAGGGAGAATTTTTCTTCACCTGACGGCATAGTCCATCCCATCATGCCAAGATAATTGGTCAACGCAGCTGGCATATAGCCCATTGCTCGATAATATCCAATACTCGTAGGATTTTTGCGCTTACTTAATTTACTTTTATCAGGATTACGAAGCAAAGGCATATGACAGAATATTGGAGCTTCCCAACCAAAATATTCATAGAGAAGCACATGCTTTGGCATCGAATTTATCCACTCCTCACCTCTTATTACATGGCTAATTGCCATTAGGTGATCATCAACAACATTTGCAAAATGATAAGTTGGAAGTCCGTCTGACTTCATCAATACTTGCATGTCTATCTGTGACCAATTGATACGCACCTCTCCACGTAACAAATCGTCAAAAACACATTCACCCGCTTCAGGAATTTTCATGCGGATAACATGCTCTTCTTTTCTTTCTAGTTTCGCTTTCACTTCACCCGGAGTAAGGTGCAAGCAGTGGCCGTCATAACCGACTTGTTGCTTGTTTGCAATTTGTTCTTGTCGGAGTAGGGTAAGACGCTCACTAGTACAGAAACAATGAAATGCACAACCATTTTCAAGTAAAATTTGGCTATGTGTTGAATATATTTCCGATCGCTCACTCTGCCGGTAAGGCCCATAATCGCCACCATTATCAGGACCTTCATCCCAATCTAAGCCAAGCCATCGTAAAGCTTGCAGAATATCCTGTTCCGACCGAGAACTACTTCTGGCTTTATCCGTATCTTCGATACGAAGAATAAACTTGCCTTGTTGCTGATTTGCAAAGCATCGATTAAATAATGCAATATAAGCCGTACCAACATGAGGATCGCCCGTTGGTGACGGGGCTATACGTGTTCGAATATTGCTCATGTTAAAAATTACTTAGAGAAATAAAGACAAAGATTATACGCGAATCGTATCCATTTCCTATCTGGCACCCACACTTAAACATATCCATCAGACGGGCTATCAATATCTAATCTATTGAGATAGATGGGCACTATCGCTAAATAGATCTCTACTTTGTATGACAATTTATGAATCATGCACAAACATAAATTTTGTATCGCACCAATGATGGATTGGACCGATCGTCATGATAGGGTGTTTTTGCGTCAATTTACCAAACATGCCCTGCTGTATACCGAAATGGTAACAAGTGCCGCACTAGAACATGGCGATGCTAATTACTTATTGCAACATCATGCTGACGAGAACCCAGTAGCCTTACAAATCGGTGGGTCAGATCCTATAGAACTAGCACGGGCTGCAAAGCTTGGTGAAAAAGCCGGGTTTGACGAAATAAACTTAAATGTTGGATGCCCCAGTGAGCGGGTACAATCGGGGTCGTTTGGAGCTTGCCTGATGACTGATCCTCCGCTAGTTCGGGATTGCGTCAGCAAAATGATGGAAGCAGTAACTGTTCCAGTTACCGTTAAATGCCGAATAGGAGTTGATGATAGAGACTCTGAGGAAGACCTCATGGACTTTGTTAACACGGTTGCCACTGCAGGCTGCAATCTTTTTATTATTCATGCCCGCAAAGCTATATTGAGCGGATTAAGCCCAAAAGAAAACCGTGAGATACCCCCCTTAAATTACGAAAGAGTGTTTGCCATAAAAAAAGCTTTCCCAAAATTAGAAATAATCATAAACGGTGGGATAACTAATATAGACGAGGTAGACCAATTTTTACTAAAAGTAGATGGAGTAATGCTAGGCAGAGAGGCTTATAAAAATCCTTACTTATTAGATCAAGTCGACAGAAGATTATTTGAGGAAAAAGAGAATAATAAATCACGAATTGATTATCTTGAGGAGTACTTCCCTTATATGGAATCAGAGCTAGCAAAGGGAACGCCTCTGATACATATGACACGGCACATACTCGGTCTGTTTAAGGGTCAAAAAGGCGGAAAACTGTATCGTAGGCATTTAAGTGAAAATGCTTACCGAGAAAACGCAGGCTTGGAAGTAGTGAAAGATGCAATAACTTATGTTTACTAAAGGAACCCTAAAGTCGATTTAAAAACAAATAAGCACAATTAGTCAATTTTCTATGGCATTATCCATGAGTTTTGAGTGGAATCTAAAAATTGAGATTGAACGCTAATTCATGGAACAATGTAAAAAGTATATTGACTCATACGTAATAAGAGAATTTATAGGCGAATTAGAAGTTGTTATGCTAAACAGAATTAAAGTTTTTTTTGATAAAAAACTCGCTCATAATGAACAAGAAAGTCCTCGTACAAAGATTCGCAAGGTCGATTTAGTTTGCGCTGCGCTATTAATTGAAGTTATCAAAAGTGATCATGAACTAGATAAAAGAGAGTCAAAAGAATTTTTATTAGTCCTTAGCGAGAGCCTAGATATTTCTGAAAAAGACCTTCATGAAATAGTTGAACTCGCTGAAGCAGAAGCAAATCAAGCAACCTCACTCTATGAATTTACTCGGCTTATCAATGACGAATATGACTATGCAGACAAATTAGGCCTCATAGAAAAAATGTGGCGCATAGCTTTTTCAGATGAACAGTTAGACAAATATGAAGATCATTTGATTAGGAAAATATCTGATTTGATTTATGTGTCTCACAGCGACTTTATTAAATGTAAATTAAAAATTAAAAATAGTATTTGAGACATACACCCACACTTAAACGCAACGATATTTTGAAACTGCTAAGCTAAAATTTCCCAGCATCAATTAGAAATCACCAAATTCATCTTCAATTTGCCCGTCATTAACAAGATACTCCCTATTCTGAATAGATGCTTCCCTGAAAAATATGTATTTATCTCCACTGACTAATTCATCAAGAGCTAAGAGCCTCGATCGAGAATCGATTTCCTCAGCAGAGAATAGAGCTAGGCGAAGCGATGCTTCTTCTAAGTATTGAATTGGATTAAAGGCCGTATCCAAGACCAGACCTAACGCATCACGCAAATTGCTAGAACCAAAGACTGGTAATACTAGATAGGGCCCAGTGCCCAACCCCCAGGCACCGAAAGTTTGGCCGAAATCTTCCTCATGTTTATCCAGGCCCAGCGAACTTGCCACATCAAAGATTCCCGCTACCCCTATTGTAGAATTAACGACTACTCGTCCAGCATCTGAAATCGCCGCCTGAAATTTAAATTGTAGTGCATTATTTGCGGCAATATTGATATCACGGCTATTGCTGAAAAAATTTCCGACTCCCTGGCGCACTAATCTTGGCGCAAGTGAGGTATAAGTTAAAGTAATTGGGCGCACAAGAAGCTGATCAAAGTAATCGTTAAACGCAAAGATTCTTTGATTAGTATTTCGCCAAGGATCATATGACTGTGCGTTCACATTTGGCAAAATCAAGAAGGATGTGAGCAAAATCAGAATCGCTATCGGCGAAAGCCTTTTACCGTAGACTTTTGTTTCAATATTCACGCAGTTTACTTTGCTACAGACAGAATAACATGTCAATTTCCTTATCGCTTAAACCAAACCATTCATCTAACCTGTTAACTTTGAATTAATTCAAACTGTTTTTCTAACCGTTTTCCAGAAACAGGTATCTTCGTGCCCAAATTTTGAGCAAATAGAGAAACTCTATATTCTTCAAGCATCCATCTTAAATGGGTTAATTCACCAGGGTTCTTAACAAGGTGTTGTTTACACAATTCCTCGTATTTAAGCCAATGCATAGTAAGTTCTTCTGTATGCTCTCTATCTTTGTTACCTAGGTGTGGGATTCTGCTAAGGCGAAACTGAATCGCATTTAGATATCTAGGATATTGTTTTAACCAATCAAATTTAGTCTCTAACAAACTTTTTTCTGTCATTAAATGGTGCAATTGCCGTTTTATGTCGTCAATGAAATAGCCAAATTCTTTACTATTTAGCTCTGCTAAACTCCTTAATAACCGATACCTCGTATTAAAAAACTCTTCTAAGATATATGCTATTTGTTCACCAGCTCGATGCAAATCTGATTTGCCAGAATTAAGCACTTTTTCGAAGCTTTTTTGATCGCGAGGTAGGAAATCTTCCAATTTAAAAGCACTGAGATAAGATGCAACCACCGCACTTTTCGCCATCTCTTTTAATTGAGAAGGAACTAATAAGGCATTTTTCTCCTGCAGTTTTTTAAATTTCTTTTTCAACATATTATGCTGAGAAGTACTGCGGAGTATAAATAAGCGTATTAAGCCAAATTTATGGGATGATTCGGCCTGTCTTTGATCTGCGAATAGTTTGATCTCGACTGAATCCTGTCGGTCTACTAAAGCGGGGTGTCGAATCATAACAAGCTCTTCACCAATTTCAACTCGCTCAGGCAGCTCCCCAAAATCCCAATCTCTTAACTCTTGCTGTTGAATGGGATGGATTTTCTCTTCAGATTTTTCAAGACTTTTTCCCTCCCCATTTGGAGTTATATTCTTTCTAATCAATGAAAGCTGATCACCAAAATCCAATATCTCACCTTTTTCATTACTAACTTTGATTTTGATCCTGAGGTGCGCGGGCAAATCTATAGCCTCAAAATCTTCGCGAGACAATTTAACCTGTTTTACCTTTACAACATGGCTTACCAAAGCGTCAACCAATTCACCATCCGCAGAGGTCATGCTCGGGAGGATATCGTCGACTAGCGTACTGATCGGAATTAGCTTCTTACGTAGAGATTTAGGCAACCCCTTAAGCAAAGCTATGCATTTTTCTCTCATGATACCTGGCACCGCCCAATCTATATCCGCTTGCTCTAACTGATTAAGTATTTTTTCAGGCACTTTCACTGTCGCACCATCTCGGACCGAACCAGGATCGAATTCGTAATTTATTGAGAGCCGATTTTTTTGGACAGCCGTGTAGTCCGGAAAATAAATAGCTCGATCATGCGCAGGGTCTTTAGACAGAATATTATTTCGCGTCATTAGTAAAATATCTTTCTTGTCAGTAGATAAATTGTTAAGCCATGTTTCAAGCTGCCTAGTTGAATTAACACCCTTAGGTATTCTTTCTTCATAAAAGCGTATTATTTCTCGATCGCTGATGTACAAATCTGGTCGTCTTAGTTTTTCCTCTTCCTTTGTTAAGGAAAGCAAAAAATCAATATTTCTTTTTATAAACTGCCTATTCGAAATGATTTCTCCCGCTACCACGCCCTCAGCAATAAAAAGTGACCTGGAGACATCAGCATTTATATCGCTATAGTTGACCAGAGCTTTTTCAATAATGGTCAAGCCATAAAGCTGCACTTTCTCATACGCCATAACAGCTTGGGACTTTTTACTCCAATGGGGTTCTAAATATTCTCGTTTAACTAAGTGAGGTGCCATGGACTCTACCCATTTCGGTTGAATTTTCGCGGCCATGGAAGCGAAGGTTTGCGATGTCTCAACTAGTTCGCCAGTAACTATCCATTTGGGATTTAAGGATGTGACTACTGATGTTCTCGACACCGTAAACTTTTTATTTCTCGAACCAATATAAGTTTTATTGTCTAATTTCGTTGCAATTTGATTTAAAGATCCCGCGATAATAGATCTATGTATTGCCTCATAGGTACCAGGTTCTTTGTTCACGCGGAGACCGAGCTGTTTGCAACTAAGTAATAATTGTCTGTGTATTTCCCGCCATTCGCGCATTCTCATAAATGACAGAAAATGCGTTTTGCAATGTTTCTTCAGTTGATTTTGAGTAGATTCCTGGCGTTTCTTTTCATAATCTGCCCAAAGATTGACTAGACTGAGGAAGTCAGAATCCTGATGATTGAATTTGGCTAATCGCTCTTGAGCTCGCTGGGAAAAATCACCATATAGTTCTCGGGGGTCTTGGATACTCAAAGCACTAACTATGATTAAGACCTCATGCAGACAAGCTTGAGTATTGGCCACTACAAGCATGCGAGAAAGTTTTGGGTCAACAGGCAGTATTGCCATCTTTTTCCCGATGGCTGTGAGCCCTCGATTTTGATTTATAGCATTTAATTCGTTTAGAAGCTTGAATCCATCATTAATTGATTTTGTTTCGGGTTTCTCTAAATAAGGAAAGTTTTCGATATCCCCTAAATTCAATGACAACATCCTAAGAATGACTGATGCTAAATTAGTTCGTTTAATTTCGGAGTCTGTATAGTCAGCTCTCTCTGTAAAATCTTGTTCTGAATAGAGCCTTATACACACGCCATCTGATACCCTGCCACACCTTCCCTGCCGCTGATTTGCGCTAGCTTTAGAAATTGGTTCTATTGGAAGCCGTTGAATTTTGCTTTGAATGCTGTAACGACTGATGCGCGCAAAGCCTGTGTCTATAACATATTTTATACCCGGAACAGTAAGTGACGTTTCCGCGACATTTGTTGCCAATATAATTCTACGACCTTTATGCTCACTGAATATTTTCGATTGCTCTGACTGACGCAATCTTGCATAGAGTGGAAGTACTTCGCAATGTCGAAACTTTCTCTTTCTTATCGCAAGAGCGGTTTCTCGAATTTCACGCTCACTACTGAAAAAAACTAAAACGTCTTCACTACCTTTCTTATCCTTATCTCCCTTTGTAATTATTTGTTCCAGAGCGTCTAAGATTCCATTAAGCTGTAATTGATCTGCAAGACCTTCTTCCAAGTATTCCAAAGGCAGATAACGAGTTTCGACTGGGTATGTTCTACCAGAAACAGATACTATGGGAGCTCTAGAAAAATGCTGAGAAAATTTTTCAATATCTATCGTCGCGGAAGTGATAATTAACTTAAGATCAGTCCTCTTTTCCAGTAACTGCTTCAAGAAGCCAAGTAGAAAATCAATATTCAGCGAGCGCTCATGTGCTTCATCTATTATGATGACATCGTACTTGTTAAGATATTTATCGTTTTGTATTTCGGCAAGAAGAATCCCATCAGTCATTAACTTTAGATAAGTTGACTCTGATAAGATTTCATTAAATCTAATCTGATAACCTACACCATCCCCAACCTCAGTATTTAGCTCTTCTGCTATTCGATTAGCCACAGAAACTGTAGCTAACCTTCTTGGCTGCGTATGCCCTATTAGTCCGCGACGACCAAAACCGGCTTGCAAGCATATTTTAGGAATTTGAGTAGTCTTGCCTGAGCCTGTATCCCCAGCGATTACGAGCACTTGATTGTTAGTAAGAAGTTGTCGAATTTTATCAACTTCGGCGGTAATCGGCAGTTCTAGAGGGAAATCAATAATGTCAGGTATCGCTCGCGCACGTTTTTGACAATTATTCTTTGAGTCCATTATATCAGCGACTAATTTATCAACCTTGGAGTCGAAAACTGATTTTGATAATTTAGATTTTTCAAGATTTCGGATTTGACGAGCAAAACGGAACCGATCGCTATGCTGACATTTATCGAGTTCTTTTTTTAAGGATTTGAGCACTGCCTATTCTCGTTTCGAATGGCATCAAAAAATGATCAATCTAATCGCGCAGTTCGCGACGTAATATTTTGCCTATAATCGATTTTGGCAGATCATCAACAAATGTAAAATCTCTTGGGATTTTGTAAGGAGTGAGCCCTTCTCTGCAATGAGCTTCTAGCACTTCGATTGGAATTTCGTCGTTTTTAGTCACAACAAACAATTTAATTGCCTCACCAGTGCGCTCACTAGGCACCCCAATCGCTGCGCATTCCAGAACTTCTGGATGTCTGTTAACCCAGTCCTCTACCTCATTAGGAAAAACATTAAAACCAGAAACAAGAATCATATCTTTTTTTCGGTCAACAATCGTAATGAAGCCTTCTTCACCCACTTCCACATAGTCGCCAGTTTTTAGCCAGCCATCTTCACTAAATGCCTCTAGATTAGCTCCTTTTTTCTCCCAATAGCCAAGCATTACTTGTGGGCCTTTAATCAAAAGCTCACCTCGCTGACCTTCAGGAACATCGATACCGGAGTCATCTACTACTCTCAATTCAGTCTCTGGAACCAGCGGCCCCACAGTACCGAACTTAACTTTTCCAGGAATATTTACCGCAACCACAGGCGAGCATTCTGTCAGACCATAACCTTCAATAATTTCACATCCAGTTACTTCTTCCCATTCTTCAGCTACGGAAGTGGACATGGGCATTCCTCCTGCACCACAGAACTTCATCTTATTAAAATCCACAGATTTAATGCCTTTATGTCTTAACAACGCAGAATAAAGAGTATTAATTCCGACAAATCCATTAATGCGGGTTCTCTTCAAAAGCTTAATTAGTGAGTTCAAGTCGCGGGGATTTGTAATAAGAATATTGTGATTGCCAGAAAAGGGCATGGCGAGACAATGTAAAAGAAAAGCGTAACTATGATAAAGAGGAAGCGGCGCAGCTATATTTTCTACTTTATCGCGAATTAATAATAAACAGCGAGATCGTAGTTGCATCATATTCGCAATCAAATTGTTATGGCTAAGCATTGCTCCTTTTGCAAAACCAGTTGTACCGCCCGTATAAAGAATAAGAGCAACGTCATCACCACTGCCTCTGCTTGAGTCTTGTATGTAGTTATTTGCTCCTTTTACAGTTTGTAAAAATGCATAAGTATTCGGCAGGTTATGGTTTGGCGCCGCTCCCTTAAGATATTTCGCCCCTAGATTTAGAATTTGACGACGGATGACGTTTTGCAAGTCTCCAAATTTGGCGACAATGATGGTTGAGATTTGAGTTTCTGGTAGCACCTTTTCAAGCTTGTCACAGAAAGCTTCCAGTATGACTATAGCCTTAACACCGGAATCTTTGAACTGATGAGCCATCTCTGTAGCCGTGTATAGGGGATTAGTATTAACCACTACTAGTCCTGCCTTTACCGCCCCATAAAATGCAATCGGAAACTGCAGAAGGTTAGGTAATTGGATAGCAATACGATCACCTATTTTCAGCTCTGTTTCACTTTGGAGGAAAGAGGCAAATCTGCTACTTAAATCATCAATTTCTGCGTAAGAAAGTGTTCGGCCAAGGCAGCTAAACGCAGGCAAGGCGGAATGCTCATTGGCAATATGGTCTATAACATCAACGAGTGATTGGTACTTTTCTGGCCGAAGGTCATCGGCTAAGGATTCAATCATGACTAATCATTTAGTTAGAAGACTCATCGCTTCTTCTAAGCCCTTCACTGTTAAAGGAAACATCCTGTCTTCAGTTAGCTCTTTTACGATCTCAATGGAGTAACTGTGCTCCCAATAATCTCTAGGTGTTGGGTTTATCCACACCACATGATCAAAGGCATCCGATATTCGTTTTATCCATACCGCCCCAGCCTCTTCATTATAGTGTTCGATACTGCCACCAATGTGAGTAACCTCGTAAGGTGCCATTGTCGCGTCACCCACGAATATTACTTTGTAGTCTTTAGAAAATTTATTAATGAGCTCGAAGGTTGATGTCGTCTCGGCATGTCGCCTGTGACTTTTTGTCCATACAGATTCATACAAAAAATTATGAAAGTAAAAATATTTTAAGTGTTTAAATTCACTTCTAGCCGCAGAAAACAATTCTTCACACAATTTCACATGGGGGTCCATTGAGCCACCTACGTCAAAGAATAATAAGACTTTGACCGAATTATGCCGCTCGGGGACCATTTTAATATCAAGCAACCCAGCATTTCTCGCCGTCGAAGAAATAGTATCATCCATATCTAATTCTTCTTCCGCACCACTTCGAGCAAATTTTCGTAGTCGTCGTAATGCCATTTTAATGTTGCGTGTGCCAATTTCGATTGAGTCGTCTAAGTCTTTATAATTTCGGCGATCCCATACTTTTGCTGCTCGCTGATTCCTTCCCTCTTCTTGCCCTATACGAACTCCTTCAGGATTATAGCCATAAGCGCCAAAGGGCGACGTGCCTCCAGTTCCAATCCATTTGTTTCCGCCTTCATGACGCTTCTGCTGCTCTTCCATTCGTTTTTTAAATTCTTCCATAAGCTTGTCCAAACCGCCTAAGGCTTCTATTTTTGCCTTTTCCTCATCGGACAGCATAGATTCTAGTTGCTTACGTAACCATTCGTCAGGTATTTGATAGAGGGACAAATCATCTAGAACGTCAATGTTCTCAAAGTATTTTGCAAATGCGAGATCGAACTTATCGAAATTCTTTTCATCCTTTACTAGACAAAGTCTCGAGAGATGGTAAAAATCTTCAACGTTCCCAAATATAACATTTTGCTTTAAGCACTCTAGTAGTGCGAATAATTCAGTGAATGACACCGGGAGTCGTTCTTTTTTAAGTGTCATAAAGAAGTTTATTAACATTAACGATTCGCTCTATGCATAAACGCAAGCTTTTCCAAAAGATGTACATCTTGTTCATTTTTTAATAAAGCTCCGTACAAAGGAGGAATCGCATTCTTAGCGTCATGGTTTTTAAGTATGTCAGCCGGAATATCGTCGGCCATCAACAATTTTAGCCAATCTATTAACTCAGAAGTTGATGGCTTCTTCTTCAGGCCTGGAATCTTTCGCACGTCGAAAAAAATATCCATTGCCTGACTCACGAGATCATTTTTGATCTTCGGGTAATGAACATCAATAATTTTTTCCATAGTTAATGTGTCAGGAAATTCAATATAATGAAAAAAGCATCGACGCAGAAAAGCATCAGGTAGCTCTTTCTCGTTGTTACTAGTAATTACGATGATTGGGCGAGTTTTAGCTTTGATTAATTCCTTCGTCTCATAAACAAAGAATTCCATTTTATCCAGCTCTAACAATAAGTCGTTAGGAAACTCTATATCTGCTTTATCGATCTCATCAATGAGCAATACACATTGTCCATCACTCTGGAATGCCTGCCAGATTTTGCCTTGTATAATGTAGTTAGAGATATCATGAACTTTTTCGTCACCAAGTTGGGAGTCTCTAAGCCTCGAGACTGCGTCATATTCATACAGCCCTTGCTGAGCTTTAGTGGTTGACTTGATATGCCATTGAATGAGGGGTAGTTCTAAAGCTGTGGCAATTTGCTCAGCGAGCATTGTTTTGCCAGTGCCTGGCTCTCCTTTAATCAAGAGAGGTTTTTGTAACTGAATTGCGGCATTCACTGCCATTTGTAGCTCATCAGTAGCCACATATTCTTTAGTGCCGGTAAAGATCATCGGTATATTTCCACTGCTTATAAAAATGCGCGTATTGTAAAGCTCAGACCAAGATTAATACAGAAAAACTCAGGACGAATACTCTGGATAGTTCATAAAAAAGTGTATAGAAATCCGAGTTTTTATATTCCTAAAAGTCGCACCCTGAGTGAGCTAATTATATCTAGGACAAAGTATCAAAGGCCTCACCTAAACTGCTAATTAATCGGGCACAAACCTTTGGCGAAAAGGGCCGCATAAATAACAAACCAGCTGTTTTATAAAATATTAGAAAGAAGAATAAAGAATTTTTTTCTGTGTAAAACACCTTAATAAATCTAGGTATCTTTCTGAATAGGCTAAATATTTAATTTTTTATTATTTTAGAACATTATCTTCGTTTTTGAACAAAATAAAATAAAGTAGCCGCCACTTCAGCGCTAATCACTGACAATAATAGTGGAATTGCAGCCCTACTAGTCGCCTCTCCACCAATCGTGATTAAATCAAGGGTCATTACCATTAAAGCCGGCGCAAAACTCTCGCCCTGCGCATTCGCATACCAAGGGGTCAATATCATGGCAGCGGCTACTGATCGGAGCGAGTAGGAGGACCACACTGCAGACTTGAATGCGGTTAAGAACCAAAACAAAGAAAAAAATACTCCGCCCGCCGCAAGGTAAATCAACCAAATTATCCAATAGTTAGCCTCGGCGACCATAATTTAGGATTCCACCCAAGTGATAATATGCTCTTCATACCCATCTGGATGCACGTATTCTTCAGACAGTATTTTCTGTTTTACCGAAATTCCTGCATTTTCAATACTATTAGATGAACCTGCCAACAGTGGGTGCCATTTGAATAAAGGTTTATTTTCAGCCCTTAGCCGGTAAGCACAAGTATTTGGCATCCAGTTTGAGTTTTGACGATACATTTCCTTTACGTTTAAACAAGCAGGGACCAAGGTAGTTCTTTGATCATAACTTGTGCAACGGCAATCCGTTTTACTTAGATATCGACAGGCTACTCTCGTCCAGTGCACCTCTGAAGTTTCTTTATCTTGAACCTTCTTAAGACAACAGCGGCCGCAGCCATCACAAAGCATTTCCCATTCTTTCTTAGACAGTTCTTCTAGGGGCAATTCCCAAAATTTCAGTCTTAATGGTTTATCTTTAGTCACAATTTATTCTACCGAGAAAATAGCGGACTGATTTCTTCCTCGAGAATCTCTCTTCGCCAACCTGAAAGGTCGTCTTCCCAGAGCAACTCTCCTGTATTTTGATAATTTCGTACTAATTTTTGCAACTGACGCTTACGAGCAAGCAATTCTGGTGCGATCGTTAATCTTTCCGCAATTTCAGCAACCACTTTCTGACATGATTTTAATTTCTTCCGTAACAAAGGACTAAGTGGAAAATTAAGTATTGAACGATCTACTTCTGAAACATCTCCAACCAAAGAATCTATTATCTCGATAATTTCATTACCGTAACGAGAGTAAAACCTTCTATCACTGAAGGCAATAGACTTGAAATTCTTTACTGAGCCTTCAAGAGACAGGTTTAAAAGGTCACTGTCTTTCGCTATCCAATTACGAGGCTTATTTAAACACCTTGCTTTTTCTTCTCGCCAAAGACAAAGACCTCGTAACTTTGCCAAATCCTGATTGTTTAATTTCCAAGCATTGCTGATACCGGCATAAGCATTTTTCCAATTTATCTGATTTTCAAGCTCAAAAACCAATTTAGACTGAAGTTTGCACTCTTCTTCAAACCACGCGGTTCTATTCTTAGCTTCTAATTGCTCAAGCAATCTATCTTGAAGAATCGATAGGTAACATACATCATTCGCGGCATAAACCAATTGCGCATTGCTTAGTGGTCTTTTTCGCCAGTCCGAACGAGTTTCGTCTTTCGCGATCTCACTATTCAAAAGCAACTTAACTAGGCCCTGATAGCTTATGGAAAAACCTAAACCATTAAATGCTGCAGCTAACTGAGAATCAAAAAGATTAGATGGGGTGCATTGAATAGAGGTATACAGTAAATTTAAATCTTCGCTACTCGAATGGATAGCAAACTGAAGCTCAGCCATGTTTAGCAAAGCACAAAATCCACTCCAGTCAGAAACACATAGAGGGTCAACTAAATAACAAGCAGTGGCATCTGCTAGCTGCAATAAACCAAGCTTAGGGTAAAAGGTATTGGTTCTTACAAATTCAGTATCGAATGAAATGGTATTAAGTTCAGCCCAGCTTTTACAAAGCAAATCAAATTCAGTTTGGCTTTCAATTAAGTGTATAGGGAAATCATTGGCAGCCCTCATAACCTAATTACTTTTCATAACTTTTCTTCCAGTAAAGGCATGACTCAAGGTGCCACCATCAACAAATTCTAATTCACCACCAACGGGTACCCCATGGGCTATCCTAGACACTGTCACATCGAAAGGCTTTAATTGCTCGGCGATATAATAGGCTGTTGCATCCCCTTCCACCGTAGGGTTGCATGCTATGATAACTTCATCGAATTTTTCAATTTCGATTTTGTCTAAGAGCTGACTTATTCCGAGTTGTTCAGGACCAATCCCATCGATCGGAGAAAGGTGGCCCATTAAAACAAAATAAAGCCCCCTAAAAGTGCCAGATTGTTCGATAGCAAATATATCAGCAGGCGACTCGACTACGCAGCAAATCTTTCTATTTCGTGAATGACTAGCGCAGATTCGACAAATGTTTTCTTCGGTCAAGGTACGGCATTTTTGGCAGTTTCCAACCGAATCTAATGCTGCTGCAAGTGACTGGCCTAGCTTTACACCGCCGCTGCGATTTCGCTCTAACAAATACAAAGTCATTCGCTGAGCAGATTTTGGCCCTACACCAGGAAGGCAGCGAAACGCCTCAATTAACTGATCTATTAATGGGCTAGACTTCATAATAATCAAAATGGAAATTTGAAGCCTTCTGGCATTTTCAGATTCCCTGTCATACCGCCCATTGCTTCTTTATTTTTATCTTCAAGCTTACGAACAGCATCATTTACCGCCGCAGCCAATAAGTCTTCAATCACTTCTTTTTCTTCAGACATCAATGAGTCGCTCAGGTTTACTTTCACCACATCATGACGACCATTCATATCGACTGTAATCAAACCAGCTCCAGCCTCACCTTTGATTACGATATTAGCGAGATCTTCCTGTGCTTTTTGAAATTGTTCCTGTATTTTTTTTGCCTGCTTCATTAACTCATTTAAATCTGTCATCTCATTACTCTTTTATAGGAGAAATACTTTCTTTTGCTAACTTCGCTGAAAAATGACGCAACAATTCCTGAACATTTTCATCATTTTCAAACTCATCGATCATTTCGTTTTGCGCTTCTTGTTTAAGTCTCAGGAACAACATTGCAGGGGTTTCCTTGTTAACCTTACCGATTTCAATTTTTACGACTATAGGCTCTTCGAGAAAATCGCTAAGTGATTGCGAAAGTTTTGGTAATATATCTTCGCTATATACTGCACTTTGATCTTCACTCAAGACCAAAAAGAAATCTTGCCCTTTTTTATACTTAAACTC
>MDSW01058122.1_pt1 | contig 17818 bp, 17 predicted proteins | sample 811171 | NCBI WGS metagenome assembly MDSW01 (sample SAMN05326641, study PRJNA326480) | marine metagenome | isolation source: seawater | place: Atlantic Ocean: North West | collected 2012
GTATTAAATAGCGTTGTTTTTCCTGCTCCATTTGGACCAATTAAACCAGTTATTGAGCCCTGATTAACTTTTAAAGTAACATTATTGACAGCTTTTAATCCACCAAAATTTTTATTTAAATTATTAATTTTAAGCATTATTTGATAATTTTTTCTTATTATAATTTATATCTATATTTAAAACTAAGCCCATTGAAACAATTATAGTTAACATAACAGTTCCGCCATATGAAATTAATGGTAAAGGAATTCCTACTACTGGCATTAATCCTGATACCATTGAGATGTTCATTATCACATAAATAAATAAATTAGAACCTATGCCTAAAGCCAAAAATCTTCCAAAAGAATGATTTGATTTAATGCTGACTAAAAAACATTGTGTGATTAAGATTAGGTATAATATTATGATAAAAATACTTCCAAGAAATCCGAATTCTTCTCCAATAAGTGTAAAAATAAAATCAGTTTGCTTTTCAGGAAGATATTCTAAATAAGATTGAGTGCCCTGTAAAAAACCTTTACCAGAACTGCCACCAGAACCTAAGGCAATTTTAGATTGGATTAGCTGATACCCCTGACCTAAAGGATCAGATTCAGGATCTAAAAACGATATAATTCTATTTTTTTGGTATGGCTTAATTAAACCCCACATAATTGGTATTGATGCTAAGGAAATTACTATTCCAACGAAAAACTTCCATATTTTAACACCGCAAATAAAAAGAATTATGACTCCTAATAAAAGAATACTTAATGCAGTTCCTAAATCAGGTTGCTTAATAATTAAAATAAATGGTAAAAAAATAATTAAAATTGGAATTACTAGATTAATAGGATTCCCAATTTGATCAAATTTAAGATCATGATAAAATCTAGCTAAAGCAAGAACAATTGATACTTTTATTATTTCTGAAGGCTGAATGCTATAACCAAAAAAATTTAACCATCTTGATGCACCTTTTCCTAAAACTCCAACAATTTCAACTGAAAATAATAATAAGAGGCTTAATATAAAAAAAATATATGCATACTTATATATATTTTCTAATTTTATCATACTTAAGACAATTGCTAAAAAAAGAAAAATAGCTAATCTAACTAGATGTCTATTCGCCCAAGGAGAGTAAGAACCTTCTGCGGCGGAATAAAGTCCTCCAGCCCCAATCAATGATATAAGAATGATTAAAAAAATTATTAAATAATTTAAATTTTTTATTTTATTTAAAATCATAACTCAATTTTATTTATATAATTAAATATTTTTTTTGCTATTGGAGCAGCGGTTGAAGCTCCTGATCCACCGTGTTCAATTACAACTGAAATAGAATATTTTGGTTTTGTGGAGGGCATATAACCTACAAATAAAGCATGGTCTCTATTTTTCCATTCTATTTCCTTTTTTCTAAAATCTTCACTTTCACGTTCAGAGAGAGATATTTTTTTTACTTGAGAAGTTCCTGTTTTGCCGGAAAATTCTATATCATTTAATTTTGATTTGTAAGCCGTACCTTTAGCTTCATTAACCACTTTAAACATAGCCTGTTTTATTAACTTAATTTCTTTTGAATATTTTTCTAACTTTCTAATTTTAATACTCTTTTTAAAAGTAAGAGTTGGATTTATGATGTTACCTTCTGAAGCAATTATGGATGTCATAACTGCCAATTGTAAAGGATTAGCTAATACAAAACCTTGACCTATTCCAGTAATTAGCGTTTCACCAGCATACCAGCTTTCTCCTAAAGTATTTTTTTTCCATTTTTTGCTTGGTATTATGCCTTTTTTTTGATTTTCTAACTCAAAATCATAAATTTGACCTAAGCCAAAATCAAATGCTACTTCAGCGATTCTATCTATTCCTAGTTTTTTAGCTAATTCATAAAAAAATACATCACAAGATTCTTTTATACCACTTATGACATTCATGCTTCCATGACCTTTAGTTTTCCAACAATGGTAAGGTCTGTCTCCAAATTCTATTTTTCCATTACAAAAAAATTTTGAATCAAGATTAATCATTTGATGCTTTAAAGCAGCAATAGCCACGATCATTTTGAAAGTTGATCCTGGAGAATATAGGCCTTGAACTGATCTAAAAGTAAGTGGCGCTAAACTATCATCTAATAAATTTTCCCAGTAATCTTTATTTGGTTTTTTTATAATTTTATTAGAGTCATAAGTAGGTATAGAAGACATACATAGAATTTCACCATTTTCAATATTCATTACAACAATTGATCCTGCTCTATGTGCTTTCAGTAAATTAATTGCATATTTTTGTATTCTATTATCAATAGTTAAAATTACATCATTTCCTTTAATGCTATCTTTTCTTGAAATTTCTCTAATAATTCTACCATATGAATTTACTTCAATTTCTCTTTGACCTGCATTTCCAACAAGGGTTGTATTGAAAGATTTTTCTAAACCCTGCTTTCCTATATCTAAGTTAGGCATGTTAGAGATAAATGGAAGTGATAAATCTTTTTCATTTGGTTGACTTACATATCCTAATATATGTGAAAAATTTTCTTTCATTGGATAAGTGCGAATATAATCTTCATCAATACCAATGCCAGGCATATTAAACTTATTTGTCTCAATTTTTTCTAAAGTAGACCAATCAATATTTTCAGCAACTTTTATTTTGTCAAATTTTTTTACTTTTTTTGATAATTCAATAATTTTTCTTCTTTTTTTAAAATCAATTTTTAAATAATTTCCTAAAACGTTTAGAGAATAATTTACTGAATCAGTATTTTCAGGAATTAAATATAAATCATAAACCTTTTTGTTGGTTGCTAATATTTGATTATTTCTATCATAAATTTCACCACGAAGTGGTAAAAGAATTTCTAAATCAATTTGATTATTTTTTGATAACAATTTATATTTTTCAGAGTCAGAAATTTGTATTTTGTATAAGCGCCAACCAACTATACTAAATAGAGAAATTTTTAATAAATATAAAAAAAAAGTTCTTCTATTTAATACACTAAATTGTTTTTTATTATCTGAATAGAACATTAGGATTTATCAATCTTTGAAAATAAAAAAATTGTGGGCAAAATCATAACTATAGTAATAATTAATATTTTAAAAACATTAATATAATTAACTTTATAATTAAAAATTAAATAACCTAAATACATTTCTAAAATAAATATTAAATTAATGATAATAATTAGTAAAATTAAAATTTTCCCTGAAGTTAAATTAAATAGATATTTTTTAAATAATGAAACTATAAATAAAAAAATAATAAAACTAATTAAGTGCGGCCCTATATTATTAAATAAAGAAATATCAAATAATACTCCATATATGAAAACTATAAAATAAATTAAAAAATTAAAATAATAAAAACAAATATATATGATTGTTATATGGGCTAACACATAAAAAATTAAATTAATAATTTCAAAATTAATAATATTATTTAAACTAACACAAAAACTAAAAAAAAGAATTAAATGAAAAATATAAACAGGGGGAAAATATTTTGCAAATTGCATTATTCAGATTTTACAACTTGAACATATTCAATATTGTTAAAATCAACAAAAGGTAGAACATAAAATCTATTCTTTTTAATTTTTACTATCTTGCCAACTAATATATCAGGCGGAAAAATTGAAGCATTACCACTAGTCACTAACAAATCTCCTTTTTTTGGAAGATTATCATCTTTAATAAATGAACTTACTAGATGTGTGCCATCTTCAGAGCCCATAACTATAGATGATTGACCGGTTGAAATAGATTTAACAGGTACAGATAAATTCTGATCTACTATTAATAATACCTTTGAATTATTCTTTGAAGCACTAATTATTCTTCCAACCAAGCCTCTATGATTTATTACACTCATATCATTTTTAATACCACTTTTATATCCAGCATTAATATTTATAGTTTTAGAAAATAAAATATCATTTCTATTAATTAATGAAGCAGTTTTAACTAAAGTTAAATTATTATCTGTTGCATTTAACAATTTTTTTAAAACTCTATTTTCTCTTGAGTTTTGAATTGCTAGTATTTGCCATTTTTTCAATCTTAATATTTCTTCTTTTAATTTTATGTTCTCATCTTGTAAAATAACAAAATTATTAAATTGATTTATTGCATTGAAAGAGGCAGTAACAGGAAGTGAAACAATTTTAGTTACTGGGTTTATAATTTCATTTGAAACCGATTTTATTCTATCAATTAAATAATAATCAGTCTTTGTAAAAAATATTAAGAGAAATGAAAAAATAAAAACAATCGAAGCAGATGTATTATTTAAAATTTTACTTTTAGATAGTAATCTAAATTTAAATTTTGGAATCATATTTCTTAATCAGTAGCAAACACATCACTTAATTTAGATTTTTCTTCAAGAGCTTTTCCAGTTCCCATAACAACACATAAAAGTGGGTCTTCTGCAATTGATATTGGTAAGCTGGTAGATCTTCTTAATACCTTATCTAAATTACCTAGTAGTGAACCTCCACCTGTTAACATAATACCGCGTTCAACAATGTCTGCAGCTAACTCAGCTGGAGTTTGTTCAAGTGCTCTTTTAATTGTATCAATAATTTGAGCAACTGGTTCTGCCAACGCTTCAGCACTTTGTCTTTCTGAAATACTAATTTCTTTAGGCAAACCAGTAATTAAATCTCTTCCTTTGACTAACATAGTTTTACCTTCACCATCGTCAGGAGGGCTTGCAGATCCTATATCTTTTTTTATTGTCTCTGCAGTTGACTCACCTATTGCTAATTTATGAGTTGTACGCATATATTCAGTAATTGCTTCATCAAACCTGTCTCCTGCTGACTTTACAGAGGTGGCTAGAACAACTCCGCCTAATGATAATACTGCAACTTCTGTTGTGCCTCCACCTATGTCAACAACCATAGAGCCAGTAGGTTCACCAACAGGAAGACCAGCTCCAATAGCAGCTGCGACAGGCTCTTCAATCAAGAAAACTCTTCTGGCGCCTGCCGCATCAGCAGATTCTCTAATAGCTCTTCTTTCAACATTAGTTGCCCCTGATGGAACACATATAACAATTTGTGGATTTGATAATGTTCTTCCCCTGTGAACTTTTCTAATAAAATGTTTTATCATTTGCTCAGCAACTTCAAAATCTGCAATTACTCCATCTTTCATTGGTCTAATTGCTTTAATTTTGCCAGGAGTTCTTCCGAGCATCTGTTTTGCTTCATTGCCAACGGCTAAAACTTGAGTATTAGTTGGATTTTCTATTGTAGCAACAACTGAAGGTTCATTTAAAACAACACCTTCTCCCTTAACATAAACTAAAGTATTTGCGGTACCTAGATCAATTGCCATATCCTTTGAAAATAAACTAAATAATCGTTCTACAACCATATAAATTAAACTCCTTCTATTTTTAAATCATCAGATTTATCAGTAAATTTTTTTGTTTTTTTGAAAATTAATCGATTTAAAGCATTAATATAAGCTTTAGCAGATGCTACTATAATATCAGGGTCACTTCCTTTTGCTTGTGCAGAAAAACCATCATCTTCAAGCCTAACAGTTACTTCTCCTTGAGCATCAGTACCTGCTGTAATTGCATTTACTTGATATAATTTTAATGAATAATTTGTTGATGTTATTTCTTTTATAGCATTAAAAGTTGCATCAACAGGTCCATTTCCATTGCATTGTTTCATTTTTTCTTCATTTTCAATTTGTATAGAAAGCCTAGCCTCATGTTTTTCGAGAGAGCCCGCATTAACCTCCAATGATACAAATTTAATATGTTCATTATATGATGCTGCCCTATCCTCAACTAAAGCAATTAGATCTTCTTCAAAGATTTCCTTTTTTTTATCGGCTAAATCTTTAAACCTACCAAATAATTCCATAAGCGCATTATTGCCTGGTTCATAGCCTAATTCTTTTAATTTTTCAGAGAAAGCATGTTTTCCTGAATGTTTTCCTAAAACTAATGATGATTTATTTAGTCCAACTGATTCAGGCGTCATAATTTCATAAGTTCCAGAATGTTTTAACATTCCATCTTGATGAATGCCTGCCTCATGTGCAAAAGCATTTGCACCAACTATAGCCTTGTTTGGCTGAACAGGAAAGCCAGTAATTGAAGAAACTAATCTTGAAGCTTTTATTATAAAATTACTTTTAATGTCTGTATGAAATGGCATTAAATCTTTTTTTACTTTTAAAGTCATTACTATTTCCTCTAATGAAGAATTTCCTGCCCTCTCGCCCATACCATTAATTGTACACTCAACTTGCCTAGCCCCTTCTTTTATAGCAGCTACATTATTTGCAGTAGCTAATCCTAAATCATTATGTGTGTGAGCAGAAAGAATTGCTTTGTCAATATTTGCTACATTATTTTTAACTTTTTTAAAAATTTTTCCAAATTCATCAGGTAATGTATAACCTACTGTATCAGGAATATTTATTGTTGTAGCACCACAATCGATTGCTAGTTCAATACATTGGTATAAATAATCTAAATTTGATCTACCAGCATCTTCACAACTCCACTCAATGTTTGGACATAAATTTCTTGCGTAAGTAACTGTTTTTTTTATAGCTTCTAAAACCTCTTGTTCTGTTTTTTTTAATTTATATTTCATATGCAGAGGACTTGTAGCAATAAAAGTATGAATTCTAGGTGATTTTGCGTATTGAACAGCTTCCCAAGATCTCTCTATATCTTTCAAATTTGCTCTTGCAAGACCTGCAATTGTAGAGTTTTTTATTTTTTTACTTATTTCTCTCACTGCTTCAAAATCTCCATTTGATGCAATAGGAAATCCAGCTTCAATAATATCAACTTTCATTTCATCAAGAACTTCAGCAATTTGAAGTTTTTCCTCCAAATTCATTGAAGCTCCTGGGGATTGCTCCCCATCTCTTAAAGTCGTATCAAATATATATATTTTTTCAGTCATTAATTTTTATCTATACACTAATCTTATCATTATTAAATGATCATCTAATTTTTCGACTTATCAACCATTTTACCTTCTGCAATCCAAGGCATAAGAGTTCTTAATTTTTCACCAATAGCTTCAATAGAATGTTCAGCATGTTTTTTTCTCATAGTCTTGAATTGAGTTTGGCCATTCTTATGTTCACTCATCCATTCTTTAGCAAACTGTCCAGATTGAATTTCAGATAATATTTTTTTCATTTCTTTTTTTGTGTCTTCAGTTATCAATCTTGGGCCTCGAGTATAATCACCGTACTCAGCAGTATTAGAGATTGAATAACGCATATTTGCCATTCCGCCTTCATAGAGTAAATCAACAATTAATTTTACTTCATGTAAGCATTCAAAATAAGCCATTTCTGGAGCATAACCAGCTTCAACCAAAGTTTCATATCCTGCTAATATAAGATGAGTTAACCCACCACATAATACAGATTGTTCACCAAATAAATCTGTTTCACACTCTTCTTTAAATGTAGTTTCAATTATTCCAGCCCTACCACCTCCGATTGCAGACGCATATGCAATAGCAATTTCTAATGCATTACCTGATGGATTTTTATCAACAGCTACTAAACAAGGTACACCAGCACCTCGAACATATTCTGCTCTAACTGTATGGCCCGGTCCTTTAGGAGCAATCATAATCACATCAATACTATCCTTTGGTTTAATTAAATCAAAATGTATATTTAAACCATGAGCAAATGCTAAAGCTGTTCCATCCTTTATATTAGGTTCAATATTATTTTTAAATATTTCAGATTGAAGCTCATCAGGTGTCAGTATCATTATTATGTCTCCCCAAACTGCTGCTTCTGATGGATTCATAACTTTAAAATTAGCATTTTCTGCCTTTGCTCTAGTAGATGAATCTTCCCTCAAAGCTATGGCCACATTTTCAAATCCTGTATCCCTTAAATTCATAGCATGTGCATGTCCTTGGCTACCGTAACCAACAATTACTATGTTCTTATCTTTTATTAAATTTATATCTGCATCTCTATCATAATAAACTCTCATTATTCCTCCTCATTTTTTTTAAAAGTTGAAATTGCTACTGGTCCACTTCTAACAATTTCAATTTTCGTAATTTGACTTATTTCTTTTATAAAACTATTTATTCTTTCAGATGCTCCTGCAATTTCAAAAATAATTGAATTATTTTCATTTTCTATTTTTCTTGCTCTATAAAAATCACATATTTGATAGACATTTTTTTTATTACTTTCATTTACATATATATATACTAATGCAACTTCAGCTTCAACTGAGCTTCCTTCTTGGTCTAAATTAGTAACACTATGGACAGGAACAATTCTAAGTAATTGTTTTTCAATTTGACTTACTACTTCTTCAGTGCCCTGAGTAACAATAGTAATTCTTGAAATATGTTCGTCATTACTTACCTCAGCTACATTCAAACTTTCTATATTGTATCCTCTTCCTGAAAACATTCCAATAACCTTTGCCAAAACTCCAGGCTCATTATCAACTAAGACAGTTAATATATGTCTATTATTTTCCGAAATCTTATCAGGTGAATCATATACTGATTTATTCATTAAACTAGTATCTTTCCTTTCTCAGCAGATTTTTTATCTTGTTCTTGTTCTTTACTTAAAAGCATTTCATTATGAGCTGAACCACTTTGAATCATAGGAAAACAATTTTCTTCCTTATCAACCCATATATCCGCTATTACAGTTTTATCATTATTTATCATTTCATTAATTACTTCATCTAATTCACTAGCTTTTTTTGCTCTTAAACCTACTGCTTTGTAGCTTTCAGCTAACTTTACAAAATCGGGTAAACTATCAGTATAGCTTTCTGAATATCTTCCTCCATGTAACAACTCTTGCCACTGACGAACCATACCCATGTACTCATTATTTAAAATAAATATTTTTACAGGAAGGCGATACTGAACAGCTGTACTCATTTCTTGTAAATTCATTAATATTGAGGCATCACCTGCAATATCAATAACTAATGCATCGGGATTGGCAACTTGAGCACCAATAGCAGCAGGAAATCCATAACCCATTGTTCCTAATCCTCCTGATGTTAACCAACGATTAGGTTTTTCAAATTTATAATATTGTGCAGCCCACATTTGATGTTGGCCTACTTCTGTAGTTATAAATGTATTTTTATTTTTTGTTAAATCATATAATCTTTTAATTGCAAATTGAGGTTTAATACCTTCAGAATTATTACTGAATTTCAAACAATCAATCTGTTTCCATTCATCAATTTTTTTCCACCATTTTGCTAAACTATCTTTTTCAATTGAAAAATTATTTTTTTTCCAAATATCAATCATCTCTTTAATTACTATTTTAACATCTCCAACTATTGGAATATCTACATTAATTGTTTTATTAATATTGCTTTCATCAATATCAATGTGGATTTTTTTTGAATTCGGCGAAAAAGCGTCTAGTCTACCTGTAACTCTATCATCAAATCTAGCACCAATATTTATCATTACGTCGCAATCGTGCATTGCCATGTTAGCTTCATACATCCCATGCATGCCTAACATTCCAAGTGAATTTTTGTGTGAAGAAGCTATTACTCCAAGCCCCATTAATGTCATTGTTGCAGGTGCTTTTACCATTTCTACAAATTCTGTAACTAATTTAGAAGCTATTGGTCCAGAATTAATACACCCACCACCAATATAAAAGATTGGTTTTTTTGCTTTTGAAATTACTTCAACAGCTTCGTTTAATTTGCTTTTATTTGTATCAAACTTAGGTTCAAACAAACGATGTGAAGGAATAATTATTTTATTTTTCTCAATATATTTTCCTTTCGAAAATTGTACGTCTTTTGGAATATCAATTAAAACTGGTCCTGGTCTTCCATTTTTTGCAATTTCAAACGCTTCATGAAAAATGTATGAGAGTTTGTTTGCATCTTTAGCTAAATAATTATGTTTTGTGCAAGGTCTTGTAATTCCAGTAGTATCACATTCTTGAAAAGCATCGCTTCCTATTAAATGTTGAGGAACTTGACCAGTTATACAAACTATTGGAACGCTATCCATCATTGCATCAGTTAATCCAGTAACTACATTTGTTGCTCCCGGTCCAGAAGTAACTAAAACCACTCCTGTTTTTCCTGTTGATCTTGCGTAACCTTCAGCAGCATGTATAGCTCCACCTTCTTGTCTTACTAAAACATGACGAATTGAATTTTGTTTAAACAAAGTATCATAAATAGGTAAAACTGCCCCACCTGGATATCCAAAAACAACTTCAACCCCTTGATCAGCAAGAGATTTAAGTACTATATCTGCACCTGTTAGTTCATCATTCATTGAGGGGATCTCATAGGCTGTGGATAAAATAAAATCAATAATTTAGTTAAGAAATTGGCATTTTAATTGAATTTAATTCAATTTCATCGGGAAATTCCTTAATTTGCTGGTGAATTTCTAAATTCGTTGACCCCCACCAAGTGTGCTGCCTTTTTACATAATTTCTAGTAACTTGTTGGCTTAAATTGATACATTCTTCAATTGTAATTTGTTTATCCAAATATTTAATGATTTCTGGAACACCATGGGCCTTCATAATTGGTAGTGAATTCTCTAAATTTAATGTTAATAAATTTTCAACTTCTTGAATAGCTCCTTCATTCATCATTTTAATAAATCGATTATCTACTCTCTCATAATTTTTTGAACGATCAGGTTGAAATAAAAAAATAAAATAATTAAAATTTTCTATATATTTTTTTGATTTATTTTTAATCCAGTTACTTAAAGGTACTTTTGTAAAAGTATAAACTTCCCATATTCTTTTCAATCTATTAATATCATTGATATTTATCTTAGTTAATGATTCATCATCAAATGAAGATATCAATTTATAGAAATTATTGATACCCATTTTATTTAATGCTTTTTCAGATTCATACTTATAATCTTCTGGGATTGTTGGGATATCAACTAATCCATTGATCAATTTATCAATATACATTCCAGTTCCACCTACTAATATTGATGGAATTTTTTTTTCTGATAGTTTTTTAATTTTTCTTGAAGCATCTTCACACCATCTTGCAACATTGTATCTATCGTTACTTTTAATATAACCATATAAATGGTGATTGATTTGTTTTATTTCTTTTTTTGAAGGTCTAGCGGTTAAAACATTTAAATCTTTATAAACCTGCATACTATCAGCATTAATAATATGACCATTTATTTTTTTTGCTAAATCTAATGCTAGTTTTGATTTACCAATTGCGGTAGGTCCGACAATAAAATAAATTGGTGAAATCAATTTTCTAAAAACTTGACTGTAATCCAAATAGATTTTTCATCTCTTAAAACCTTCAAAAGCAAAGATGACCTGCCTGTTTTCTTAATTTTATTAATTGTTATTTCAAAATTTTTTGGGCCAGTAATTTCTTCTCTATTAATTTCATTAATTATATCGCCAATTTGTAATTTTGTAACTTCTTCATCTATTTTTGTTACTAAAACTCCCTTATTATTTTCTGTTTTTGATATGCTGATACCTAAAGAATTAACTTGAATATCATTATCTTTTCTTTCGACATAAGATTTTTCAGGCAACTCTCCTAATTTTACTTTTATTGAAATTATTTTATTTTTCCTCCAAACTTCAACAACTGCAACGGAACCTACATCAGCTTCAGCAACAACTCTTGGTAAATCTATCATTCTTGTTATTTCAAAATCATTAAAACGAAGAATAACATCTCCTGCCTCTATTCCCGCTTTTTTTGATGGTCCATTTGGATCTACATTTGATACGAAAGCGCCTTTTTCATCAGGTAAACCAAGGCTTTCTGCAAAATCTTTTGATACAGGTTGTATTTGAACACCTAACCACCCTCTTTTAGTGCGTCCAAAATCTACAAGTTGTTGAATTATTTTTTTTGCACTATTTGATGGAATAGCAAAGCCCAAACCTATACTACCTCCAGTTTGTGAAATGATTGCAGTATTAATACCAATAACCTCGCCCTCAACATTAAACAAAGGTCCGCCAGAGTTGCCACGGTTAATTGATGCATCAGTTTGGATAAATTTAACATAGGGACCACTTCCAATATCTCTAGAAATTGCAGAAACAATACCAGTTGTAACAGTTCCACCTAAGCCTAATGGATTACCTATTGCTATTGTCCAATCCCCAACTCTCATTGCATCAGAATCTCCCCACTTTATAGCAGATAGTGTATTTTTATTATCTGGAATAATTTTTAAAACAGCTAAGTCTGCTTTAGGATCTCTACCCAATAATTCAGCTTTATATTCTTCCTTATTAGATAAAATTACACTTATTTCATCTGCACCTTCAATTACGTGATTATTTGTAACTATAATCCCACTATTATCTATTACGAAACCTGATCCTAATCCTACCATTGGTCTTTGTGATGGCGAGTTTCTTTGTTCTCTGTCAAAATATTCTTTAAAAAACTCATCAAATGGTGAGCCTTCAGGAAACTGAGGCATAGATTGTTGATTGTTTACAATAGTTGTAGATGCAATACTTACAACTGAAGGTGATAATTCTTCAACTAAATCAGCAAAGCTCTCAGGAACAGCAAAAACATTAGCAGGTGCTGTAATAAAATAAGTAAATACAAATAATTTTAAAAATTTGATCATTAATTTTCAATAAAATCTTAAGATTAAATAAATTAGAGATAGGCCTAAGACAATAAAAAAAAATGAGAAAGCTTTTATTTTTTTAGGGTCAATTTTCTTTAGTTGTTCTAAATATTTAATCAAATTATTAGAAAAAAAATAATATAACAAACCTTCAAATACCAGCACTATGCCAATACTTAGAATCATAAGTTTCAACATTATTAATTTTTTTCAATCTCTCCAAAAAACTTTTCACAAACTTCTCCAGGAACTATAACCATTGACATTTCAGTATCACCAAAAGTTTCTTTACATGCCTGCATTGTCCTTAAAAAATCAAAAAACTCTTTATCCCTTCCGTACGCATCTGCTAATATTTTATTTTTTAATGCATCACCTTCACCCCTAAGAATCGAAGATGTTCTTTCTGCTTCTGCAATAATAACGGTTTGCTGTCTATCAGCAGAAGCTGTAATTTCCTTAGACAACTCCTCTCCTTCAGCTCTAAGTAAATTCGCTTCTTTATCTCTTTCAGATCTCATTCTTTGAAATACATTATTTGAAACTTGTTCTGTTAAATCAGTCCTGCCAATCCTTATATCTATTATTTCTACCCCATAGTTAGATTCTTCATTTTTAATTTGTTTTTGAATACTATTCATAATATTTGTTCGGTCTTCACTTAATAAAGAAGTGAGTGAATATTTGGCAATTACACCCCTAACTGATGCATTAATAATTCTTCCAAATCTATCTGAAAATGTTGCTTCATTTCTGACTGTTTGAAAGAACTTAAGAGGTTCAATTATTCTATATCTAGCAAAAGAATCAACTATGATTCTTTTTTGATCTGATAAAATCATTTCCTCAGGTTGAGGATCAAGGTTTAACATCCTTCTATCAAGAAATACTGCATCTTGAATAAAAGGGATTTTAAAATTTAAACCTGGTTTATGAATTACTTGCTTTGGCTCACCGAATTGAAGAACAATAGCTTGCTTTGTTTCATTAACTATAAAAAAAGCTCCAGTAAAGGTTAAAAATATAACAAAAATTATCAATACTACTATTACATTTCTTACACTAAAATTCATTAGTTAGAACTCCCTTTTTTGTTAAGCTCGTTTAAAGGTAGGTAAGGAACAACACCTTGACCATTTCCACTATCATCTAAAATTATTTTATTTTTACCTTCTAAAACTTCTCTTAAAGTTTCAAGGTATATTCTTCTTCTAGTCACCTCTTTAGCGTCCTTATAACTATCATAAACATCAATAAAGTTTTGAGCCACACCTTCAGCTTGTTTAACCACTTGCTCTTTATATGCCCTTGCACTCTCAACAAGCTTTGCAGCTTCTCCTCGAGCATTTGGTACAATTTTATTTAAGTAAGTGTTTGCTTCATTTACTAATCTTTCTTTATCTTGACGAGCTCTTTGAACTTCATCAAAAGCATCAATAACCTGATCCGGTGGATCAACACTTTGAAGTTGAACAGATTGCACTAATACTCCACTTTCATAACTATCTAAAATATCTTGAAGTATATTTCTAACAACTTGCTCTACTTCTTGTCTTCCCTCAGTAAGAAGAAATTGAAGGTCTCTCTGACCAACTACCTCACGCATTACACTTTCAGACATATCTTTTACTGTAGTTTCAGGATTTCTTAATTTAAACAAAAAGTTTCCAGCATCTTTGATTTTATATAGCACTGTAAATCTAACATCGGCTATATTTTGATCTCCTGTTAACATTAAGCTTTCCTCAATTACTTTTCTCTCAGCATTTGAATTAGTTGAAAAACCAAGATCACTAGCAGCTCTGAAGCCAACATTAATTTTTCTAATTACCTCAACTTTTGGAGTAATTGTTTGTCCAATTGGTGTAGGAAAAAAGTAATGCAAACCAGGAGCAGTAGTACTTCCATTCCATTTTCCAAACAAAAGTTCAACGCCTTGTTCGTCAGGTTCAACTCTGTAAAAACCAGATGCCAACCATATCAAAATTGCTACCAATATAAGTAAAATTATATTTCTTGGCCCACCTATTTTAAAACTTCCAAAACGTTCTTTTGCTTTTTTTATAGAATTTTCAAAATCCATATTGTTGGAATTCCCAGATCCCCATGGATTATTACCATTTCCAGAGCCCCAAGGGTTATTATCGTTATTATTTCTGTTCCAATTCATAATTTAATTGCTAAAATATCTATGTAATACATTAAAAAAACTATTAATCTAACTTATATTTGGGTAAATCATAAAATTTCAAGTATGTCAGAGCAAATTTTAAAATTAATTTACGGAGTTAGCAAAAAATACCAAGATCCATCATCAAATAATGTTTTAGATGAAAAAAATCGAGATTTAAGGATTTTGTATGAAAAAGGTACTGTTACAGTTACATTATCAATAAATCCTCAAAAACATCAAGAATATAACGATTTAATAAATAAATTAAAAAAAGAAATTGAACAAATTAATGGAGTTTCATCTGTAAATATTGCTCTTACTTCTGAGAAAATAAATCCAGCTAGTAATGAGGATAAGCGTTTCAAAATTAATGCTAATAATATTATTGCAATAGCAAGTGGTAAAGGGGGTGTTGGAAAATCAACTTTTGCAGTAAATTTTGCAATTGCAATGAGTCTGATTGGCAAAAGTGTAGGAGTTTTAGATGCAGATATTTATGGTCCGAGTATTCCAAAAATGATGGGAATTTCGAAAAAACCAGAGATTAATTCAGAAAAAAAATTAATCCCAATAGAAAAACACGGTATTAAATGTATGTCTATAGGTTTTCTCGTTGATGTAGAAACTCCAACAATTTGGAGAGGGCCCATGATAATGAAAGCGCTAGAACAAATGTTTAACGGAGTGGAATGGGGTAATCTAGATTATTTAATAATAGATTTACCACCAGGAACTGGTGATACTCAAATTTCTTTAGCTCAAAATGCAAAATTAAGTGGTTCTATTATTTTATCAACTCCCCAAGATATTGCCTTAATTGATGCAATTAAAGGAATAAATATGTTTAGAAGAGTTAATGTACCCATTTTAGGAATTGTTGAAAATATGAGTTATTTTATTTGCAATGAATGTAATAAAAAACATTATATATTTTCTAATGGTGGCGCAAAAAACGAAGCTGATAAAAATGATATTCCTTTTTTAGGTGACTTACCAATAGATATTGATTTAAGAAAAAATTCTGATTTAGGAAACCCTGCGTGTATCTCTAATCCAAATGGAAAAATATCAATTTCGTATACTAACATTGCTAAAAATATTAATCAAAAATTAAATTCTTAAACATTCATCTTTGCAATCAAACTTTCGTGGTGGTTATAATTTTTAAGTATAAAATCATCAACTTGGTAATCTTCTAATCTTTTTTTTTCAAAAAAAAGAGTGGGTAATTTTTTAGTGTTTCTTTCAAGTTGAATTTTAACCTTATCATAATGCTCTTCATAAATGTGGAAATCACCAAGTGTGTGAATAAATTCACCTACTTCTAAGCTACATTCTTTTGCAATAATATGAGTGAGCAGACTATAACTAGCAATATTAAAAGGCACTCCTAAAAACATGTCACACGACCTTTGGTATAATTGACAACTTAAATGATTATTAAAAATATAAAATTGAGAAAATGCATGACAAGGTGGTAATGACATTTGATTCAATTCTGATGGATTCCAAGCTGTTAAAATATGTCTTCTACTATGTGGATCATTTTTAATTCCAGAAATCAGATTAGTAATCTGATCAACTCCATTAAAATCTCTCCACTGAACACCGTATATTCTCCCTACATCACCCTCAAAATTTGCTTTGGGTTTCCAATAATTAGAGTTTGCATTTTCTGTCCAAATTGTTTTTTTATCTTCAAGATTCTCTTTACTATCTTTATATAATATTTCTGCTAACCTTCTTTCGTTGTTAGAGCCTTCTAAAAACCACAATAATTCAGATACAACAGATTTCCATGCTAATTTTTTTGTTGTAACTGCAGGAAAGCCAGCTTTTAAATCATATCTCATTTGGTAACCAAATGCTTTTCTAACCTTCCCTGCTCTGCTATCAATTTCTACTCCGTCTTCTATACAATATTTTAATGCTTCTAAGTATTGTTTCATCTTTTCCAAATTTCAAAATGACATTTGTCATTACAGTCGATTTTTTTTTCCAAATTCATCGATTTTTCTATTTTATTTAAATCAATAAATTTTTCACAATTATAATTACCGTAGATTCTCGTTAAATAAAATTCATTAACTAAATTAAATACCTGATTTAGTATTTCTGGCCCTCCAATTATAAACATATCTTTATTTGAATAATTACTTTGAATATTTTTTAGTTCATAAATTAGATCTCCCTTTATATAAAAGTCAGCACCTGGATATAATTCTGATTTTTGATTTGTTATCAAAACATTAATTCTTGAATCTAAAGGGGATGGCATAAAAGGATCTATCCAGGTAACTTTGCCCATCACAACAATATTGTTTAAGGTATGATTTTTAAACCATTTCAAATCTTCCGAGTTTTTAGGCCAAGGCATTGATGTCCCTTTACTTACACCACCTTTTTCATCAACTGCCATAATTGCTTTTATCATCTCAGTTTAAACTTATTCCACCAATAGCATTTTAGTACAACTAAAAATTAACATTTTTGCATATAAATAAATACTATACTTTGAACTTTTTTTAACTTTGCTTTATAAATACAATGTTGGTTTTCCAACTATAGTAATAAATGCTTTATGTAATAAGCTAAGCGGACCCGGGGGCAGTACCCGGCGCCTCCACCAAATATTATGGGGGCGAAATAGGTTCGACGTTTATCTAAAGATAAAGACTTTACTCGGTATTGTACCACCGTTATCGGGCTATTTTTATAAATGCTAACGATAATAGATTAGCTATTGCTGCCTAATTTAGGTGAGCGCGGTTTGGGGCACCGAGCAACAGAACGCCCCACTAAAGATTCATGTTCTTGTTGTTATTGCTCAGTTTTTTCTCTGAAGAAATAATCTGTGCACGCTGTTTGCACAGTCAGAAAGAGAAAGTGAGAAAAAAATTTTATAATTTTTTATCATTCAGCTTTGTCATAGCCTCACCAGGAGAAAAAGTATAATCATTGTCATCCATCAATTCACCTGAGCTTAAATTGTA
>MDSW01177035.1_pt1 | contig 17813 bp, 7 predicted proteins | sample 811171 | NCBI WGS metagenome assembly MDSW01 (sample SAMN05326641, study PRJNA326480) | marine metagenome | isolation source: seawater | place: Atlantic Ocean: North West | collected 2012
GCCGCCGCCGCCGCCGTGACCCTCGCCGCCGCCCCCGCGGCGAACGCCTCCGAGCTCGGCGAGGTGCGCGTCCCCCCCGTCCCGCGCCGCGCGAACGCGCCGCCTCGCCGCGAGGGGAATGAACGAGCGCGCGAGGTCCCCTCCTCTCTCCAACCTCGACCCCTCCCCTGACTCCCATCCCCCCCCCCGTCCGAACCCCTCTCACCCCACCAGGACCTCTTCGCCGTGTTCGACAAGATCGACAAGGCGGCGGACAAGGTGGAGTCCGCCCTGAACGTCGCCGCGGACGCCGCGGGCAAGGCGGTTGACGCCGCCGCCGCCGCGGGCAAGGTGGTGGCCCCCGTCGCCGAGCGCGCCGCGCAGGCGGCCAAGCCCATCGGCGAGGCCGGCCTCAAGTACGCCGAGCGCACGATCGCGCCCATCGCGAACGACGCCCTCTCCAAGGTGACCGCCGCGGAGCAGTCCGCGCTCTCCGGCGCGGGCGCCGCGATCAAGGCGAAGGGCATCGACGTCGACCCCGCGTTGGGCGCGGCGAAGACCGTCGCGGGCGTCGCCGCCGAGAAGGCGCAGGAGGCGGTGCCCGTCGTCACCGGCTTCGTGGACTACCTCCAGACCGCGACCCCGACCGAGCTCGCCGAGGTGGCGGTCGCCGCCGGCGCGATCTACCTCGCCGTGCCCGTCGTCCTCGGCGGCGTCGCGGGCGCCCTTCGCGGATACGCCGGCTCGATCCGCCCCGTCGAGGCGTACGACGAGGTGCTGAGCGGCGGCAACATCATCATCGTGGACGTCCGCGGCGAGAGCGAGGTGGAGCGCGGCGCGGTCGAGTTCCCGCGCAGGGCCGCGGGGAAGGTCCGCCAGGTCCCGCGCGAGAAGCTCCAGGGCAACTTTAAGAACATGGGCGACGTCGAGGCGACGCTCACGGCGACCAAGGTGGCGTCGCTGAAGGGCGTCAAGAAGGGCACGAAGGTGCTCGTCCTCGACGCCAACGGCCGCGGCGACGCCCCCAAGGTGGCCAAGGCGCTCGGGAGCCAGGGCTTCGGAAAGGTGTTCGTCATCGAGGGGGGCTTCAACGGATGGTGCAACGCCGGACTCGGCGTCACCGCGTGAACGCAGAATCTCGCATCTTTTTCCTTTACACGATATAGGTGAAGAAGAAGAGAGGGGTTCGCGCGCGGCCGAAGAGGAGCGCGAGGAGGGCGGACGCGCGACGCGTACTTGTAGAGCGCGGGTTTTCGTCAGAGATTCGAAAGTAAGACCCGCGCGAAAAGATACGCGCCCTCACGGCGTATCTTCTTCGTCTTTCCCCACGTACCAGAGCGTCGCCACGCGCCTCCTTCGCCCCGAGACGTTCCGCCCGCTTCCGTGCGCGAGCATGGGGTGGAAGAAGATGGCGTCCCCCGGATCGAGCGGCTCGAGGCGGCGCCCCGATTCGTCGAAAAACGACGCCGTCTCAGAGTCGCCCTCCGCGCGAATCTCGTCGGTTCCCGCGCGGGTGTCGTACCGGTCCCTCGCGCCGCGCGGCTCGGGGGTTCGGTGCGTTCGCGATAAGACCTCGAACCCGCCGTTCGTCTCGTCGGACCGGTCGAGCGCGAGGACGACGTTCACGCCTCCGTTTCGATCGAACGCGTCCCTAGCGCGCGGTTTCAAAAAGGAGGCGTCCTGGTGCCACGGGAACCCGGTGCCGATTCTCGCGGCTTTCGCGTTGATCTGATCCACCGCGCACGCCAGGCCGATCGCTCCGCGGTCCGCCCCCAGGCCGCAGAGCTCCATCGCGACGCGCTCGATGAGGGCGCACTCGCGGAGGTCTCGGAACGCGCGCTCGAGCTTCGACGGGGAGGTGATCTTTCGCAGAGCGCCGGGCCGCGCGGCGGCGTCGCCCTTTTTCCCGCTCGCGCTCTGCGTCTCGAACCACGCGCCCTCGATCCGCCGCGAGGACGTCAATAGCGCCGCCCGCGCCTCGAGCGCGTCCGCGGCGGCCTGGAGGTCGGCCACGCGCGCCGCGGAGGCGACGCCGCGAACCACGAGCCAGCCCTCGCGCTCGTAGTGCGCCCTCGCGCGGGCGACGAGCGCGGAGGCGTCCGCCGACGCGGGACCGAGGGCCTCCGAGACGAACGCGTCGCTCTCGGGGCAGTACCGGAGCTCCGAGAGCGGCGCGGAGGGAGGAGCGCCGAGGGCGGCGCGGAGGGGGCGCGCCGCGGGCGCGCGGCGAGGTGGCGAGCGCGCGGGGGGCGCGAGCGAGACGACGCGGCGGGGGAGGCGCGCGAGCGACATGCCGCCGCCCGAGGGCGGCCGCGCCCGCCGGAGTGCGCGCCGCCGAGCGCTCGAGTGCGTCGTGGGTGCAGATGATGATGGATAGGCGAGTCAGGTGCTGTCATCCATCGGGCACGCCACCGCGCCGTTTACCGTCTCCACGCGACCGGGCGCGGGGAAAAGGTCTCGAGTGACGAACCGTCGATCGACGGTCTAATAACGCCCGCCTCCCGCGCGCGCGAAAAAATAACAGACGCCCAGCTACTCCGTACTCCAAGCAAGCGCGCGGTGCCGTGTCGCGTCGTCCACTGCGCCCCGCGGCGCGCTCCTCCCGCGCTCGCGATGCCGGCGGCGGGCGCGGCGCTCGCGCCGTCGTACGGCGCGGTCGGCGCTGGGTCGGACCCCGCGCGCGCCGCGGACCCCGAGTCCCTCGAGCCCGCGCGCGCCGCGCCCTTCATCGGCCGTCTTGGACGCTCCCAGGACGACTTCGATCCCCGGCGCGACGACGCGCGCGGTCCCCCCTCGTCGTCGCGAACGCGCCGGTGGTCGACGGCGGCGGCGCTCCTCGCCCTCGCCGCGCTCGCCGCGCTCGTCGGCGTCGCGCGCCGCGCACCCCGCGCCGAGCCGGACGCGTTCGGCGCGTCCCTCGGGTCCGCCCTCGCGGACGACGACGAGTTCTTCGCGAACGTCGCCGGCTCCCCCCTGGGGCGATGGTACGATCGCCACCCGGCGGAGGCGCACTTCGCGCCGCTCTCCGCGGGCGACCGCCTCAACGACCACGCCCTCGCGAAGCTGTTCAAGATCGCCTGGTTCCCCGTCTTCCGCGGCGAGTTCGTGGAGGACCAGGCGACCCTGCCCACCCACGTCCGCGACGAGCTGGGGGGCACCGGCGAGCGCGTGCCGCGCTTCCTCATCGGCGGCGGCGGCGCGTCCGACGACGCGTCCGACGACGACGACGCCTCCGGGTCGAAAACGTCCCGGCGTAAAGATAAAAAGTCGTCGGAGGGGGAGAAGGAGGAGGATTCGGACGGGGAGGGTGCGAAAGAAAATGCGGGGTCGTCCTCCTCCTCGTCCTCCGCTCGCGTTCGCTCCCGCCGCGCCCCCCTCGGGGTGATCGCCATGCACGGCGCGTTCGGCGGCGTCCGCCAGGAGCAGCCCTCGGCGTACGCGTCCGTCCCCGACCAGATCCCCGTGGTCGCCCTGGACGTGCGCGGCCACGGCGAGTCCGTCCAGGGCTGGGACCGCCTCGGCGTCGACGAGGCGTTCGCGCACCTGCGCTGGCGCGAGATGGCCAACGACGTCGTCGCCGTCGCCGACGACGCGGGGTTCGATCGCGCGATCCTCGGGGGCCACTCCATGACCAACGCGGTGGCGATGTGGGCGTGCGTGAGCCCCAAGATCAGGGATAGGGTCGCGGGGGTGCTGGTGGTGAAGGCGGCGAGCGGGTGGGGCGAACGAAGGGACGCGATGTGCGTCCTGCGCGAGGTGCTGAGGACGCACGCCGCGTTCGCCGCGGTGCTGCGGAGAGCCGACGAGCGACACGCGGAGCGCGTCGCGGAGACGGCCGGGGACGAGACGGAGATGAGCTCGGCGAGGGTGGCGCTGGGGTGGGAGACGCCCGAGGAGAGGACGAGACGTCGCGAGGCGGAGCGGAAGAGCGAGAAGCGCGAGAGCAAGAGCGTCTCGAAGCACTCGAAGCGCTCGTCGTCGGCGCCTCCTACTCGCCGCCACGCGCTGTGGAGCTCCAAGATCGACGCGATGCTCCGCGAGGACGTGCGCTCGGCGGAGAACGCGGCGGAGGTTCTGGGCCACTCGACCGCCGAGAAGATGGCGCTGAAGGCGGACGCCACCGCGCGCGCCGCGCGGCGGTACGCGTCGCACGCCAACGAGTGGTGGGACCACGTCTCGCCGCTGATTCCGGGCACGTACGTCGGGGATAAGACCTCGGACTACCCCTCGGCGTCGGCGATTCGAGACGTCTTCCGGGGCGTCCCCAAACCCGCGATGGTGATCGCCACGCGGTGGTCCAGGACGCACCCGCTCAGAACCGCCAAGGCGCTCGCGTACCTCTCCACCGCGGCGTGGGTGAGGAAGGGGGGGTGGGCGGAGGGGGGGTTCGCGGAGGGGAGCCCGGAGGAAGCCGCGACGTACGAAGCCGACGTCGCCGCGTTCGTGGAGGGCGTCGCGAGGAGGGAGAGGAAACAGGAAGGGTTCGAAACCTTCTGGAAAGACCACCCGAGATGGAACGCGGAAGACGTGGGAGAGGAGGCCGAGGAGGCCGAGGGAGAGGGAGAGGGCGCGAGTGAGGAGGAAATCGAGGAGGAGGAAATCGAGGAGGAGGAGGAGGAGGAGGAAAAGGAAAAGGAGGAGGAGGAGGAGGAAATCGAGGACTTCGGCGCGCTTCCCCGCGACTTGGATTGGGTTCGGCAGGACTACCGCGACCACTACGACGACTACGCCGCCGAGGACGCCGCGAACTCGAGGACCGCGAAGCGCGCGAAACGGCGAAACGGCGCGAAACACGCCGACGCGGTCGAGGGCGAGTCGTACGCGGACGTGGACGATCCCGACGAGGCGGGGCCCTCGGAGGCGGCGGAGGCTGGAACGCTCGGGAGGGGCGCGAGAGGGCGGCGTCGTCGTCGCCGCCGCCCCGAAGACGAGGCGGACGACGAGGCGGACGACGAGGCGGCCGCGTCGCTCGCGGCGACGGACGCGGCGATCGAGAAGGAGCTGGAGGCGGACCGCGACCAGACGCTGAACGAGTGGATGACGTTCACGTTCGGCCCCGACTCGGGCCTGGACGCGCTCGAGCTGGAGAAGGTGTGCACGCCCGGGTGCTGCCAGCTGTGGTACCCGAGGCAGGGCTCGAAGGAGGGCTCGTGCCTCGCGAAGCGGTACGGGACGAAGCACGACATGGAGGCGAGGGCGACGTGCAGAAAAGCCGTGAGGGGCGCGGGGGGGTGAGGCGCGAGACGAGACCAAAAGGGGGGGGAATAAGAGCCCCCGCCGCGACGACGGACCGAAAATACGGCGCCGCGAAAATACAGCTGTGTCTAAAATGAAATGCACCACCCTCCGCGATTCCGCTCATCCGCCGACTCTCGCGAGCCAGGGCGCGAGGTCCTCCGCGCCTCGCCTCGCGAGTTCCTCGGCGGCGGTGGCGCGCAGGATCCAGTACCCGCACGCCGCGGGGACGCCGAGCTGGAGCGCGGCGAACCACCCTCTGCACCACGCGGTCCACACTCGAGCGATTTTCTTCGCCGTCATCGACCGCAACGCGCGATCCCTCCGCGCCTCGTCCATCGGCGCGACCGCGGCGTCGGAGCCGCCGGGGGCGCCGTCTCTCCACCGAGCGCGAGCGCGCGCGCGAGCGCTCACGTTTTCGTCATCGCGCTCGTCTCGTCCATCGCCCCCGTACGCGCGTTCGTTCGCGGCGCGTCGCGTCCGCGCGCTCGGCGCGAACGCGACGTCGTCGTCCACGGTCCGGGCGCGGTCGTCCAGCAGTCCGCGATCGAACGCGTCGCGGCGCGACGGGTCGCCGAGGATCTCGTACGCGGCGTTGACGCGGCGGAACCTGGCGGCCGCGCCCGGGGCGGGGTTCACGTCGGGGTGCCACGTCTTCGCGAGGCGGCGGTACGCGAGCTGCACCTCCTCGGGCGCGGCGTCGTCGGCGACGCCGAGCACGCGATACGGGTCCAGGAGGAGGCCCGCGCCGCGGCGACGAGGCGACGAGGAGGAGGAGGCGCGCGCGGCGACGCGACGCGCGCGGGCGAGACGCGGGGAGGCGCGAACCGGCGACGCCCCGGGCGCGGCGCGGGAGGGGCGCATCGAGGGGTGGGGATGCGCCCCGGGGTGTGCGGCGTCGAAGCAGCAGTCCCCCATCGTGTTCGTCGCGACGCGGCGTTCCAGCTGGCAACATCATTTCGGCGGGCCGGCGACGCGAGCGTCCGAACGAAGTCGAAATCCGTGAAGTGTTCGTGATGATGCCTGTTGATGACGAGGTCAGGCTGGGCGTTTCATCGGGCGCGAAAAAGTGCGGGGCTCCCGGGTCGTCTCTCGCACACGGGGCGGATGCGCGCGGCGGTAACCACCGCGTCCCTCGCCGTCAGCCGCACCCTCTCCGTCCGCGCTCGCCGCCGACCGCGCGCGCTCTCGACGATGTCCGGCCCTCGGGACCCGGGCGGCCCTCGAGACCCGGGCGCGGTGCCCTCGCGCGCGCCCCCCGCCCGCCCCGCGCACCACCGCTTCGTGGACATCGGCGCGAACCTCACGGACGGGATGTTCCGCGGCGTGTACCACGGCAAGGCGTACCACGACGCCGACCTCGAGGTCGTCCTGCGCCGCGCGTGGGACGCGGGCGTGGAGAAGATCATCATCACCGCCGGCACCCTCGAGGAGGCGCGCGAAGCGCTCGCGCTCGCGGAACGCCTCGATCCCCAAACCGACGCGTTCGCGAGCGGCGCTGTTGCGTCGTCGGAGTGCCCTCCCTCCGACGCCTCCCCCGCCGCCCCCTCCCCCTCCCCCTCCTCCTCCTCCTCCTCCCCCCCTTCCTCCTCCGATCGGCGTCGGCTGTTCACGACCGTGGGCGTGCACCCGACGCGGTGCGACGCGTTCGCGGAGAGCGGCGACCCGGAGGCGTACTTCGCCGCGTTGCTCAAACTGATCGAGACCAACGCGTACCCCGAGGGCCGCGTCGTCGCCGTCGGCGAGTGCGGCTTGGACTGGGACCGGACGCAGTTCTGCGCGAAGGAGACGCAGCTTCTCTGGTTCGAGAGGCAGTTCGAGCTCGCCGAGCGAACCAACCTGCCGATGTTCCTGCACTCCAGAGCGTGCGCGGCGGAATTCGCGGAGACGCTGGACAAGTGCCTCCCGCGGCTGACGACGCGAACGGCGTCGGCGTCGGAATCGGCGGACGACGCCAATATAGAAGATATACACCGCAACACCCTCGTCGGTCGTAAACACCACCCGGGCGTCGTCGTGCACTCGTTCACGGGCGGCGAGGATGAGCTCCGCGACCTCGCGTCTCGTCCCGGGGTCTTCGTCGGCGTCAACGGGTGTTCGTTGCGCGGGGAGGCGACGCTCGCCGCGCTCGCCTCCGGCGCGTGCGCGCTCGAGCGGCTGATGCTGGAGACTGACGCGCCGTGGTGCGGGGTGAAGGCGTCGCACCCGGGGTTCGGGGCGATCAAGACGACGTGGCCGGCGAAGGATAAGAAGAAGCGGGCGGGGATCGACTCAGGGGAGACGGTGAAGGATCGAAGCGAGCCGTGTCACGTCGCGCAGGTGATGGAAATACTCGCCGAGACGATGCGGGCGAGCGAAAAAGACGTCGCGGAGGCGTGCAGGGCAAACGCGCTAAGAGTCTTCTTCGGAGACGAAAAAGGAGAACGAGAACGTCCATCAAGCCGCTCTTAGTTCGACGCGAACGCTTTCGTTCATCACGTGAGTCCTGTGTATAAAATCCATCTAGCACCGGTAGAGATGGACGCGTATTTGCCCTTTCGAAAGGAGACTCCCGCGCGCGCGCCGGGTCTTCTCCGCCCGCGCGACCCCTCGTCAGTCACCGCGCGACGCCGCCGCTCGCGGACCACCGATGGAACGCCGCCGCCGCGCCGCCGTACCCGCCGGGGCTCGCCGCGGGCGCCGCGCCCGCCGACCCCAGGCCGAGGGGGTACCCCCCCGAGGGCGAGGGCGCGGCGAACCCCGACGAGAACGAAGGACCCGCGCCGCCGTGCCAATGTTGTTGTTGTAGGTACGCCGCGCCGGGACTCGCCGCCGTCGCGTGGCGCGTCGCGGGAGGGTAAAGGTGCTGGGGAAAGGACCCGCGGTGGTGCCCGTACGGGTACTGCGTTCGAACCCCGCCGGATCCCGCGACGTCCGGACCGTGCGGCGGCGCGTACGGCTGATGGAACCCGGCGTACGCGCCGTGGTACCCACCCGGGGAAAAAGAAGAATGACCCGCCGCCGGCGGCGGCGGCGCGGCGGCGTATGAATAATAATACGCGCCCGGCGAAGCCGCCGCCGCCGCGGGATCCGGCGCGCCGCCGCCGTACCCGTGTCCGTACGCCGCCGCCGCCCGCGCGGGCGAGGGCGCGTGCGCCAACGCCGCCGCCCGCGCGAGCGCGTCGTGGACGGCGCCGCCGCTCGCCGTCGCGGGACGAGCGACGGCGGCGCGCGCGGGGGACGCGGGGGCGCTCGGGGGGAACGACGCGTGGTACCCCCCGCCGAACTCGCCCGCGTGGCGCGCCCCGGCGGTCGCCGGCCGCGCGGGAGGAGGGACCGGAACCGGGACCGTGAGGGAGGGCGAGCCGCCGGGAGGGAGACCGAAGCCGGGAGGGAGACCGAAGCTGGACGTTCGACCCGTGTCCGACCCGACCCCGACCTCACCCGAGCGCGCCGCCGCCGCGCGTTCGCCGTCTTTTCCGCCGCGAGTGGCGGAAAAGAACCCGCCGACGCCGCGGCCGCTCGTGGACGGCGTTCGCACGCGCGATCGACCCCCCGCGGTCGCGGGGCGCCGCGCGAAATCGAAGTATCTCGCAGACCCCGCCGCGAGAGACCCTCCTCGTCCGCCTAACGCGCCCCCGCCGCCGGTCGCGGGACGCCGCCGCGGACGAAGGTCTCTGTCCTCGCCCTCGCCCTCTTCGCCCTCTTCGCCCTCTTCGCCCGCGCCTTCTTCCCCCGCCGCGAAGTTGTTCGCGGTGTTCTTCCCGGTGCTCTTCCCGGTGGCGCCTCTTCTCGGCCCCGCCCGGGACCCCGCCCGCGCGGAGCCGGCGTTCGCGTTTTCCTTCTCCCGGAGCTCCCGCGCGACGCGGTGGTCGACGCCGAGCCCTCCGGGACCGGGGTCAAACGCCGGCCGGGCGGCCATCGCGAGCGATTTCGATTTCGGTCTCGACGACCCCTTGGTCGTCGATCGCGACGCCGCCGAATGCGCCGTCCTCGGCCTCCGAGCGGTGGATCGGGAGGAGGCCGCCGTCGCCGGCCGCCCGCCGACGCGGCGGCCGTTGAGATCGTACTCCGCCGTCGCCGTCGCCGGGCGCCCGAACGCCAACTCGCGCGCGCCGACGCGCGACCGCGCCGCCGAAGCCTCGTCGGGTTTTCGTCCTCGACTCGCCGGCGTCCGACGCGTCGTCCGCGCGAGGGCCCCGCCGGGTCGTCGTTCGGGGGTGCTCGAGGGGTCGTCACGGCGGAGCGTCTCGCCGTCGTCGGCGACGCGGCGCCCGTTCAGGTCGTACAGCGCGCCGCGGACGACGGGTCGCGTCGACGACGCGTCGAGACGTCGCGGCGCGCGCGATCGAGATCCGGGCGTGCGCGCTCGAGATCCGGGCGTGCGCGCGCGAGCGTCGACGCTCGGGGACGCGAGCCGGTCGGCGAGGACGCGGTTGGAGTTCGCGAGCCGGCCCAGGGCGCCGTACGTCTCCTCGAGCGCGCGCTGGGACGGGGAGGGGGGCGGTCTGGTCTTGGACGCGGTCGCGGGGCGAGACGAGGGAAATCCGCGGCCGAACGCGAACGACCCGCGGGGGGCGTCGTCGTCGTCGTCGCCCCGCCCGGACGACGCGCGCGCTCGACGGGTCGCGGTGGCGGCGCGCTCGGGGATGGGCGCGACCGCGGCGCCGAGCCCGAACGCGGCGGCGGCGGACGCGAACCGCGGAGCCGACGACAGCCGCCCCGGGCCGACGACATCCGCACGGCTCGCTCGAGACGCGCCGCGTCGGCTCGCGCGCGGGGGCGTCCCCACGACCGCGTCCTCCGCGCCGTCGTCGAAGACGCGGAGCTGCGCGCGGAGCTCCAGGCGAAGCTGCTCGAGCTCGCGCGCGCGGAAGCTCGAGCTCGCCATCGCGACGCGGCGCGCGCCGAGCCGTGCGCGGGCCCGCGCGGGTGCCGTCCGAGGAAACGGACGACCGCGCGGGCCGAACGTCGAACGCGACATGATTTCCGACCGTTAGAACCGTTGAAACGAAACGTTCCTCGCGGGCGCGCGCGACGTGCGTCGGACGAGCCGAGGAAGGCGCGCGCGTGCGTCGTCGCGCCGGCGGCCAAAAGCCACGCGCGCGCTCGTCGCCGCACGCCTCGCGCGCGCACCTCCCGCGCGCCTCACGCGCCTCGCCGCGCCGCTCGGGCATGCCGCCCGCGAAGCGGTCCGCGAGGACGACGACGGCGGCGTGGTTGGCGGATCTCGAGGAGGGCGCCGCGCCGACGCACGTTTCCGCCCCGTCCCCGCGCCGGCCGCCGCCGTTCGCGGCGATGCCCGCCACCGCCTCCCCCGATCGCGCTCGGTCCGCTCGCGCGAGCCCGGCGAAGCGCCCGCGCGACGCCGCCCCCGCGCACGCCGCCGTCGCCCCGGGGATCGCCGCCGCGTCGCGCCGGCGCCCGAGCACCGCGCGCCGATCCGTGCCGCTCGCCCGCGGGTCTTCCTCTTCGCGCCCCGCCGAGAATCCCCGAGGAGGACCCGCCGCCTCCGCCGCCGCCTCCGCGTCCGATCCCGCGACGCGTCCCTCCGCGGCGACCGCGGCGAGCGCCCTGTGGGACCGCGTCGGCCGGGCGACGGACGCGTGCGTCTCGGCGCTCGACGAGGCGGCGGCGGCGACGGCGACGGACGTCGCCGATCCCGCGCACGCCGCCGGCGTCGCCGGCTTCGGCGGCCGAACGAGTAACTCCGCGTACGGCGCGGGCCACGCGCGGGCGCTCTCCGCGACGACGCGCAAGAAGCACCAGACGCGCGCGGCGGCGCGGATCGCGGAGGCGCGCGCGGCGCTCGCCGGTTTGGTGGCGTCGTTCGACGAGACTCGAAACTATACCAACGCGCTGCACGCGTCGCTGGCGCGCTCGGAGTCGGCGCAGACGGGCGTCACCGAGCAGCTCCGCTCCACCGCCGGGTACGCCGAGGAGACCACCGCGCGCCTGCGCCAGACCGCGGAGCAGCACCGGAGGGCGGAGATGACGGCGAAGCAGCTGGGCGAGGCGCTCGACGCGGCGAACGCGCACATCGCCGATTTGACGCGCGATTTGAACGCGGCTCGGCGGGACGAGGCGGCGGTGCGCGACGCGGAGCGCGCGAACGCGACGGCGGCGGACCTCGAGCGGCGGTGCGCCAAGGCGGAGTCGAGCAACGAGCGGCACAAGGAGGCGGTCGCGAAGCTCACCGCGGATAACATGGTGTTTTTGATGCGCCTCAAGGAGTCCGAGGAGGAGTCGCGCGCGGCGCGCGCGGAGGCGGATTCCATGCGCGGCGAGCTGGACGAGTCGCGCGGCGCGTGGTTCGACAAGGCGAGGAAGGACGTCGAGCGCGTCGTGGAGAGGGCGATGAAACGGGCGGAGCAGAGCGACGCGGCGCTCGAGGCGGAGCTCGTCGCGGGCGAGCAGAGGGCTGAGGAGTGGGGCGCCGAGCTCGCGAAGATGCGCGCGGTGCTCGCGCAGAACGCGACGCTGGCCAGGGCGACGGAGGAGGCGACGAACGCGCTCGACGACGCCGTCGCCGCGCGCCGGGACGCCGAACGGCGAGCCTTCGACGCCGCCAACGCGCAGAAGGCCGCGACCGCCGCGATGGCGAGCGCCAGGGAGGACATGGGCGTGCTGAAGCTCGAGATGGCGGAGCTGAGCAGAGAGCTGGCGGAGGCGCGCAAGGCGAACGTCGCGATGGCGGAGAAGGCGGCGACGAGCGTCAAGGCGCTCGCGACGCAACAGGCCATCAACGCGTCGGTGATGCGGAGCAAGAACGACATGGAGTGGCGCGTGTACGAGATGCAGGTGGCGTTCGAGAAGGCGCGGGGGGGGGAGGCGCCGAAGATGCCGAACCTGGAGGTCCAGACGCCCAGAACCGCGGGGCGCCCGGGGCCCGCGGACGGCGGAGACGAGGGCGTCGCCGGCGCCGCGCTGAGCCCCATGCCCCCGGGGGTCAACATCCCCACGCCGGAACTCCGAGGATTCGACGAGGAACCGCCCACCGAGAGGTCGGCGGAAGCCGGAGCGCCGTTCGAAGACGCGCTCGAAAAAACAAAAAACGCCGCGGGGTTCGAGGCGCTCCCGGAGCCTTCGGGCGCGTCCTTCTCGAGCCCCGAGAAGAAGAAGCAGACCACCGCCGCCGCCGCGTCTTCCCCGGCGGCGTCTTCCCCGGGACGTCCCCGGGGCGCGCGCCGAGTCGCGCAGCCGCTCATCCAGAAATCGTCCTCCCTCGCGCGGGGGGGGGCGTACGGCACGGCGAACGCGCGGTCCCCCGCGAAGGACGCGGCGCGCCTCTCGGAGGCGGCGCGCCTCTCCTCGCCGGGAAAACACTTTTACAGCCCGGAGAGGGGCGGAGGCTCGCGCGAGCGCGAGCGCGAGCGCGAGCGGGCGGGCCAGGCTCAGAACCCGGCCCAGACCCGTCCCGCGTGGAGCGCGAGTCCGTCGAAGCGCGACCCGGACGCGCGCGGCGGGTCGCTCGCGGTGGCGGACGCCAGGCGCGCGTCGGCGGAGTGGAGCCGCGCGCAGGCGCGGGAGTACCGCGAAGGCGTCTCCGACGCGACGCGACGCCCGCGTCCCTCTCCCCCCCGCGCCGCCGCCGAAGGCAAGGGCGCCTCGTTCCGGTCGTCCATGGCGGCGGCGGCGGAGAAGGCGGCGGAAGGGTTCGACGCCGGCGCCGGCTTCGACCCCGACCGCGGCGCCGGCTTCGACCTCGACCCTGACCCCGACCTCGACCCCGACCTGGGCCTCCTCGACCCCGTCCCGGATCCTTCTAGACCTCAAACGTTCGAAATCTCCTCGGGGTGGATCGGCGGTCGGCCCGACGCGTCCGGCGTCCACCCGTCCGTCGGGGGTCGGTCGGCGACGGCGAGCGACGACGACGAGGACGGCGGAGAGGCGGCGCGCGCGTACCCCGTGGCGTTCGACGACGACGAGGAAGAGGACGACGACGACTCGGACCTCGACGGGGCGGCCGCGGCGGCGCTCCTCGCGCCGCTCGCGTTTCTTGCAAAGGACGACCTCGCCGACGAACACGAGGCGGCGATGACGCGCCTGTTATCCTCCGAGGGCCACGGCGGTCCCCGGGCGGTTCCGTCGTACGGCGCGGACGGGTCCGAGCCGCGGAGATCGGGGAAGCGGCGGGTGACCTTCGGGAACGCGCTTCCCCCGAGCCACGCGCCCAAGGGCATCGAAGGAGAAGTGCGGCGGACCGCCGCCGACGAGTCCGAAGCGTCCGCCGAAGCGTCGAAAAAGAAAAGCGGGGGCGGGTTCACGTTCGCGCAGGCGCTGCCCCGCGTGCGTTGAGTAGTGTCGTGCGGTGTGACAACAATATGATAGGACGCGGCGGGTGGGATGTGTTACGTACAAAAAGTATTTGGTCCTCCTCGCTCTTCGCGCTAAAACAAGGCCTCCGCCTCGGCGCGAGCGCCGCCTTTCGCGAAACGTAGGTCGGTTCGGCGGCGCGTCGCGTCGGTAAAACCCTCGCGACGCGTCGCTCAAACGGCGTCTCGTCGTCACTGTTGATTCTTCTCCGCCCACACCCTCGCGTTTTGGAACATCTTCATCCACGGCCCCGCGCCCTCCGCGGAGAGGCCGCTCTCCGGCGGGAACCACGGCATCTGCCACCCCAGGAACGCGCGTTCCGGGTGCGGCATCATCGCGAGGTGCCTCCCGTCCTTGGAGCACAGCCCCGCGATGCCCTCGGGCGAGCCGTTGGGGTTGAGCGGGTACTCGCCGGTGGGCTCACCGGCGGCGTCGACGTATCGCACGGCGGCTTGGCCGTTCGCCACCACGGGTCCCATCGCGTCGGGATCCGGGAAGGTCACCTTCCCCTCGCCGTGCGCGACCCAGACGCCCATCCTGCTTCCCTGCATGCCCTCGAGCATGACCGCGGGGGTGTTCTCGTCGACGCCGACGGTGACCCATCGGGACTCGAACCGCCCCGAGTCGTTGTGCACGAACCTGGGTTGCTCGACGTCGGGCGTCGCGCCGAGGCCCCCCTCCGCGGGGACGAAGCCGAGGAGCGCCATGAGCTGGCACCCGTTGCAGATGCCGAGGCTGAACGTGTCCGGGCGGTCGTAGAACGCCCTGAACTGCGCCCAGAGCTCGTCGTTGAACCGGATCGAGCCCGCCCATCCCTTGGCGGAGTCGAGGACGTCGGCGTACGAGAACCCGCCGACGAAGACGACGCCTCTAAAATCCTCCAGCGAGGCCTTCCCGGCGAGCAGGTCGGACATGGTGACGTCCCAGGGCTCCATGCCCGCGGAGTGGATCGCGGCCGCCATCTCGCGGTCGCCGTTCGAGCCCTCCTCGCGGAGGATCGCGACCTTGACCTTGTCCGTCTTGGCCATGACCTCCGCGGACGTCTTCTCGGGCTCGTACGTCAGGCGCCACGTCGGCGCGGCGCGCGTCGCGAGCCCCGCCTCCTCGGCCGCCACCGTCGCCTCGGACGATTGCATGCGCTCGAGCTGGAACGACGTCGCCTCCCACGCGTCGCGGAGCGCGGCGACGGTGTCCGTGAGCACGACCTCGCCGCCGACGGAGACGGAGACGGCGCCGTCGTTCGTCACCGAGCCGATCTCGACGCACGTCACGCCCGCGGCGGCGTACGCGTCCGCCACCGCCTCGGCGTTGTCCGACGAAACCTCGACGCAAATCGAGAGCTCCTCGGCGAAGAGCGCGGCGATCGCGTCCGCCCCCGCCGCGGGCAGATCGACCCGGAGGCCCGCGGTGGGGTGCGGGAACGCCATCTCGAGGAGCGCGGTGACGACGCCGCCGTCGCTCACGTCGTGGCCCGCGGAGATGAGCCGCTCATCCACGAGCGCCTGCGTCGCCTCCCACGCCTTCTTGAAGTACGCGCGATCGTCCATGTCGGGACACCCGTCGCCCATCTGGTCGTACGCCTGCGCGAGCGCGGACCCGCCGAGGCGCCTGAGGCCCTGAGGCGTTCCAAACTCCACCAGGAACAACTTCCCGGAGCCGTCGGTCAGCTTGACGTCCGGGGTGACGGTCTTGGTGACGTCCGGGACGGTGACGTACCCGGACATCACCACCGACCCGGGCGCCTTCACCACCTCGCCGCCCGCGCGCGCCGCCATCGACAGAGAATCCTTCCCGCCGTCGATCGCGACGTCGAGCTCGCCCATCGCCTCGCACAGCGCCGTGCACGCGTCGAACATGTGCGCGCCGTCGCCGGGGAGCTTCGCGGCGTACATCCAGTTGCCGCTGTACTTGACGTCACGCAACCCCGTGGTGTTGGCGAAGACGAGGTTCGTGAGCGACTCGCCGAGGCTGAGCCGCGCCATCGCGCCGGGGTCCACCATGCCCTTGATCGGCTGCTCGCCGATGCACGTCGCGCCGCCGGTGACGCCGTAGTGCGTCTGCGCGATCACGCCGACGTCCGCGACGGGGACCTGGAGCGGGCCGACGCACTGCTGCTGCGCGACCAGGCCCGTGACGCTGCGATCCACCTTGGTGGTGAGGAAACGCTTCGAGCACACCGAGGGGAGGCGGAGCACCCGGTCCAGCGCACTCGAAGCGGTTTCGCCCGACGGCAACGAGAACGCGTCGTTGGGGAACGCCATTCGCTTCAGGTCGTACGTCTTCTTGGGCATGTCGCCCAGAACCTTCTCGAGGTCGAGGTCCTCGGGGATGGGGACGTCGGGGCCGGCGCTGGAGTCGATCAGCTTGACGCGGCCCGAGCCGTCGACGGCGCCGAGGACCGAGAAGGGGCACCGCTCTCGCGCGCAAATCTTCTCGACGACGGGCAACGACTCGGGCGCGATGAGCATCGCCGAGTTCTCCTGGTACTCCGCGCCCCAAATCTCCAGGACGCTCATCGTCTCGTCCCCGAGCTTCACCTCGCGGATGTCCAGGACGCCGCCCTTGGGGTAGATGAGCTCCTTGCACACGTTGCAGTTTCCGCCCGCGCCCTGGTCGTGGATGCTCAGGATGGGGTTCTTCCCCTCCAGCTCCACGCACGCCTTGACGACGCGGTTGAGCTTGTTGCTCATCTCCGCGTCGCCCCTCTGCACGGCGTTGAAGTCCAGGTCCGCGTTCGCCTCGTCCTCGCCGCCAGCCTTGGAGCTCGCCGCGCCGCCGCCCATGCCGATCCTGTACGCGGGGCCGCCGATCTTCACGACGAGCATCCCCACGTCGCCCTCCGTCTTCTCCAGGTTCGAGTGGTCAATCTGACCGAACCCGCCGCTGAACATGATGGGCTTGATCCACTCGCGGCGCTCCCCGTTCTTCAGCCGCGACCCGAACGAGCGGCAGTACCCCGCGATCAGGGGCTCGCCGAACTTGTTCCCGTAATCGCTCGCGCCGTTCGAGGCGTCGACGAGGATCTGCAGCGGCTCGGCGAGGTTCCCCGGGTACGCAAAGTTCAAATCTTCGTGCGGCGCGACGGCGTCGGGAAGGCGGAGGTTCCCGACGCAGTACCCCGCGGTGCCGGCGGTGAGCAGGGACCCGATGCCGGTCGCGTGCGTGTCGCGCATCCGCCCGCCCGCGCCCGTCTCCGCGCCCGGGTACGGCGCGACGCCGGAGGGGAAGTTGTGCGTCTCGGCGGTGAGGAGGAGGTCGAGGTCGACGGGTCTCGTGTCCAGCGGGCCGGGCTCTCCGGGGCGCGTCGGGCGCAGCGGCGTGTTCACGAACCCGCGAATCGCGCTCGAGTTATCCTTGAACGCGATGACGGAGTTGTGCCCGCGCTCGCCCGCGATGGTCTCCTTGACCATCTTGAACAGCGACCCGGGCTGCGGGACGCCGTCGACGATGAGGTTCCCGCCGAAGAACCAGTGCCGCGAGTGCTCCGAGTTGCTCTGTCCCATGTCGAACAGCTCGACGTTCGTCGGGTCGCGCCCGATGTCGTCGCGGAACAGGGTGAGGTAGTAGTCGAAATCCTCCTCGTCGAACGCGAGGCCCATCTCCTTGTCCACCTTCTCGAGCGCCGCGCGGCCCTCGGCGAGGACGGGGACGGTGTACACCTCCTCCGGCGTCGCGTCGGTGGCGAAGGTGGCGAGCGGGACGTCGTACACGCACTCCGTCATCCTGTCGTGCACCAAAGAGGCGAACGCGAGCTTGACCGCGTCGGACGACGAGCTTGACCCGTCCACGCCGATGAGCTCGAACCGCCGGGACCGCTCGAGGCGGGTGACCTTCTCGAGGCCGCAGTTTTTGCACACGCCGACGGCGTTGGTGGACCACGCGCTCTGAAACGCCAAACGGGGACCGACCTCGACGATGGCGCTCTTCGCCGAACCTCCTCCGCCAAGCTGCGTCGCCTCGGCGAACTGGTCCGGCTCGAACGTCTCCCGAAGGAGCCACTTCAGGGTCTCGAGCTCCTGCGCGGTCAGGGGGGAGGTGACCTCGACGTTGAAGCACTGCTCGGTCGCGACGGACGCGATCGCGCCGTCGACGGCGGATTTCGCATTCGCCTTGCGAGCCAACGTGGCGGCCGCCTCGTCGCTGAGAAACGGGCGGCGAAACAGCTGGAGAACCTGGCGGGGGGCGCCCTGGCTCGAGGGAGCGGAGGAGGGGGCGCCCTCGGGGTCGTCGCCGCTGGGGGCGCGCGAGGACGCGGGTCCCTCGGTCGCGACCGCGCGGGGAGCGAGGGGGGCGAGGCGGCGGCC
>MDSW01078552.1_pt1 | contig 17812 bp, 19 predicted proteins | sample 811171 | NCBI WGS metagenome assembly MDSW01 (sample SAMN05326641, study PRJNA326480) | marine metagenome | isolation source: seawater | place: Atlantic Ocean: North West | collected 2012
AATGTTGCAATGTGGTTTAGTTCTTTCAAATTTTGCTTTAGCCATTTTTTTACCCCAGTATAAAATTTCATTTTGGAGCGGGTGAAGGGAATCGAACCCTCGTAGCCAGCTTGGAAGGCTGGAGCTTTACCACTAAGCTACACCCGCTTTATTACTGACTCACTCACTCATCAACTTTTTTTCCTACTTCCTCCATTTGGTGGAGGGGGTAGGATTCGAACCTACGTACGCTCACGCGGGCGGATTTACAGTCCGCTGCCTTTAACCACTCGACCACCCCTCCAAACTTTGAAGAAAATGGCACATACTAAGTAATTAGTATGATTGTCAATCTAAAACAACGTCCATCCAGCGCAAACCTTGCAAACTCTTAAAAGCGGGCTCCTTTTAGACAAATTTTGCTAATTTGTATAGTTCTAGATTGTATTTAATCAATATATCTGAAATAGAACAAAAAAAATGAAATTTTTTAAGAAAAAAAAGGCAAATAATAAGGTTTTTGCTCAAATTTTTGGCACTCATTCAGTAATAGCTGCACTCCAAAATCCAAAAAGAATTCACAGAAAACTATACATAGTGAAAAATCAGGACAAGATTCTTACAGATAATATAAAAAAAATAGTTCCAGAAATAATTAAATTAAATAATCAAGAAATGTTTAAAATTTTTGGAAATGAAAAAAATCATCAAGGTATTGTTTTAGAAACATCTGATTTACAACAACCTTCTTTAGACAAACTAATAGAAGAATCAAAAAAAAAGAAATCAGATGTAATTATCATTTTAGATCAAGTTACTGATCCTAATAATATAGGATCCATAATGAGGTCATGCGCACTTTTCAATTGTAAATCAATTATTGTCTCAAACTACAATTCTCCTGAAATTACCTCATCAATGGTAAAAGCAGCTTCTGGAGCATTAGAATTAGTAAATTATATTTCAGTAGTAAATTTATCACGAACTATGATCAAATTTAAAAAAAATGATTATTGGATCTATGGTTTTGAAAATAACGAAAAAAACAATCAAAATAATAAATTAGAGTTTCCAAAAAAAATTGTTCTTGTTTTTGGCTCTGAAGGAAAAGGGCTTAGAAATTTAATTAAAAAAGAATGTGATGAGATTATTTCAATTCCCATAAATGCTCAAATGAAATATAAAATTGATAGCTTGAATGTTTCAAACGCTTGCACAATAGCTCTTTACGAACACTTTAAAAAAAATAATTAGATAATAAAAGAAGTGGTGCCGCGTGTCGGAATCGAACTGACCACCTGATGATTACAAATCAACTGCTCTACCAAATGAGCTAACGCGGCACAAAAAGGTATTTATATTTGTTTTAGATATTCGACAAGAATTATAATTTAAAAAAATTAAATTCCTGGAATATATGGAACGCCATCACCTTTGGCTTTTTCATTAATTTCACTTAATGAAGCACAATTACAAAGTGGTAAACATAATAAAATAAGTAATAAGAATTTTTTTATCATACGATTTTATAAAACTTCTATCCTTGCAGCACAATATTTAAATTCAGGAATTTTTCCAAAAGGATCCAAAGCTGGATTAGTAAGCAAATTTGCTGCCGCTTCATGATAACAAAATGGTATAAAAATAACTCCTTCTGGAATGGCCCTATCCTCCCGAACAGGTATTTTAATTTCTCCTCTTCTAGTTGAAACTCTAATCTTGTCTCCAGCCTTTATATTATTTTTTAATATATCTTTGGGTGAAAGCGATACAGTTGCTTCTGGCTCAATAGCGTTCAAATTACTTGCTTTTCTAGTCATCGCGCCAGTATGCCAGTGTTCAAGCTGTCTTCCAGTAGTTAAAATTAAAGGATATAATTTATCAGGCATCTCATCTGGCATTGTAACTTTAGTAGGAACAAATTTTCCTTTTCCATCAGGAGTTGGAAATCGATCACCAAATACAATTTCTTCACCTTTAGAACTTAATGATTTGCAAGGATAAGTTACTGAATTTTCTTCATCTAACCTTTCCCAAGTTATATTGTCAAGGGAAGGCATTGCTTTTGACATTTCATCAAATATATCTTTTGGATGCAAATAATTCCAATTTAAGCCTAATCTTTTACCTATTTCATTTGTAATCCACCAATCTTCTTTTGCTTCACCTGGGGCGTTAATTGCCTTACGTCCCATCTGCACTTGCCTGTTGGTATTAGTAACAGTACCATTTTTTTCTGGCCAAGCAGACGCAGGTAAAATTACATCTGCATAGGTTGCAGTTTCAGTTAAAAAAATATCCTGTACAATTAAATGATCAAGTTTTTGTAATGCTGAACGAGCATGATTTAGATCAGGATCAGACATAGCTGGATTCTCACCAAGTATATACATACCTTTAATTTTATTTTCATGAATAGAATTCATTATCTCCACAACTGTTAATCCTTTATTTGGATCAAGTTTTGTATTCCAAAAACTTTCATAAAATTCTTTGTTGTTATTTTTTTCAACTAATTGATAATCTGGATACATCATAGGAATTAATCCTGCATCAGAAGCGCCTTGAACATTATTCTGCCCTCTTAAAGGATGTAAACCGGTGCCTCTTCTACCGACATTACCAGTCATCAAAGCAAGAGAAATTAAGCAACGTGCATTGTCTGTACCATGAACATGTTGAGAAACCCCCATACCCCAAAAAATTATACCCTTATTAGTTTTGGCATACAGTCTTGCAACCTGTTTAATAGTTTCAGAATCAATACCACATATTTTTTCCATTTTTTCAGGGGTAAATAATTTTAATTCTTTTTTTAGATCTTCAAAACCAAAAGTGTGTTCGTCTATATAATCAGAATTATATAAACCCTCTTCCACTATTACATTCATAATAGAATTCATCAACGCTACATCAGTTCCAGGTTTAAATTGAAGCATGTAAGTTGCATACTTGTTTAAAGATTGGCCCCTTGGATCCATAACTATTAATTTTGCACCTTTCTTAATTGCATTTTTAAAAAAGGTTGCTGCTACTGGATGATTCTCAGTAGGATTAGCTCCAATAACAATAATGACTTCTGAATGCTCTACTTCATAAAAAGGAGCTGTTACCGCCCCTGAACCAATAGTCTCCAAAAGTGCAGCTACAGACGAAGCATGACATAATCTAGTGCAATGATCAACATTGTTAGTTTTGAATCCAGTTCTAATTAATTTTTGAAATAAATAGGCTTCCTCATTTGAACATTTAGCAGAACCAAAACCTGCTAAAATACTCTGATTTTTAAAATCACTTTGTCTAAGTTTTATAATTCCACTTGCTGCATAATCTAAAGCTTCTTCCCAGCTTACTTCTCTAAAGTATTCATGAATATTTGAAAAATTAATTGATGGATGCAGATCTTTTTCTTTATCTTTGATTCTTATAAGAGGCCTAGTTAGTCTTTCTGGGTTATTGACATAATCAAACCCAAACCTTCCTTTTACACACAATCTATTTTCATTGGCTGGCCCATCTTTACCATTAACATATGCTATTTTATTATCATTTACATTGTACTCAAGTTGGCATCCAACTCCACAATAAGGACAAACACTTTGAACTTTTTTATCAACTTTAGTATTACCAACACCTTTTTCATCTACAATAGATGATGGCATTAAAGCACCAGTGGGACAAGCCTGGACACATTCACCACAAGCAACACAAGTGCTGTCACCCATCGGATCATCAAAATCAAAAACTATTTTTGAATTTTCTCCTCTATAAGCCATGCCAATCACATCATTTACCTGCACTTCTCGACATGCACGAACACAAAGATTGCATTGTATACACGCATCAAGGTTTACCGCCATAGATGGATGAGATACATCTGGTTCACATGGTTTTTTTTCTGGAAATCTGCTTTCCTTGACTTCAACTTCCTCAATCCATTTCCAAAAATGAGATTCAGAGTCATGAGCTTTTTCTTTTTTTGGTTGATCAGCTAATAATAATTCAAAAACTAACTCTCTAGATTTTTTTGCCTTATCTGACGAAGTAAAAACTTTCATACCTTCTTGAGGTTTGCGAATGCAAGATGCTGCAAGCACTCTTTCGCCTTCTATCTCTACCATGCATGCTCTACAATTGCCGTCTGCTCTATAACTTTTTTCATCGAGATAACATAAATGAGGAATTTCTTCGCCCATTCTTTTTGAAACTTGCCAGATAGATTCGTTTTCATTCGCATGAACTTTTTTATTATTTAGAAAAAAAGAAACTTTGGTTTTATTCATATGTAATTTCTTCCTCAAAATACTTCATAATTGATCGTAACGGATTAGTTGCCGCTTGGCCTAATCCACAAATTGATGCTTCAGCCATAACTTCGCTTAAATCTTCAAGCTTTGCTTTGTTCCAAATTTTTTCTTTCATTATCTTAACTGTTTTTTCTGTTCCAACTCTGCATGGAGTACATTGCCCACAACTTTCTTCCTCAAAAAACTTTAATAAATTTAATCCTACTTCTTTCATGCTATCCTTATCAGACAATACAACAATAGCAGCAGAACCTAGAAAACAACCATGTTCTGTTAATTCTTTTGAACCATAATCAAGTGGGATATTATTAAATTTTGCAGGTAAAATTCCACCTGATGCCCCTCCAGGAAGATAACCTTTAAATGTATGACCATCTAACATTCCATCGCAATAATCATCAATCAGTTCTTGTATAGTAGTGCCGGCAGGAGCAACTTTTACTCCAGGATTTTTTACTCTACCAGAAACAGAATAACTATGAAAACCTTTACTTCCTTTTACACCTTGATTAGCATACCACTCAGCACCTTTTTCCAAAATATCTCGTAAGCAATAAATTGTTTCAATATTATTAACTAGGGTTGGTTTTCCAAATAAACCAACCTGCGCAACAAATGGTGGTCTATGACGTGGCAAACCTCTTTTGCCTTCAATGCTTTCAATCATAGCAGACTCTTCTCCACAAATATATGCGCCTGCTCCTCTTCTTATAATTAATTCATCTTTTTTAATTAAATTTTCTTTTTCAAGTTTATTAATTTCTTTTTTTAAAATTTCAATTGCTACTGGATATTCATCTCTTAAATAAATATATACTTTTTTGGCACTCATAACTTTAAAAGCAATCAATACCCCTTCCAAGAAACGATGTGGGTCACTTTCTAAATATAGCTTATCTTTAAAAGTACCTGGTTCACCTTCATCACCATTAATAGCTATAAATTTTTCTCCTGTATTTTCCAATACTAGTTCCCATTTTCTACCAGTAGGAAAACCAGCGCCACCTTTACCTTTCAGACCACTATCATTTAAAGATTTAATTATATCTTTATTAGAAATGATTTTATTTTCTATTTTTTTTATTAAAGAATATCCTCCTCCATCAATGTATTCTTTGTACTTAATATAATTTGGAATAATCGCATTGAATTCTTTTTTATTAATTGATTCAATTACTTTTTGAGAATTGGCATAATCGACATAATTTTTTCCTACACAAACTGTAGGAGCTACATTGCATCTACCCATACAAGGGCCTGGAAGGACTTTTATATTTTTCATATTATGTGATGTTAGTTCTTTCAAAATTTTTTTAGCTCCAAATAATTCACAAGTTAAACTTTCACATACTCTAACAATTTTTACTGGATCGAATGAACTTTCATTTTTGATGATCGTAAAGTGAGCGTAAAAAGTAGCAACTTCATAAATTTCAGACAAAGGAAGTTTGGCAATTTCTGCTAAAGCAACTAAATGCTTATCAAAAAGAACTCCGTATTTATCTTGAAGTAAATGCAAATATTCTATTAATTCATCTCTTTTGAGTGTTATATCTTTAAAAATTTCACTAATTTCATCTAATATATTTTGCTCAACCTGTCTTCCTTTTGGTTTCCAGCGCTTTTTTTTATGCTTTAAAGCTAATTTATTCTGCGAAATAAAATTATCCATTTTTAATTGAAATTATAACCTGTATATCGTTATCATAAAGAAATGAAAAATAAACTTGAAAATAATGAAATTGAATTGGATACATCTGGTACAGAATGTCCTATACCTGTTTTAAAAGCAAGAAAATTGTGTCAATCGCTCTCAAAAGGATTAATTATTAAAGTTATAGCTACTGATCCTTTAGCAGAAGCAGATTTTCAACATTATTGTGAACAAAGTAATTATAATTTCTTAAGCTCTAAAAAAAAAGATGGTAAAATTTTCATTAAATTTAAGTTGTAAATTTACTTAAATATATTTTTAAAAGAATAAAAATAATACTGATCACCTTTTGAAATAAAACTTACCTTTTCAGGAATTTCTAAAATCCCATCTGCAAAAGCAATTGAGGAAATCATTCCTGATCCTTGTTTGGGATACTTTTTTACTATTAGCCCATTATTATTTTCATGGATATTGACTCTTATCCATTCAAGCCTTTGATTTTTCTTTTTCATACTAAAATTTGTTTTTGCCAAAATTTTTTGAGGTAAAATAAAATTAGATCCAGTTAAACTTTTAAGAAATGGGTATATAATCATTCCAAAAAGTAAGTGTACAGATACAGGATTTCCAGGTAAACAAATTATAATGGTTTTATTAATTTTTCCAACGGCTATTGGTCTTCCAGGTTTAATTGATGCTCTCCAAAAAAAAAGTTTACCAATTTTTTTTAAAATATTAATTAAATGATCTTCTTCTCCGACTGAAGCTCCACCAGTAGTAATTATAACATCATATTTATTAATATTTTTTTTTAAAGATTGAATTATTGATTCTTCTTTATCTTTTAAAATTCCTAAATATTTTCTTTTTATAAAATCATGCCTCAACAATGAATCTAAAGAGTATAAATTGGAATTATTTATTTGTGAATTTTTTAAAGTTTCTGAGGGATTAATTAATTCATTTCCACTTGTATAAAAACCAACTTTAATTTTTTTTTTTAATCTTATATGTTTTTTTCCAACTGCAGCTAATAAATTAATGTTAGAAGAATTAATTTTTTTACCTTTTTGAAAAATTTTTTTATCTTTTTTAATATCCTCGCCTGCTATGCGACAATTTTCTCCATATCGTGGCATTTTGCTAACATAAATTATATTGTTTTTTTTAATTGTATTTTCCTGCATTACTACAGTTTTAGAATTTATAGGCATACGAGCACCTGTAAAAATTCTCGCAACTTCTCCAGGTTTTAGTAAAGGCAAAATTTTATCACCAGCAGCTATCCTATGAGATAAAATAAGTTTTTTATTATCATTTTTTATATCATTTTTGTGTAAAGCATAACCATCGACTGCAGAATTATTGAAAGGAGGAAGATTAATTTTGCTATAAATATCTTCCGCAATATATCTATTGATACAATTTTTTAATGTAACTCTTTCACTATCAAGATTAATTTTTATATTTTTTAATAAATTAATAATAGAGGTTTTTTTTAGAGGGTTTTTATTCATATTCTTTAGATAAAATGAAATTTACAATTTCATTTATTTCATTTTTTTTAAATTGTTTATTTTCAAAAGAGTTAATATTTTTATCACTTACTAATGCAACTACATTTGTAATTTTTTTGAAAATATAAGATGATTCATCATCAGGTTCCTTTATTATTTCAATTTTAGGATGATTTTCATTTTTAAATCCTTCTACAATAACAACATCGGCAGAATTTATTTCAGAAACTAGTTCTGATAGCTTTTTTTCAGGTAAAGTTTTTAATTCAGTAATTTTAGCCCATCTATTTGCAGAACTAATAATTACTTGATCAGCACCTGATTGACGATGTAAATAACTATCTGTACCAGGCTGATCTATGTCAAAGCTGTGGTGAGCATGTTTAATAGAAGCAACATTTAGTTTTTTTGAATTAATTGCAGAAATAATTTTTTGAACCAAGTGTGTTTTTCCAGAATTCTTCCAGCCAATTATCCCAAATATTATCATACTATCTTCTATTTAAATTAATTAAATAAACTAATGAATAGATAATTGTAGTAATTAAAATTAAAACTATACCTAGTGCTAGGGCATATTCTAAATTACCCATTCTTGTTTCTAAAGATATTGCTGTTGTCATAACACGAGTATAATGATCAATGTTTCCTCCAACAATCATTACTGCTCCGACTTCAGATATCGCTCTTCCAAATGCAGAAAGTATAACAGTTATTAATAAAAAATAATTATGTGTAGCTAAAATTTTTATTACACCTAAAAAAGGCATATTTAAGGATCTAAATTGGTCTTTGTAATTTATCCAATTTTTAGAAAAAATTTCATGCGATAGAGATAATACTATAGGGAATATAATTATTATTTGGGCAATAATCATAGCTGCTGGAGTATATAAAAGATTCAGAACTCCCAAAGGTCCTTCATAGGCAAAAACAAAATAAACTAACAAACCTACGACAACAGGAGGTATGCCCATTAAAGAGTTAAGTAAAACGAGAACAAGATTTTTAAAGTAAAATTTTTTCAAAGCTAGAGCAAATCCGGAAACTATAGCTATAGTTGATGATATGCAAAGAGCTGTAAAGCTAACTTTTAAAGATAAAAATATTATTTCATATAATTGAGGATCCATCCCAAAAATTAATTTAAAAGCATTTAAAATAATATCTATTATTTTCATTTTCTAATATAATTCATTAATTAATAATTATGTCACGTAAAAAAAAATACTTAATAACATCTAATATTAATGATTCTAAATTAACGCAAAAAATATCAGGTTTAGATCAAGATAATAACAAAATTCATACGAAAGTTATAAAAGAAACTTCTTTGACTATTTTTCTTAATAATCAAGAAATAGTAACTTTGATGTGTATTCCTGATCATCCAGTATATTTAGCTGTAGGTTATTTGCTCAATCAAAATATGATCAAAACTAAAGAAAAAATTAAATCTATAGATTTTGATGACTCTATAAATGTTGTAGTTGTAAGAACAAACTCAAAAACTGATTATGAAAAAATTTTAAAAAAAAAGATCACAACTAGCGGTTGCAGTCAGGGAACAGTGTTTGGAAATATATATGAAGAAATTGAAAATACAAAACTTGAATCAAGAATAAAGTTTAAACATGAATGGATATATGAAGTTTCAAAAAAAATTAATTTAACTCCAAGTCTTTATTTGGAAGCTGGGGCTGTTCATGGATGTGTAATAATTGAAAAAGATACACCACTTATATATATGGAAGATGTTGGCAGACACAATGCTGTAGATAAAATAGCAGGTTATATTTATTTAAATAATATTAATTCAAAAAATAAAATCTTTTATACAACTGGGAGATTAACAAGTGAAATGATAATTAAAACAGTAAAAATGAAAATACCTATTTTAATCTCTAGATCAGGATTTACTTCGTGGGGAGTAGATCTAGCTAAAAAAACAAATCTAACATTAATAGGAAGAGCAAAGGGTAAAAAATATGTCGTTTTATCAGGTCAACATAGAATTAAATATTAATGAATAAAAATATAACAATAATTATTTTGCTTGGTGGTAAATCTAAAAGAATGGGAGGGGGAATTAAATCATTACTAAAAATAAATGGTGTAAAAATTTTCGATAAAATATTAAATAAATTACTACCCAAAACAAATAAGATAATAATTAATTGCAATGAAGGTGAAAAAAAATTTTTAAAATATCAATACCCAATTGTAAAAGACTCTTTTACTGGTTTTCTTGGCCCACTAGCAGGTATTCATGCTGGTATGAAATGGATAGTAAATAATAATCCAAAATGTGATTGGTTGATTTCCTTGCCCTCGGATACTCCATTTATACCAAATAATTTAATATCTGAGTTAAAAAAAAAAATGACTCCAAAAATTAAGATAATACTTGTTAAATATAATGGAAAAATACACCCTGTTATTGGAGCTTGGCATATAAGTTTATTTGAAAATCTTGCTGAAGAGATTGATTTGGGTACTAGAAAAATTTTATCTTGGGCAGAGAATCATCCAATTGATTTTGTGAATTATTTAGAAAAAGATCATGATCCTTTTTTTAATATTAATGATAAAAAAGATCTAAAATTAGCTTCTGAAATTGATAAAAAAATCTAAAAAAATTGAATAATGATGGAATTATTTGATTGATGAGAATATAGTAAATTTTGTGTCAATATATCTTCCTATAGCAGAAATGAATGTCAATATCTTGCTTATAATTTTTATTGGTATGATAATTGGAGGTTTATCAGGCTTATTTGGAGTTGGGGGTGGATTTTTAATGACACCTCTTTTAATTTTTTTAGGAATACCTCCAGCTGTAGCAGTTGGCACTGAAGCCCCACACGTTCTTGCATCCTCTGTCTCAGGGGTAATAGCTCACTGGAGAAGAAAAAATGTAGATTTTAAAATGGGTTTTTTTCTCCTATTTGGAGGAGTTATAGGCTCAACCGTTGGAGTAAACTTATTTAAAATTTTAAGAGATTATGGACAAATTGATATTGTAATACAAATGTTATTTTTGATTTTTTTAGGTTTTATTGGTTTTAGTATGGCATTTGAAAGCGCTAAAACTACTATAACTAAGTACAGAACTACATCTATAATAAGAACTAAACTACATCAACATTCCTGGATACATGGATTGCCTTTTAAAATACGTTTTCATAGATCAAAACTATACATCAGTGCAATACCTCCAATAATTATAGGCTTCTTCGTTGGTGTCTTGTCTGCAATGATGGGAGTTGGTGGAGGATTCATTATGATTCCTGCAATGGTTTATATACTAGGTATGTCTACAAATGTTGTTGTGGGAACGTCATTATTTCAAATAATTTTTGTTACAGCAAACTCAACTTTTTTTCAATCATACTTAAACCAAACAGTTGATATTGTTCTTGCATCTTTAATGATAATTGGAGGAGTAATTGGTGCACAGTTTGGAGCTAGATTAGGTACAAAATTAAAAGCTGAATATTTAAGAGGTATTCTAGCTATAATAGTACTTACAGTTTGTGCAAAAATATTAATTGACCTTACTCTTACTCCATCAGATCTTTTCTCATTAGATATATTATGAATAAAAAATTATTAAAATTAGTTAGTATTCCATATTTATATATAGTAAATTTTTTTATTTTAATTTTATTTTTTTCTTACATTTTATTATTTATTTATAATAAAGAAATATTTATTTTACAATTAGTACTAATAACTATTTGTCTACTAACTTTAGTTTTAAAATTATTTTATTGGTATGAATCTAAAAGCTTTAATGCAAATTACAGAGGTGATTTAATAAGTAATGAAAAGGAATTTATTTTAAAATTAATTATTTTTATTTTTATTCATATAACTCCTGTCTTTTTTATTTTCCAAGAATTTACTCTTATAGTTAGTGCAAAGATTATTTCTTATACTTTAATAATTATATTAGTTTTAATGATCATAGGTATGTTTATTGAAAGATATTTGCTTCTATTAAATACTAAGGAATATGAAAATCATATTTTTGAAAAAAAACTATAATATGAATAAATCAATTTTTTTCATTATATTTATTATGCTAAATACAAATGTTTTTGGGAGTGAAGCTTATTTTGATTTATCAGAAAAAGAGATACAAATTCAAACAAACTTTAATGGTAAAGAAATTATTGTTTTTGGAATTTTAGAGTCAGGTGAGGATACAATTGTCTCAATTAAAGGTCCTAGAAAAGATACCAAAATGTCAAAAAAAGAAAGAATTTTAGGTTTTTGGTTTAATACCAAAGAGGTAATATATAAGAAATTACCATCGCTTTTTTTTATTTCATCTTCATCACCAATAAAAGATATATTAAATACTGAAACAATTATAAAAGAAAAACTATATTTTGATGAACTTTTAACTAATATAACTACTAAAAGAAATTTTGTTCAACAAAAAAATTTAAGTGATTGGAATAAAAATTTAATAAATATAAAAAAAAATACTCATTTTTTTAAAAAATATAATTTTAAAAATATTGAAAATAAACTTTTTCAAACTCGTGTTTTTTTTCCAGAAAATTCTATTCCAGGTAAATATGAAATAATAATATACCAAGTCAAAAACAAAGTGATTTTAAACAAAAAAAACAGGTCAATAATTATCAAAAAATCTGGGATAGGTGAAAAAATTTATAAGTTTGCCCATGAAAAATCTGCTGCATATGGTTTATTATCTACTTTTTTTGCTATATTATGTGGTTTAATTGCAGCAACAATCTTTAGGAGAATATAAAGATGAATGATGAAAGATATATACTTGTAATTGCTGATAATTCAGAAGAAATGAATATCGCTTTACAGTACGCTTGCGCTAGATCAAAAAAAACAGGAAGAAAAATCATTATTGCAACTTTTATCGAGCCACTTGATGTTCTTACTACTCAGGGAGTAACTGAAATAATGAAAAATGAAGCTAGAGAAGAAGCAGAAAAAATTCTTCACTCTGCAGCAACTATTGTTAAAGAATCAACTGGAATTATGCCTGTTTTATATAAAAGAGAAGGTGAAGTAATTCCAGAGCTTAAAAAACTTATTGAAGAAGAGGAAAATATTAATGTTTTAGTACTTGCAGCCAATACTAATGAAAATGAAAAAAATCCAGGACCAATTATTAATGCTTTAGTTACAAAAGAGATAAGTACATTAAGAGTGCCAGTGATGATTGTACCAGGTAATTTTTCTAAAGATCATATATCTCAAATAACATAATGTTAGCCATTGATTATCGAAGTCAAGTTGCAAAAATTTTAATTGATATTGAGTCTGTTAAATTTTCATTTGATAAGCCATTCACTCTTACATCTGGTTTAAAAAGTCCTGTTTATGTAGATTGTAGAAAGATTATTTCATTTGTTGAAGAACGCAAAAAAATTATAAATTTTGCTAAAAATTATTTTTTAAAGAATAAAGTAGAATTTGATATTTTAGCTGGAGGAGAAACTGCAGGGATTCCTTATGCATCTTTTTTAGCTGAATCATTAAACTCATCAATGATTTATGTTAGAAAAAAATCTAAAGGTTTTGGGAAAAACCAACAAATAGAAGGAAATTACAAACAAAATCAAAAAGTTTTATTAATTGAAGATCTGGCTACTGATGGAGGGAGTAAAGTAATATTTGTAGATGCTTTAAGAAAAGCTAATTTAAAAATATCGGATGTATTTGTAATTTTTTATTATGATATATTTGATATCAAAAAATCTCCTTTAAATTCTATAAAAATCAAAATTCATTCATTATGTACTTGGAAAGATATTATTGATAATATTAAAATAAACAAAAAATATTCGCCTAGTCAAATTCAAGACCTAGAAAATTTTTTAAAAAAACCTGATGTATGGAGAAAAGAAAATGGATGATATTATTTTAATTAGTGGTGGATTTGACCCTGTTCATAGTGGACATATTTTTTTAATCAAAGAAGCGGCAAAATATGGTGATGTAGTTGTATTGTTAAATTCTGATAAATGGTTAAAGAAAAAAAAAGGCAAGGCTTTTTTACCCTTTGAAGAAAGAGAAATTATTATGAATTCAATTAAAAATGTTATTGATGTAATCCCTTTTGATGACTCCGATAAAACAGCAATAGATGGAATTAAAAAAGCAATTAACAAATATCCAAAACAAAAAATTAAATTTGCTAATGGTGGGGACAGGAATAGCAATACAACACCAGAAATGGAATTTTGTAATAAAAATAATGTAGATATGATTTGGGGAATCGGTGGAGATAACAAAGCAAATTCAAGTTCATGGATACTTAAAAAATGGACCGAGAATAATTAAGGGAATAGTTTTTTTCCAACCCATCTATTTTTTACTTTTCTAAATTCCACCCTATCATGCAATCTAAATGGCATATCTTGCCAAAATTCAATTAAGTCTGGTTTTACTCTAAAGCCTGACCAATGTGGGGGACGTGAAATTTTTTTATTTTTAAATTTATTTTTATAATATTCAAAATTTTCTTCCAAAATTTTTCTACTAGATAAATCTTGAGATTGTTTTGAAGCCCAAGCACCTATTCTGCTTTCGTATGGTCTAGAATTAAAATATTCATCTGCTTCATCATCTTGTACTTTTGAAGCTTGTCCTTCTATTCTTATTTGTTTCAATAAGCTTTTCCAATGAAAAGTTAAGGCAACATTTTTATTAGATAGAATCGTTTTTCCTTTTTTACTTTGCATATTAGTATAAAAAATAAATTCTTCATTTGTAAAACTTTTTAATAAAACTATTCTTGAAGTTGGTCTGAAATCGCTAGAAATACTTGATAGATTCATTGCATTTGGATCATTAACTTCATTTTTTTCCGCTTCTTCATACCATTCTTTAAATAAAAAAAATGGATTTAAATTTGTTTCAAGTATTGGTTTAATTTTAGACATTTTTTTAACGATACACGTGTAAAATAGTATATAGTTTAAAAATATAGAATTATTAAGATTTTTATTTTAAAAGTGAATTTATGTTAATGAAAAATAAAAAAGGGCTAATAATGGGGGTCGCAAATGAAAGATCAATAGCCTGGGGTATTGCCAAAAAATTAGCATCTGAAGGGGCAGAAGTAGCTTTTACTTATCAAGGAGATGCTCTTAAAAAAAGAGTGGAACCTCTAGCGAAAAGTATTGGCTCAAATATTCTACTCCCTTGTGATGTTTCTGACTCTGCTAGTATGAAAAATGCATTTAAAATTCTGCATGATAAGTGGAACAATCTTGATTTTCTTGTTCATGCAATTGGATTTTCAAATAAAGAAGAATTAAGAGGAAAATATTATGATACCTCTCTAGAAAATTTTTGTAATACTATGCATATTTCTTGCTATTCTTTTACTGAAGCTTCTAGATTAGCAGCTCCATTAATGAATCAAAATGGTTCTATTTTAACATTAACTTATTATGGTGCAGAACAAGTTATGCCTCATTATAATGTGATGGGTGTCGCAAAGGCAGCATTAGAGGCTAGTGTCAAATATTTAGCATCAGATTTAGGAGAAAAAAATATAAGAGTTAATGCAATAAGCGCAGGTCCTATTAAAACTCTCGCTGCTTCAGGCATAGGAGATTTCCGTTTTATTTTAAAATGGAATGAATTAAACGCTCCTTTAAAAAGAAATGTTAGCCAAGATGATGTTGGAGATGCAGCTCTATATCTTTTAAGCAATTTAGGAACAGCTGTAACTGGGGAAATTCAACATGTTGATTGTGGATATCATACAGTAGGCATGGTTGCAGTAGATGAAACAAATAAAATTTCAGAGTTACTAGGAGAATTTAATAAAGAATAATATGGCTTCAAATTCTATAGGAAAAGTTTTTAATTTTACAACTTGGGGTGAAAGCCATGGTAAGGCAATAGGTTGTGTTGTTGATGGAGTGCCCTCAAAAATAGCATTAAATGAAAAGGATATTCAAATTTTCTTAAATCAAAGAAAGCCTGGTCAATCTAAATTTACTACTCAAAGAAAAGAAAATGATAAAGTAGAAATTTTATCTGGTATCTTTAATGGAGTCACAACAGGTCATCCAATTTCTTTAATAATTTACAATGAAGATCATAGATCAAAAGATTATAAAAATATAAAAAATTTATTTAGGCCTGGTCATGCAGACTATACTTATTGGGCTAAGTATGGAATACGTGATTATAGAGGGGGTGGAAGATCAAGTGCAAGAGAAACGGCTATGAGAGTGGCAGCTGGTGCAATAGCAAGAAAAATAATAAAACATAAATTAAAAAAAGATATTAAAATTAAAGGTGCTTTAGTTCAAATTGGTAATAGTAAAATAGATTACAATAATTGGAGTGATAATTTCATAAATAAAAATCAATTTTTTTGTCCGGATAAAAATATTATAAAAAAATGGGAACTAATGATTAACAAAGCTAGGAAATCAGGGTCATCTTTAGGAGCTATTATAGAAATCCATTGTAAAAAAATGCCTACTGGACTTGGCGAGCCAGTTTATGACAAACTAGATGCAGATTTGGCAAAAGCAATAATGAGTATTAATGCTGTAAAAGGTGTAGAAATAGGTAATGGGTTTGCAAGCGTTCTTGAGTCAGGAATATCAAATGTTGATGAAATGAGAATTAGAAACAAAAAACCTATTTTTTTATCAAATAACAATGGTGGAATTTTAGGAGGCATATCTACTGGTCAAGACCTAGTGTTAAGATTTTGTGTTAAACCAACTAGCTCCATACTTGAAACAAAAAAGACAATTAATACTAATTTAAAAGAAGTGAATATCAAAACTAAAGGAAGGCATGATCCATGTGTTGGAATTAGAGCCGTACCCGTTGGAGAAGCGATGGTTGCTAATACTCTTGCTGATCATTGTTTAAGATTTTTTTAGAGCATAAATTAAAAATTCTGTATTTCCTTTTGGTCCTTTAATCGGGCTTTCTATAATTCCTTTAACATCCATCTTACAAACAGACTCGAACCAATTAGTAAAATCTTTGCAAATTCTTTTGTGGATTTTGGTATCTAAAATAACTCCACCTCTTTTTAATTCACTTTTATTACATTCAAATTGAGGTTTGATAAGACCTAATATTATAGGATTTTTTTTTGATAAAAGAGTCAAATTTGGTAAAATAACTTTTTTCATACTGATAAAGCTAACATCACAAACAATTATATCAATAGGTTCTTTAATCATTTCTTTATTAAGATACCTAGCATTTTTTTTTGATAAATTTATTATTTTTGGATCTTGTATTAACTTTTCATGTAATTGATTTTTTCCTACATCTACAGAATATATTTTTTTTACTTTTTTTGATAATAGAACTTGAGTAAAGCCACCAGTAGATGCGCCAATATCTAAACATGTAAAATCTTTAACTTCAATTTTAAAAAAATCAAAAGCGTGAAGTAATTTTAAAGCTCCTCTTGAAACCCATTTGGGATTTAAATCATTTGCTAAAATTTTAACCTTTTCATCAAATATCTCTCCACTTTTGAGAATTTTTTTTCCATCCACAGAAATTTGTCCAGCCATTATCATAGCTTGAGCCTTATTTCTTGATTCTGCTATTTTTTGATCAACTAATATTAAATCAATTCTTTTTTTCAAAATATTTAATTTTTTTTATAGTTACTAAAAGAGATAATTTCTGAAGAATTTAAAGATAAAATTTTATTTGCAATTGATTTTGCATCCATACCAATTTCTTTGTATTGATCTATAGGATTATTGTGATCAATAAATTTATCAGGAAATATAATATTTTTTATTTTTGAAATAGTTGGTGTTTTCTTTTTATTATGAATAAAATTTAAAATTGCTGAACTAAAACCACCTATAGATCCTTCTTCAATTGTTAATATATATTCATGGTTATCAACTATGTTGCTTATTAATAATTCATCTAAAGGTTTAACAAAACGTGCGTCAACCAAAGTAGGATTACATACTCTAGGTTTAAGAATCTCTAACGCCTCTTTACAAGCATCTAATCTTGCTCCAAAATTAATTATAGCAAATTTATTTCCTTCATTAATAATTCTTCCTTTTCCAATTTCTAAAGGATTCAAATCTTTATCGTCTCCAAATCCTGCTCCTGCACCTCTTGGGAATCTGAAAGATGAAGGTCTATCATCAATTAAAACTGACGTTTTGATCATTCTAATTAACTCTGATTCATCAGATGCTGCCATAATGACAAAATTAGGTAATATGTTTAAATAAGCTATATCAAAAGATCCTGCATGAGTTGGACCATCAGCCCCAACTTGACCTGCTCTGTCTATAGCAAATCTAACTGGTAATTTTTGAATAGCGACG
>MDSW01115467.1_pt1 | contig 17812 bp, 11 predicted proteins | sample 811171 | NCBI WGS metagenome assembly MDSW01 (sample SAMN05326641, study PRJNA326480) | marine metagenome | isolation source: seawater | place: Atlantic Ocean: North West | collected 2012
CTCCTCCGCGTCTCGCGCCACCACGCGCCGCGAGACGCTCGCGGTCCCCGCGCTGCTCGCCGCCGCCCTCGCCGCCGCGGCGTCCCCCCCGCCCCCCGCCGCGGACGCGCGCGGCCTCCCCGAGCTCGCGTGCGACGCCGAGCTCGCGACCGCCGCGAGCGGGTTACAGTTCTGCGAGTCCGTCGTCGGCTCCGGCAAGGTCCCCGCGAAGGGCGCGCAGATCAAGGCGCACTACACCGGACGCCTGACCGACGGCCGCGTCTTCGACAGCTCGTACTCCCGAGGCTCCCCGCTCTCGTTCAAGGTGGGCGTCGGGCAGGTCATCCGCGGGTGGGACGAGGGCATCCTCGGCGGAGAGGGCATCCCGCCGATGAAGGTCGGCGGCAAGCGCGTGCTGGTCATCCCGGCCGAACTCGGGTACGGCGACAGAGGCGCCGGCGGAGGACTCATCCCGGGAGGCGCCACCCTCAAGTTCGACGTCGAGCTCGTGGACGCGTGATGACGAGCGCGCGAGAGGTATATCGCATCGCGCCGTGTGATGCGAACGAGACGAGGACGAATCGACGCGAACGGTTTAGGGTTCGACGGCGCGCGAGCGACGGGTCGGGATCGGGGTACGTAAATGATCGAGTCGTCGCGTCGCAAATATAAATATGGAAAGCCCCGCGACTCCGCGAGTACTTCGTGTCTTAAATCTTCCCCTCCGTGTCCGTCCCGCTGGCATTCAGAGGCAGGGCGTCGTAGTACATCCACCGCCCCTCGTGTTTCCTGTACCTCGACCGCTCCGCGAGGGTCTTCGACCCGCTCCTGCTCTTCTTTCCCGCGCCCTTGTACGACACCTCGTACGTCACGAATCGCTCGTCGTCGTCGGCGCCCGCCTTCGCGGGCTTCACCTTGCGGATCGCGCGGAACGACACGCTTCGCATCGTGCTCTCCGCGTCCTTCTCCAGCTGTTCCAGGGCCTCCGCGGGGTCCTCCCTGCGCCGCATGTCCGGGCTGTCCGGGTGCGTGCTGGAGACGACGAACTTCGCGTCACCCTTGACGTACGCCGAGAAGCGCGCGCGGACGATCGCCTCGGGCTCCGCGTCCGCCGCCGCGCCCGCCGCGTGCAACGCGCCGCAGCACGCGTCGTACTCCAGCCCGGAGCCGCACGGACACGTCGTGCGCTCCGCTTTCTTCGCGGGGCCGTCCACGCCGTCGTCCATGGGGTCCGCGAGCATGCCCTTGCGTCCCCGCGCGACGAGAGAGGCGCCGCGCGAACCGAGGAGGGCGCGTGGAAAAGCGCGTGGACGCGCGCGGGGCATCGCCGAGGGAGCCCGCGCGTCGCGACGCGCCGCGGTGGCGGACGCCGGCGCGCGAGCGAGGCGAGGGGCGGAGCACGAGGTCGAAGGCATCGCGCGAAGTGCGGCGAGGCGCGAGGGTGGAAGTGCCGCGCGCCCCGCCGCGACGCCCTCGGCGACGTCGCGGCACTTTTCAGGTCAGAAACTGGATGACGCGCGCCCGCCGCCGCGCCGAACGCCAAAAATACCGTCCTCGTCAGCACGACGGGAGATATTTCTGCGCGCGCTCCGCTTCACGCCGCGGCGCCGCCCCCGCCTCCCCCCCGCCGCGGCTCGTTCGCACCTCGTCGCGCGATGGCGGACTGGTTCGTGGCGCAGTTCCTGGACGAGTGGGAGGCGCGCGAGGCGGAGACGGGCGGCGCGCCCAAGTACCAGAAAAAGTGCCTCGAGGTGGATTTCCTCGCCGTCTCCTCCGACCCGACGCTTCAGTGCCGCGGCCCAGCGTACCCCGGGGACGTCAAGTGCCGCGTCGCGGACCGGCTGATGAACCAGATGCACAACGAGTTCATCCGCCTGCGCGACTGGGTGGACCTGGGCGAGGGCAGGAAGCTCGTCACGGAGCAGCACCGGTTGGCGCACTTCCTCCTCCGATCGCGCGAGCTCGTCGCGCAGGAGGTGGGAGAGTGCTCGTTCGCGAGGCTGGAGACGATCAAAAACCCCTTCCTCTCCCCGGCGCAGTGTCGCCACTGCGTCAAGAGCGACGAGCTCGCGATGCTCAGCGCCCGCGACCGCCAGACGATCGAGTCGAGGCGCGCGCAGCTCACCGACGCCCTGGCGGGATTGCGCATGCGAGGGGGGAAATCCGTCGAAGAGACGGTGGCGGAGATTGTCTGCCGCAGACTCGAGAAGCGAACGAAACGACCGAGGACGTGAGATGCAGCGCGAGCCCGTCACATGCTCGGAACCCTTACATCCATCATCCCGTGGGAGGATATCTGCGGGAAAGCACTGCTCGCGGCGCAGCGCCCGCGAACGTCCGCGCGCCCCGTGTGATTTTTAGCGTGTGGCGAAACCAAAAGAGGCGCGCAGCGCGCATCAATGGAGTCGAACGTTTTCTTGGTTTATTAACCCGTGTTTTTCTCGATATAGTGCAATGGGTCTATTGATAGATATGATAGTCTTGAATTTTCGATATTTCAATACTTGAAGACCCATTGCCCGTTTTCCGGACTTCCATCACGGATCCACCTGTATCTTTGGCCGCAAAGAAGGTGTTACAAATCCCCCGCGCGTCGCTCCCCGCGCTCACAGCTGACGGCGGGGCACGCCGCGCGGAGTCGACCGGACGCGCGCGCTCGTCGAACCCCCCGCACGCGTCGGGAAGGAGCGCTCGCCGCGCGCGCGCGCGTCTCCCGCGTTCTCGGTCTCGCCCGCTCTCGCCTTCGCGCGCAGCGGACGCGGCGAAACCTCGCATCGCGCGCGGGTGGTGCGCGGGGCGCATAAAAAGACGCATCCGGCGCGCTTCGGGAGCCTCCGGACGAGCGTCTCGCGATGCCGCACAACTCGACCACGTCGTGGACGACGACGGTGGAACCCGACGAGCACGCGCTCTGGTTCCTGAGCTCCGGCGACGGCGACGGGTCGAAGAGCGCGGGCGCCTTCTCGCTCAGCGAGGACTTCGAATCGTTCGTGCGGTGGGAGGATCACCCGCTCAAGTACCTGTTCGCGACGGTCAGCCTCATGAGCGTCCTGACCTGGATCGGGTTCTCGGGCGATAACCTGCAGTACCATCGGTCGTACGGCTCGTTGTCCTTCGCGGGTGGGTGCACGTTCAAGCAGCTGTGGAAGAACAGCTGGAACAGCGGCGGCGGCGCGCTGTTGGCGTTTCGCCTGGGCGCGTTTTGCTTCTGCTCCTGGTTCTCCATCACGCAGATCATCACCCCCAACCTCGATTCCGACGACGGCTGGGGCGCGTTCATGAACTTCCACGACTGGAGCTTCTACGCGCTGACCCTGTTCTTCGGCCTCGGCACGGTGACTTCGCTCCGAGGGATGTTCACGCAGAACGACGGGTCGTACGATCGGTACATCGGGCACGCGGGCGACTGCAACTCCGCGGGGCACTGGCTCATCACGCTCTACTCCACCGCGTTCACGCTCTCGCTCGTGTGCGACCTGCTCGTGTGGCTCGAGCTCCTCTTCTACCCGCAGTGCGTCTCCGAGACGTTCCGGAGCAAGATGAGCACCCTGCTCGACCCGACGAGCCGGCTGTGCTACTTCGAGTGGAACTACCTCATCGGGTTCATGGGCAACATCCTGCTCCTGCTCCTGGAGTCCACCCTCGGGCAGCTCCCGTTCCCGAAGTGCTACCTCTCCTCGCCGCTGTTCGTCGGCGGCCTGTTCGTCATCATCGCGTACCTCCAGCACGAGGTGTTCTTCCAGCCCTGGGCCTACGACCAGCTCAACTTTTACCGGTGGGCGACCATCTTCACCCTCAACGGATTCTTCGGGCTCGTCTTCGGCGCGCACTTCTTCCTGAACTGGTTCCTCTCCATGGGCGCGGGCGACAAGGCGGTGTCTACCATGGCCACCGAACACACCCCACTCGTGCAGTGATCGCGCGGGGTGCGAGAGGGGACGGGGGCGAACGAACGGCGAGACGGTGATCGACGAGAGGGTCGAGACGCTCGCCGACGATTTACCTAGCGGGGACTTTTTTTATTAGCAGGGACACGTACGCGTCGCCGACGATTTCTCGCGCGCCCCCTCGAATCTCCCTCCGTCGCCGCGACGTTCACTCGTCCCTGAGGATCGGGAGGACGTCTAAGATGGCGTCGAGCGCGGCGGCGCCGAGCTTGGCGCTCCTCGCGGGCGTCCACCCGTCTTTACCGGCGAGCTGCGCGTTATCCTTGAACGGCATCTCGAGCGTCATCCCGACGCAGTCGAACCTGCTCGTGACCTGTTCGTCCGCGGTTCGAAACGACGCGAGCGGGTCCTGATGATGTCAGCGGTCAGCGGGAAATAAAAAAGGTACGCGCGCTGTCGGGGTGGCGAGACGCGGTCGCGCTCGACGCTGCCGCGCTCGACGCTGTCGCGCTCGACGCGGTCGCGCTCGACGCCGTCGCGCTCGAGGGTGACGGAAAAGAAAGAGGATTCGCTCGGGTCGGTCGCTCGCGCACCTGCGTCTTGGCGGTGATGACGTTCCCCACGGGCGCCGACCCGTACTCGAGCGGGAACGTGGTCTGGAAGTCCGGGCACGCCCTCGCGTACGCGTCTTTGAACCGTCTCTGTATCCCCGCCCTCCGCGCGTCCCACCCCGGGACGCCCTCCCCGCCGACGATGAAGCAGTACGGCTCCGCCTCGTCCCCGTGCGCGTCCAGCATCAGGTCCACGCCCGTCTCGTCCATCGCGCGTCTGACGTGAAACACCTCGGGCGACAGCTCCAGAGTCGGCTCCCCCCACTCGCGGTTCAGGTTCGCGCCCGCCGCGTTCGTCCGCAGGTGGCCCCTGTACGCGCCGTCCGGGTTCACGCACGGGACGCAGAAGACGTTCGCGCGTCGCCGCACCCGCCGCGCCACGGGATCCTCGTCGTCGAGAAGCCTCCCGACGAAGCCCTCCATCCACCAGCTCGCCATGGACTCGCCCGGGTGCTGCCTCGCGATGACCCACACGCTCCTCTTCGCCCCGCCCTCGCGCTCCCACGCGGTCAGATCGAGCGCCGCGTCAAGAGCCTTCACCGCCGCGGCGTCCTCCTCGCTCGAGCCCGCGAATCGAGGCTCGGGGACCCAACGATCTTCTTCGTCGGACGACGAAGATCCGTCGCCGAAGCGAAGGCAGTCGATCGCGCGCCCGTCCAGGGTCGCGCCGAGGTTCACGAGCCGGACGCCCGGGGCGCTCGCGGCGCGGGCGACGAGGTCGTGGTGTTGCTCCTGGGAGTACGGGACGAAGTAGGCCAGGTAGACGGCGTCGCCGGGGACCGGGTCGAGGCGAATCACCAACTCGCCGTCGACGTACGACGTGTCGGGCTCGCGGCGCCAACGCACGCGGTCCGCGGAGACGAACGCCTCGTAGCCGTGCCACCCGTCGGGATAGGACGCGTCGCCCGCGTTCTGGATGACCACCTTCAGCGCGCGCCCCCTCGCGCCCGTGACGCGGAAGTGGAACCACTGGAAGTGCCGCCGGCCGTCCTTCTCCGTGAACGGCTCCTCGGTCATGCGCACCGTCAGCACGTCCGCGGTCGCGGAGACGAGCTCGCCGTTGCCGCTGTCGAAGGCGCTGCTGAAGCCGTACGGCGCCGCGTCGGAGGCTGCGCCCGGGGCGCGGAACGAGGCGGAGGCGGCCATGACGCGGAGGCGGGGGAGACGACGCGCGCGCGCCGCGAGGAGGGGTCCGAGCCCGCGAGAGGAGCGGCGCGGCGGGGAGGCGGGGCGCGACGGGCCGCCGAGCGCGAGGCGCGAGGCGAGCGCGCGAGGGCGGGGGCGCGGGGTGGACGACGCGGTGGCGCGCAGGAAAGCCGAGGCGCGACCGAGCATGGATCGCCGCGCGGTTGTGGCGGCGGGGGCGTCGACCAAGTCTCGTCACGTTCGAGATGACACTCTGATCCGACGACGGAGGTGTTTTCTTGACCCTCGTCGTCGCTCCCTTGGACGCTCCCGTGACGACCCGGTCGTCCTCGTCACACGGCCGATGCGCGCCTCGGCGGCGCGTCCGGCTCCGCGCGCCGCGCTCCCCGGCGCCGCCGCGCCGCGCGCGGCCTCCCGCCTCGCCGCGCGCGCGTCGATGTCCCCTCCGCGCGACGACCCCGCGCCCCCCCCCGCGCCGTCTCTCCTCCCCTGGCTCGCGCGCGTCACGGACGATCCCGCGCTCGAGTCCCGCGTCGCGCTCGTCGATCCCGGCGACGGCCTCGGCCGCCGCCTCGTCGCCCTCCGCACGCTCGCGCCCGACGAGGTCATCTTCAACATCCCCTGGTCCCTCGTCTTCGCCGACGACGACGACGACTCGGACGACGACCGCGTCGACGACGACGACGCTCTCGTCGCCGCCGCGCTCCCCTGGTCGGCACGCATGGCGGTGCGCCTCCTCGAGGAGCGCGCGGCGCGGGGCCCGAGGCTCGCGTGGATCGAGAGCCTCCCCGCGCGCGTCTCCACCCCGCCCCTGGAGTACGCCGAGCGCGCGTTGCTCGCGTGCGAGGACCCCGCGGCGATCGAGGAGGCGCGCTCGGTCGCCGCCGCGCACGACGCCGCGTACCTCGCGCTCGCCCATCGCGTCCGCGCCGCCGGCGCCGACGAGGACGCGTTCCGCGTCGCCGTCGGCGCCATGCACAGCCGATGCTTCGTCCACGGCCCCAAAGGGACGCACCTCGCCGTCCCCGGCGTGGACATGTGCAACCACTCGTTCGAGCGCGCGAACGCCGCGGTCAGGGTCGTCACGAGCCCGGAGACGTGCCAGGGCGAGCGGGCGACGAGCGAGGTGGCGCCGCCGCCGCCGCCGAGAGCCGACGACGCGAGGTTTTTCCAACTCCGCGCGGGCGAGGACGGGATCGACGCGGGGGAGGAGGTCACGATCAGCTACGGCGCGTGGCCGAACGACCCGTTCTTCCTGTACTTCGGGTTCGTCCCGGAGAACAATCCGAACGATTCGGCGATCCTCTTCCGCGACGCCGAAGACGCCGCGAGGTGCGCGGCGCGCGCGGGGCTCGTCGCGTCGGAGGCGGACGCCGCGGAGATCGCGCGCGGGTTGATGAACGAGACGAAAGGCGGAGGAGACGACGCTGATGACGACGAAGACGACGACGAGGGGCGCGGAATGATGAGACGGCGCATGGTGCTCACGCGCGCGGGGGAGGTGGACGCCGGCGTCGTTCGCGTCGCGGAGGCGCTGGGCGTCGCGTGGATGGACCTCGTGGAGGCGCGGTGTCGCGAGCGGATGCGCGCGTTCGAGACCACGCTCAAGGAGGACCGCGCGAAGCTCGCGGAGTGCGAGGGGGGGGGCGAGGCCGGAGCGCTCGCGGACGAGGCCGGAGCGCTCGCGGACGAGGCCGGAGCGCTCGCGGACGAGGCCGTCGCGGTGAGGTTCCGAATGAGCAAGAAGGAGGTGCTGCTGGGACCGCTCGCGGCTGCGCAGGCGAGGGCGAGGGCGATCGCGGAGTCGTGAAATGATAAAAAATATACCTTCGTAAAGAAAGACTCCCGCGCCGCGAGGAGGATAATAGGTCGCGACCGTCGCCGTTCGTTTCGTTCACGGTTCCCGGATCCATCGTCTCAGCTTCTCTTCTCCTTGCTCCCCAGGGTGTTCTTGCGCTGCTTGAGCATGTAGAGGTAGAGCTTGGGGAAGCCCGGGACGTACCCGAGGAAGAAGAGGATCTGGACGACGGAAAAGTCCCACGCGACGTTGTACGGGTTGGGCATGCGGTAGCTGAACGCGCCGGACTCGACGAGGTGCCCGAAGCCCGAGTACGCGCACCACAGCTCGCTCGAGACGCCCAGGGGGTACAGGACGATGAAGAGGGTGTACCGCGCCCAGACGACGAGCCTCGGGACCTCGCCCAGGAGCTTGAAGAAGTAGAAGGAGTACCTGACCACCTCGGTCACGCCCCAGCACAGCAGGAGGGAGGGGACGCCGAGGCCGATCTCGACGCCGCCGAGGGTGAGGCCGCCGAGCGAGAGCGTGGCGACGCGCGAGGGCGGGGAGATCCAGAGCACGCCCCAGACGACCATGAGGCGCGAGGAGACCTGCATCGCGGTGACGAGCACGGGCGATCGCGCGAGGCCCGTCATTGCGTGCACCACCTCCATGCACGCGGCGGTCTGCGCGACGAGCAGCGGGGTCTCCACCGCCGCGTACACCGCCGAGGAGCCGGACGTGACCACCGTCGCGCCCGCGAGAACCAGCACGTACGCCCATCCGAGGATGAGCGACGCGTTGTACGCGAGGAGGTACGTCTTCGCGAGCCCCATCGTGAACGCGATGTGGATAGTGAGCGGCGCGCCGACTCCACTCTCGCGTGATTTCATTCACCCACCGCCCGCCCCGGGGATGCCGGGAGGCGGGAAAAACGTTTTCGCACGACCCGCGTGTGTGGGGACCGGGTCGGACCCGTCGTGATCTTTCGAATCTGTCGTTTATCCCTCGGGCCGCCGAACCCTTGTTTTTTGGGATTTTTCTTCCCGTTGAAAGGACGCGCGTATGAGCAAACAGTCTGCGCGAAGACGGTCTGGGAGAAAAAGCGAAAAAGGCGTTTATGCGCATCGCGCCCTCCCGCGCGGCGCCACTCACAGCGTCGAAGACGCGCTGACGACGCGCCAAACAGGTGAGACATCCTCGCGACGGTCCCGCCGGTCCGCCCGCGCGCGAACCGCGCCGCGCTCGCGCGGTTCGAGGGCGCGGTGTGCGCGCGCTTTCCGGCTTTCGAAGAACTCGCGAACCTTGGTTCTTTTTGTCATAGAGCGGACGTCGAAGAAATGACGCGAATGGAAAGCCGGGGTCGCGCCTCCCCCCGGGCGATGTGGCCGCGGACCCACCCGGGGAAGGCGAACGGCGGTCTCCCCTCGCGTCGGACGGCTCGACCCGCCGCGTCGGGACGCCCGGGGACGGTCGCGTCGCGCTTCGGGGGTCACATTTCGCTCACGGACGTTTTCTCGCCGAAATCTCGCTCTCCCGCGCAGGGTGCCAAGCAGCATTTGAGAACCGCACCATGCCCAAGGTGCGCCCCCGCGACGCGCGAGCGAGCGGGTCCCTCCGAGCGCGCGCTCGTCCCTCGACGCGAACCCTCTCGGCGCGCGACCCGAACCTCCGTTTCCCGCGCGTCCTCTCCGCGCTCGAGCGCGTTCCGCGCGCGCGAGTCGCCCCCGCGCGAAATCCACCCGTTGGGTCGCGCACCACGTGCCATCCATCGTCACATCATCCCCACTCACATCCGCCCGAAATCGCCGCCCGCGCCCGCCCTCACCGCCTTCGCGCCCGCCCTCACCGCCCCTCGCCCACTCGCAGAGGAAGGCCGACGACGGCTCCCAGGTGAAGCCGCCCAAGCGCGCGCGCACCGCGTACCTGGTCTTCTGCGACCGCCACCGCCCGCGCATCATGGACGCGGTGCACCCAGGGCCCAACGCCAAGTTCACGCGCGAGGAGATGCAGCAGGTGACGACGAAGCTCGCGACGCTGTGGAAGTCCATCTCCCCCTCCGAGCTCGCGGAGTGCAAGGCGGAGGCCCTGAAGCTCAAGGACGAGTACGACGCGGCCAAGGCGGCGCTGCCCCCCGGGGCGCTGAAGCGCACGCACAAGAAGAAGGGCAAGAACGCGCAGATCCTCGTCGAGGGGAGCGGCGAGAAGCCCAAGCGCGCGAGAACCGCCTACCTCATCTTCTGCGACCGCTACCGCAACCAGATCATGAAGGAGGTGCACCCCGACCCGACGTCGAAGTTCACGCGCGAGGAGATGCAGCAGGTGACGACGCGGCTGGCGGAGATGTGGAAGATCGTGGACCCGCACGAGCTCCAGGCGTGCCGAATCGAGGCGGATCTGTGCAAGGATGAGTACAAGAAGCAGAAGGAGGCGTACGTGCCCCCCGTGTACGCCGCCGCGAGCAAGGGGAAGAAGGGGAAGAAGGGGGACAAGGACGGAAAGCCCAAGCGGCCGCGCACCGCGTACCTCCTCTTCGCCGAGGACTGCAGGGCGAGGTTGAAAAAGACGGACCCGGGCCTGTCCTTCACCGAGACGTCCCAGGTTGTGAGCCGGGAGTGGAAGGAGCTCACCGACGCCAAGAAGAACGCGTACATCAGAACCGCCGACAAGGAGCAGGAGAAGCACCGCGTGGCGAAGGCGAACTGGGAGGCGAAGAACATGGTCTCCATCCCGAGCGCGCACGCCGTCCCGCCGCCCATCCCGGCGTGAATGTTCAGCGAGTGAAAAGAGATGCTCCGCGTGTACAAAATCGTCGACGCTTTTTCACTACGCGTCGTGTACAAACCAGAAGAGGAAGAAGATGTCGGACAAAGACGCGCGGCGAGTGACGACGTGGGGGGGGAAGATGTAGATACCGTCCGAACCCGCCGGCGCGAAAGGAAAGACCCCGGGAATAATTGTCCCCGGACATTCAGCGAGCGACCGGAGATGAGAGGAGCGCCGCATAGAAACGTAGACGCGACGCGACGAGGCCCGCTCGAGATCCGCTCGCGAGACATTTCAATACTACGCCGACCGCCGCGAAGAATCAGCGCCCCTCGAGCAGACGCATCGCGCGCGCCTCGAGCGATTCGATGCCCTCGTCCTCGAGCGCCATGCCCTGGACGGCGACGTCAGTCTTCCGCCGCTTCGCGCGCGCCCGGACCCCCTCCGAGCCGGAGTCCGAACCCGAATCGGAATCCGAGGACGTCCCGCCGCCGACGTCCGAGTCTGAGTCCGAGTCCGAGTCGGAATCCGAGCGCCCGCCGCCTAACGTCACCTCGCCGCCCCCGACGTCGTCCCCCGCGAGTTTCTTATCCCTCACCTTCCTCTTATCGCGCGCGTCCCTGAGCCGCTGCTTCTCCCTCAGCCTGTCCGCCTTATCCGCCTTCAGACGCTCCGATTTCACCCTGTCGTAGTGCGCCTTGGCCGCGGCGGCGAGCGCGGCGCCCGACGCCGCCGCGAAATCACCCGCCACCCCGCGGTCCCCCAGCGCCTCCAGCGGAGCCATCGACCGCCCGTCCTCGTCGAACACCACGCGCGCGTTCCCGCCGTGCCCGAGCCCGTCCTTCTTGATTCGAAGCTTCCCCTTCTTCGCGCGAGCCGCGAGAGCCGCGGAGATGTCCAGCGCGTCGGCGGCGGCGCTCGCCCCCGCGCCCGCGCCCTCGTCGTCGTCGCCGCCGCCGTACGCGTGGTCGGCGCGCTTCACCGTCATGAGCTCGTCGTCCTCGTCCGCGCCGTCGACGACGAGCCCGAAGTGGCCCCCGCCCGCGCGCCGCAGAACCCCGCGCGATCCGCCGCCGCCGCCGCCGCCGCCGCCGCCGCTTCGGGAGTCCGTCCCTGAACCCGAACGATCCGAAGGTTCCGAATCCGACGCCGCCTCGGCGTCGTCCGACGATCCCGACGCCGACTCGCCGCGCGAACGCGCCGGTTCCGAGTCGGAGTCCTCTTCGCTCGAGGAGTCGCCGCTGGCGCCTTTCCCGCCCTTCCCGCCCTTCCTCTTCGCGCCCTCGTCGTTCGTACTCCTGATGAACCTCAGCCTCGGGGGGTTGCTGAGTCCCATGCTCTGGGCGTACTTCTCGACGTCGAGCGCGTCGACGTCGAAGACGTCCTTGTTCGGTTGCAGGTGGACGCTCCTGAGGTAGCTCACCACCGCCCTCTGGGCGAGGTACTTGAGCTCCGAGTCCTTCCCGAGCAGGCCCTGGATCGAGCTGGTGATTTTCTGGTTCTTCGCCTGGTTCAGCCGCATCGTCTTGAGCGGCACCTTGGCCGCGGCGAGCTCCTTCGCGAAGGCGGCTTCGCTCGGGCACAGGAGCAACAGCCCCCGTCCCTCCGCGGTGTACCTGGCGGTGCGCCCGACCCTGTGGATGTAGCACGGCACGTCCTCCGGGCAGTCCGCCTGCACGACCCAGTCGACGTTCGGAAAGTCTAGTCCGCGCGCGGCGACGTCGGTGGCGAACAAGACTGTGTGTTTCGCCTGGTTGAACGCTTGGAACGTCTTGGTGCGCGCGAGCTGTTTCATCCGCCCGTGGAGCATCGCGAGCGGCAGCCCCGGCCGCATCCGGCGGAACATCTCGTGCACGAACCGCACCTGCTTGCAGCTGGACAGGAACACCAGCGTCTTGCTCGTCAGGTGCGCCTTGATGAACGCCCACAGCGTCTCCATCTTCTTATCCAGTTCGCACGTCGCGACCATCTGCGTGAGTTTCGGCGGCGTCGCGTGCGAGCTCTCGGCGTGCGCGGCGAGAAACTCCGGGTCCTTGAGGGATAACCGCGCCAGGTCCTTGACGCGTTTCGTCTGCGTCGCGCTGAAGCACAGCGTCTGCCGGGTCTTCGGGAGGTTCTCCAGGATCGCCTTGAGGGTCGCGGCGAAGCCGAGGTCCAGGATGCGGTCCGCCTCGTCCAGCACCAAGACGCGCAGCGTGACGCAGTCGAACAGGGGGGTCTCGTCCATGTGTTGCAGCAGCCGCCCGGGCGTCGCCACCAGGAGGTTCATCTTGTTCACCGTGTCCTTCTCCTCCTTGACGTTCTTCCCGCCGATGAGCAGGCCCGCGGAGAAGCTGTGGTGCTTCCCGACCAGCAGGAGCTGCTGGAAGATCTGCATCGCGAGCTCGCGCGTGGGCGCGACGCACAACCCGCCGAGGCCGTCCTGCCGCCCCCACTTGACGCGGTACAGGGACTCGAGCACGGGCGTCAGGAACGCGAGCGTCTTGCCGCTGCCCGTCTTCGCCGCGCCCAGGACGTCGCGCCCGGCGAGGGCGTGCGGGATCGTCGCCCTCTGAATCGCGGTGAGCTCCTTGAACCGCGCGTCCGCGAGCCCGCGCTGGGTCGGGGCGGAGAGCGGCATGTCGCGGAACTTGCGCACGCCCGTCAGGGAGACGCCGAGGCCCTTCTCGCTGGACTTGCGCGGGGCGACCGCGAGGGGGTTCGTGCCCTTCGCGGGCTTCGTCGCCTGCGAGAGGACCGAGGGGGGCGAGGGATGGGGGAGCGGGGGCGGGGTCGGTGAGGGCGCGCGGGAGGGGAGGTGGGACGACCCCGCGCGCGAGGCGAGCGCGCGGGGAGAAGAAGAAATCCGTGAAAGCGTGGCGGCGGTGAGCGCGCGCCGTCGGCGGCGCGGGAGGGACGCACCTCGATGGCGGCCTCGAGCTCCGCGATCTCGCGGTCGACCATCTTGACGCGTCCGCCGCCGCCTTTTCCGCCGCGGCCGCCGCCGCGACGGCCGCCGCGGCCGCCTCGGGCGTCGCCGCCCATGCTCGAGCGCGCGGAGGAGTGGGGGCGCCGACCCACCGCCGGATCGAGACCCGGGTCGTCGTTTTCCACGACACTTCTCGCGCCCGCCGCGCGAACGAAATAACTCGCGCGCCGAAACTCGCGACGACGAATCGCGCCCCTCTCGCTCGTCGTCACGACAGAGCGCTCGGCGCGCGCGAGACGACGATGCCCGCGGTAAAACGCGGCCGCGACGAGCCGTCGCCCGTCCGGGACGTCAGGGGCCGGCCTCCGCCCACGCGCGGCGCTCCCGGGGAGTGGTTCCCGAACGCCGTCGCGGATGAGTGGGCGCTGCCGCGGGACGTCTCGGAGAATCTCATGTCCCCCGCGCTCGTCGTCGATCTGGAGAAGGTCCGGCGCAACGTCGAGACGATGCGGGCGGCTCTGGGAGGGAACCTCGACCGATGGCGTCCCCACCTCAAGACGACCAAGATCCCGATCGTGTGGCGCGAGCTGATGGTCGCCGGCGTGCGAAACTTCAAGGTGGCGACGACGAAGGAGGCGGAGGTGCTGCTGGAGACGATCGAGGGGTTCCTACGCGACGGGGAAGCGCGCGACGACGAGGAAGACGCGAGACGAACGGAGCCCGAGTTCGACGTGCTGGTCGCGTACCCGCTGATCGGCCCCGCGCTCCGGCGTCTGGCCCAGCTCGCGGAGACGTTCGTCCGCGTGGCGAAGGTATCGGCGCTCTTCGAGAGCGCTCGCGAGCTCGAGCGCGACGCGGGCGCTCGGTTCGACGAGAAGAGGAGCGTCGCGGACGCGCTCCGACGCGCCGACGTCGGATTCTTCCTCGACGTCAACCCCGGCATGTGGCGGACCGGGGTCGGCTTCGACTTCCGCGGACGGCTCAGTCGAGTCACACGCGACGACCCAAAGGGCTCCGCTGTCGATGCGAACCACCGTCGGCATTGGCGCGTGCACGGATCCGACGGGCCGGGTTCGAACGAAGGGTTCCGGTTTCGCGGGTTCCATTACTACGAGGGCCACCTCTCGGGGTGCTGCGACGCGATCGACGGCGCCGTCGCGGACGCGCGCGTCGCGGCCCGGGCGAGGCGCGAGGAGAGCGCCGCGTTGTTTCGCGACCACTTCGCCAAAATCATCCACGACATCTTGTGCGAGCCGTTTCGAGACGACCCCGGGCGATGGGAACGCGGTGGGATGGACGCGTGTCCCTTCGAGGTCGTCACGAGCGGGACGCCCGGATTCCTCGCCGCGTTGGACGTGGACGTCGAGAAGGCGCTCGACGCGGAGTCCGCGAGGAAGACGCGAGACGCTCTGGAAAAAAAAATCGAAACCGCGGACACCATCACATTCGTCAAGATCACGCACCGCGTGAGCCCCGGGACGGTGGTGTTCCACGACTGGCGTGGCGAGCGCCAGAACCCGGACCTGGGCCTCGTCCCCGCCGCGGCGCTCGCGTGTCGCGTCGTGAGCGCTCCGAGGTACGATCGGCGTCCCGGCGCGGGACTCGCGGCGGAACCGAACGAGGGCTCGCGAGCTTTCTTCTTCACGCTCGACTGCGGGTCGAAATCGATCGCCGCCGAGGCGGGCAACCCCGCGGGGTACGTCCTCGGGCACCCCTCGTGGGAGGCGCTGGGTCCCAGCGAGGAACACCTTCCCTTCGCGTGTCACGACCCCGGGGACAAGCCTCGGGTGGGCGATCTCGCGTTCGTCGTGCCGGAGCACGTGTGCCCCACGGTGAACCTCGCGACGCACGCGGTGGTTCTGGACCGGGGGGAGGACGGCGAGCGCGTGGTGAGCGTGCACGAGGTGAAAGCGAGAGGCCACGAGCTGTTCGTGGGCGCGAGCGGGCACGAGCTGTTCGTGAACCGGGGGTGAGGGAGCGCGAGCGCGAGGCGTTTCGATTTTACAATGATCCGTTTCGCCCAGACAGTGTCGACGACATCGAGTTGCGCGCGACCGCGCCCGCTGACGATCGTCGTCCGGACTCGCCGTTGAGAGAGGCGTTTATTCGCCTCGCCTCGGCGGAGGTGTCTCGCGCCGGGGCGGACGCGCGGCGACTCCCGCGCCTCGCGCGCACTCGTCACGCGCGCGGATCTCCCCGCGGGGCGTCTCGGACGCCTTCGCGCGCGGGGGGGGTTCTCGGCGCGTCGCGTCGGGACGCCCATGTCTCGCCTCCGGGACGCCGATCGCGGCCCTGGGGACGCCCCTCGCGCGTCCCCGATCGTCGCGTCGCTCTCCCTCGCCGTGGACCCCGCGGAGGCGCCGTTCGCGGCGTCTCGTGGCGCCTCGGCGTCGCGCGCCGCCGCCGCCGCCTCCTCCTCCTATTCCTCCTCCTCCTCCTCCTCCTCCTCCGCGGCGTCGTCTTCCTCGCCCGCGTCCGTCACCCGCCACGTGCACGTGGTCGCCCCCGGGGACACCCTCGGCGCGATCGCGGAGCTGTGGCTGTGCGACGTGCGGGAGATCCGGCGCCTCAACGACCTCCACCCGGACAGCGTGCTCTACCCGGGCGAACGCCTCCGCGTGGACACGCCCCTGCGCCTCGTCACGCACGTCGTCGCCCCGGGCGAGACCCTGACGCGCATATCCCTGCTCCACGACGCCCCGCTCGCGCACGTCCGCGCGCTCAACGGCCTCACCCCGGCGTCCACGATCCACCCGGGCGCCGAGCTCAGGGTCCTCGAGCCCCCCTCGAGTAGCCCCCGGGAGACGACGACGCGCGACGTCGCCGCCGCCGATCCGTCCGCCGATGAAGAAGACGCGAACGAAGAAACCAAGAGCGGTCCTCCTCCCGAGGAGAACGATCCCGCGCCCGCCGACGCGGTTCACGACGTCGCGTACGACGCGCCGAAGAGAGACCAAGCGGCGCCGGCGCGCGAGCGCGAGCGCGAGCGCGAGCGCGCGGCGCCCATCGCGGAAGGACGAGCGCTCGAAAAGCTCGAAACCCTCGAAACCCTCGAACCGCTCGAACCGTTCGCGCGCCGTCCCCCCGCGCTCCGCCTGGCCCTCGGCGCGGCGCGGCTCGTCTTCGCCGGCGTCCCCGACGTCGTCGCGAGGAGCTTGGCGAGCGGGGCTCGCGGCGTCGGCGACGTTTTCGCGTCCACTCGTTCGTACGGCGCCTCTCTTCGCCTTCCCCGGTTCTTCTCCGCGCGCGCCGCCGCCGCGGAATCGAGGCGTCGCCTTCGCGCTACCGGGACGGTGACCGTCCGCCCCGGGGAGAGCCTCGCGAGCGTCGCCGGCGCGTGCGGGCTCCGCGTGCGCGAGCTCCAGCGCGTCAACGGCATCGTCGACGACGCGCTCGACGCGGGGGAGACGCTGCGGGTGACGCGCCCCGGCGCGTTCGAGCGCGAACCAAGGCTCAGGCGCAGGACGACCAGGCGCCTGTTCCAGATCGCGGACGCGAACTCGGGGGAGGCGGCGGAGCGCGACCGGGACGCGGGGCCGCCGCCGAACCCGAGGGGGCGGCGGTCGGAGCGCGTCGAGGCGGCGCCGCGGCGGTGGAGGCACCGCGGGTGGCGGTTCGAGCCGCGCGGCGAGGAGGCGCGCGCGTACTGGCGCGCGAGGTCCGGGGTGGGGCGCGGCGGGACGAGGGAGGAGCGGGAGGCGACGCGGGCGGCGGATGAGGATCGCGCGAGGGGGCGGGACGGGGGGATGGAGGGGGTCGGGGTGGGCGGGTCGGGGGCGGGCGCGCGATCGAGCGAGCGATCGAGCGAGCGATCGGGCGCGCGACTCGGACCCCGCGACGCGCGCGCTTTGTTTTGGGAACGGCGGCGGCCTCGGCGGTTTCGGCAGCACCCCGATTTCGGGTCTCCGATCGCGCCCGCGGTGGACGCGTTCGTCACGAGCGGGTTCGGGCACCGGTGGGGGCGGCTCCACGCGGGCGTGGACCTCGCCGCGAACGAGGGGACGCCCGTGCTCGCCGCGAAGGGGGGCGTCGTTCGCGCGAGGACGTTCGACGGGGAGGGGTACGGGTGGCTTTTGAAAATCGACCACGGCGGGGGGTGGGAGACCCGGTACGCGCACTGCAGAAGGATCGACGCGAGGGTCGGGGACGTCGTGAGGAAGGGACAGGTCGTCGCGCGCGTGGGGAACACGGGGCGGTCGTTCGGACCGCACCTGCACTTCGAGGTGCGCAGGGAGGGGACGCCGATCGACCCCCTGACGTGCACCAAGGCGTGAAGACGCCGCGGGTTTATATTTTTCATTCAGACTTACCCGCGACGGTCGTTCGTCGACACGTTCGGGCGAGCGACGATTCGCGGCGATGACACGTGCACACATCGCGCGGAACGTCGATGAGGAGTCCATGATATCAATAGTATCATCATCGCTTCTTCGTCCTCTTCGTCCACTCACTGACACTCGGGCGGGAGCGCGTGTTTCGGGTTGGGCGCCGACAGCGCCTCCTCCGCGCCGACGGTGACCTCGTGGCGTTTTCCCGCGTGCACGTACCTCACGCGGAGCCGCGGCTCCTCCCCGGGGCACGGATCGCAGAACCCCAACAGGCTCGCCTTGTGCGTCCCCTCGTGCACGTCCAGGTGCGAGTCGAACACCTGGAACCGCACCGCGACCGTCACGTCCAACCAAGGCACGTAAGACTCCGACTCCGACGAGGAAGTCTCGCCCGGGTCCCCCCCCCCCCC
>MDSW01135994.1_pt1 | contig 17812 bp, 16 predicted proteins | sample 811171 | NCBI WGS metagenome assembly MDSW01 (sample SAMN05326641, study PRJNA326480) | marine metagenome | isolation source: seawater | place: Atlantic Ocean: North West | collected 2012
AACTAAAAAATCAAAAACTAAAAAATCAAAAACTAAAAAATCAAAAACTAAAAAATCAAAAACTAAAAAGTAAACATATAACCACCAATAGCCATAATTATGAAACCAATAATTCTATTAATGTTTAATTGTTTTTTTTCTAAAATATATAAAGCTAGACCACTGATAAAAACAGAAATCATAAAAGAGTAAATTTTAATTGTTTGTATATCATGAAATTTTAATAAGTTGGATGAAAAAATTTTAGAACAAGAAAATATTAATGCAAACCCTATAAATATAAGGAATTCTTTAGAACTTATTTTTTTTAAATCGCTAAGTATATTTTTTTTAGAATAAACAGAATTATAAATAATAATAAATGATAAAAAAGAAAAATTTAAAATGCTTGTTAAAAAAACTAAAGATATAGGACTTATTTTAGAAAGCATATATTTAGAATTACATATTGCTAACCATGATAATGAAGATAATAGTAAATAATAAACTATAATGGTATTATTATTTTTAAGAATATGTTCAAGATCTTTCATATATATATAATAAAAGATTTTAGTATATAAAAGTTTATATACTAAAAAGTAAAATTGAATTTAAAATTGTATAAATAAATGTTGTAAATATAATAAATAACAGGAATGTATCATTCATTTAAATTACTTACGTTTAATACGAAAGATAAATTTAATACAAAATTAGTTAATGCAGATGATGATAATGAGAATGATAATGAAAATAAAGAAGAAAAAGAATTTGAAATACAAATGTTTGGTATAAATGAAAAAGGTGAGACGGCATCTATATTTGTAACAGACTATAATCCATTCTTTTATATTAAGGTAGACGATAATTGGAAAAAAAGTTATAACGCAGGTTTAAAATTACAAATACGTAATGAGATTGATAGAAAAGATAAAAATAATGAGGATTTTATAGAAGACAATATAACTTATTTTAAAATGACAGAAAAAAAAACATTATATGGTTTTGATGCTAATAAAGATCATAAATTTATTTTGATTAAATTTAAAACGGAGGCAGCACTTAAAAAAGCAAAAAAAATGTGGTATGTTATAAATAAAAAAGCAAAATATAGTAGTAAGTTAAATAAAAATGGTTATGAATATGGTGGATGTAAAACGGAATTATATGAAGCAAATATTCCACCGTTACTAAGAATGTTTCATATACAGTCGATTAGTCCGTCAGGTTGGATCGGAATACCTAAGAAAAAATTAATATTATCACGAGTAAAAAAAACAACTTGTAAATATGAATATACTATAAATTATAAACATATAATATCATTAACCGATAAAGAAACAAGGGTTCCTTATAAAATAGCAAGTTTTGATATAGAGGCCTCCAGTAGTCATGGAGATTTTCCTTTGGCTAAAAAGGATTACAAAAAGTTAGCAACAAACATAATAAATAGTTGGGATAATGAGTTGCATGACAAAGATAGTCTAAAAAATATGATATTTACAGCGTTTAATATGAAAGGATATAATTATGAAAATATAGATGTTGTTTATCCAAAATTAAATAAAATAAACAAAACAAACAAAACGAAAAGGAAGATTTGCAAAGATGAAGTAAATGAAATATTTGAAAAATGGATAAAAAATGATTTGCCTAAAATAGATAATGATAATGATAATGATAATGATAACGATAATGATAATGATAATAATGGTGTTTATCAAGAAAGAGAAATAGATAATGAAGGACAAAGACAGGAGTCTGTAGGAGAGGAAATTAATTATAACAAAATATTTAAAAATAAAAAATTAATGAATGATCTAGATGGAAATGTTTTAGATTTATTAAATAATTATCAAATTGATCGTGATACAAAATTACGATGTTTAACAAAATCATTTAATCCAGGTAAATTATTTCCAGAATTAAAAGGAGATATAGTTACATTTATTGGAACAACATTTATTAAATATGGTGAAACTGAACCATATTTAAATCATTGTATTGTAAAAAATGAATGTAGTGATTTGCCACAAGTAAAGAATTCAAAGATAGAAAGTTATGGTACAGAAACAAAAGTATTGCTTGCTTGGGCAAAATTAATACAAGAAGAAGATCCGGATATTATTATAGGATATAATATTTTTGGTTTTGATTATATATTCTTGTATGATCGAGCGTGTGAATTGGGGTGTGTTAATAAATTTTTAAAATTATCGCGAAATAAAAAAGAGTGTTGTTTATCAAAAAAATGGATTGATGGACGTGAAAAAACAGGTATTGAAGAAAACTCGTTATATATTGCGAGTGGACAACACGATATTAAATTTATTAAAATGAATGGTAGACTACAAATTGATTTGTATAATTATTTTAGACGCGAATATCAATTAATAAAATATAAATTGGATTATGTAGCAGGATATTTTATAGGTGATTATGTTAAAAATATAGAACATAATGAAGAAGAAAATTATACAAAAATATATAGTAAAAATTTAACTGGGTTAGAAAATAATACTTTTGTAAGTTTTCAAGAGGAGGCACATAGTGTTGACCAATATAAAAATGGCATTAAGTTTGAAGTATTTAATATAAATAATGAAGATAATTCATTTATGATAAAAGGTATTGAAAAACCAGATATGAATAAAAAGGTTAAGTGGGGTTTGGCAAAGGATGATGTAACACCACAAGACATTTTTAGAATGACGAACGAAGGACCTGATGAAAGAGCATTAATTGCAAAATATTGTATTCAGGATTGTAATTTGGTTCATCATTTGATGAATAAGATTGACGTAATTACCGAATATATTGAGATGGCCAGTTTATGTAGTGTACCAATAGATTTTATTGTCATGAGAGGACAAGGTATTAAATTGACAAGTTATATTGCTAAAAAATGTCGCGAAAAAGATACGTTAATGCCTGTCATAGATAAACTTGATAGTGATGATGGATATGAAGGAGCCATTGTGTTAGATCCAAAATGTGATTTATATTTGGAAGAACCGGTAGCTTGTGTTGATTATAGTTCTTTATATCCATCATCTATGATTAGTGAAAATATATCGCATGATAGTAAAGTATGGACTAAAGAATATGATTTAAATAATGAGTTAATAAAGGAGACTGGTGAAAAAGATGAACATGAAGAAGACAATTATAAATATGACAATTTAAAAGATTATAAATATGTAGATATTACATATGATACTTATAGATGGCAGCGAAAGAATAATAATTCAAAAGCAGCAATGGAAAAAGTAAAAGTAGGTTATAAAGTGTGCAGATTTGCACAATTTCCAGATGGTAAATTGGGAATTATGCCATCAATCTTAGAGGAATTGTTGGCAGCAAGAAAATCTACACGAAAATTAATACCACAACAAAAAGATGATTTTATGAAAAATGTATTGGATAAGCGTCAGTTAAGTATCAAAGTTACAGCAAATTCTATGTATGGTCAGACTGGTGCTAAAACAAGTTCATTTTATGAAAAAGATTGTGCAGCATCAACAACAGCAACTGGTAGATTATTGCTTACATATGCAAAAAAAGTAATAGAGAACGCTTATAAAAATAGGATAGTGGATACAAGTAAATATGGAAAAGTGAAGACAAACGGCGAATATGTCTATGGTGATACTGATTCAGTATTTTTCAAATTTAATCTTAAAGATATGGATGATAAACCTATCGTAGGTAAAAAAGCATTAGAAATTACTATTGAGTTGGCTAAACAAGCAGGAGAATTAGCAACAAAAAATTTGAAGAAACCACATGATTTAGAGTATGAAAAAACATTTTTACCATTTTGTTTATTATCAAAAAAACGTTATGTGGGTATGTTATATGAAGAAGATCCAAATAAATGCAAACGCAAGTCTATGGGAATTGTTTTAAAACGTCGTGATAATGCACCTATAGTAAAGGATATATATGGTGGTATTATAGATATTTTAATGAATGATAAAGATGTAAATAAGGCAGTTAAATTTCTAAAAGGATGTTTGCAAGATATTATTGATGAAAAATATGGTATGGATAAATTGGTAATAACAAAGTCATTACGTGGTGATTATAAAAATCCTAAACAAATAGCACATAAGGTTTTAGCTGATAGAATTGGTAAACGCGATCCAGGTAATAAACCCAGCGTTGGTGATCGTATACCCTATGTGTATATTAATAATCCAGATAAGAAAGCGTTACAGGGTGAAAAAATAGAAACACCTGAATATATAAAACTTAATAATGTAAAAATCAATTATTCATTTTATATAACGAATCAAATTATGAAACCGGTGCAGCAAGTTTTCGCATTAGTATTAGAAAAATTGCCTGGTTTTAAAGCAACATTATGGAGAGGACAAATAAGATTATTAAAAAAAAAATATTCAAATAAAGAGGATTATAATAAAAAAGAAGAAACGTTAAGAAATAAGGAGGTAAAAAAAATTATTTTCGATGAATATCTTATTCATACAAATAATATGAAAAATGGTAATCAGGCTATATCAAATTATTTTGATAATTTATTGTAATTGTATATCAAATTAATATTAAATAATGATGTAATATTAATTTGTAATTTTATTTAATTAATGTATTTAATTAATGTATTTAATTAATGTATTTAATTATTAGATAATTGTTTTAATAATGTTGTTAATCCAATTAATCCAACACTAATATTTACGTAATAAATAACTTGAGGTATATTTTCCCATTTATTTACATATTTGACTTCATCTAAACCTTGTTTCATATTTTTTATATCATCCATTAAATATTTGCATATTGTAATAGAACATAATAATACTAATAAACTTAATACTATAAATAAAACATTATACATTTTATTTTTTCCTCTATAAAAACGACTTGATGCTAATAACGCAAAAGAAATAGAAGTGTAAAGTCCTACATTACGTAAGGATGTTTGATAAAACATTAAAATATCTTTTTCAGTTTCCATTATATATATTATATATATTATATATATTATATATATTATAAATAAATTATTCAAAAGATTGATCAAATAAAGATTTTCCTGCTTCTATTAAAAAACCAGCAAAGAAATATCTAAGCCAAGGTAATAAAGCTATTATACAAAAAATAGCACCAATATATTGTTCTTTTTGTAAATCTTCAAGGGGTTTTGTTCCTTTTTTATTATTATTAATAATTAAATAATAACCTATTCCAAAAAATATTGCTGAAAATAAACCTAAAATAATATTTGCTGTTAAAATACCTAATATTCCGGAAAACGCAATAGAAAAAATTTCTTTATTTAAAAAAGATTTTTTTGTTTTATTTTTTTTTGCCATATAATATATTAATTAGATTTTTATATATTATCTTGCTCTACTTGAAAATTATATTCCACTACTGGTAATATAAAAGATATTTCAGTAGAATTACCAGATAAATCATTAGTTATGTTACCAGATAAATCATTAGTTATGTTACCAGATAAATCTAAATTATTAGTTATATTATTGGATAAGTCAGGTAAATTATTAAGTTCATTAAGAATATTTTCAGAAATAATATTTAATATATTATCTGTTAATACGTTATTTGTATTAGTTATAGAAGGTGTGCTATTTCTAAAATGCGTATTTTGTCTATTAAATATTTGATTATTTCTTTGATTATTATTTAATAAATTATGTCTACACATAGGACAAGTAGTATTATTTTCAAACCAACGCAATAAACTGGATTCATTAAATATGTGTCTACAAGGTATAATTTGTATTACATTATCATTTGAATTAAAATTTTCACGATTAATAGGACAATAATTATTTATTGGATTATTTATATTATTAAAAGTAGTATAAATTAAAGAATCGTTTAATAAATTTATATTTCTATTATTTCTATTATTTCTATTATTTCTATTATTTCTATTATTTGAAGTTAAATTTATTGGTATATTAAAAGGTGATATTCTTTGAAATGCAGGTTGTCTAATTAATTGTTGTTGTAATAAATTATGATTATTATTGGTTCTTCTTCTTTCTCTCTGGTTTTCTCGTGTAAAACCAATTAAATTATTGATATTTCTTTCTTGTTGTGTTAATACATTAATCATCATATTTAAGGTGCGATGAGAACTATCTAGATTTTGCATATAATTTATAAGTAAGTCTTCATTGTTAGAACTTGCCATTATGTAATTGTATTATATTAAAATGTGTTTAAATACAAGTCATCATGACTAATATAATGGAAATTTTTAATGAATACAAAGATATGGGTTTAACTGGATTAGCTAATGTAGGTAATACGTGTTATTTAAATTCCTGTATGCAAATTATATCTCATACATATGAATTAAATAATTTTCTTAATAATAAAAATTATAAAAAAAAACTAAATAAGAATCCAGATACATTATTATTAGTTGAATGGGATAATTTGCGTGAATTAATGTGGAGTTCAAATTGTACTATAGCACCAAATGGTTTTGTAAATGCAGTAAAGAACGTTTCAACAATAAAAAAAAGAGATATTTTTTCTAATTATTCACAGAATGATATTCAAGAATATATACTTTTTTTATTAGATTGTTTTCATAATGCTTTATCAAGAGAAGTAGATATGGAAATAACTGGTAAGTCAATTAATGAAACAGATGATTTTGCATTAAAATGTTATACCATGATGAAAAATATATATAGTAAAGAATATTCAGAAGTATTAGATATATTTTTTGGTATACAAATTACAGAGTTAAAATCAATACAAACACAAGAAACACTTAATATAATACCAGAACCATTTTCAATATTAAGTTTACCTATACCATTAGATATTAATGAACCAACATTATATGAATGTTTGGATTTATATTGTAAAACAGAACAATTAATAGGAGAAGATTCAATAACAAATGAAAAAACGAATAAAAAAGAAGATGTAAATAAAAGAATTATTTTTTGGGATTTACCTAAAGTATTAATAATAGATTTAAAAAGATGGAATGAAAATGGTAATAAAAATAATAAATTAATTAAAGCAGATATAAATGATGTTAATTTAAGTAAATATGTTATAGGTTATAATAAATTAGACAATATTTATGATTTATATGGTGTATGTAATCATTCAGGAGGTTCAATGGGAGGACATTATACGTCATACATAAAAAATGCTAATAATAAATGGTATGAATTCAATGACACTATCGTAAAAGAAATAGATGAAAATAATATAATTACAGATAAATCATATTGTTTCTTTTATCGTAAAAAAAAATAATTTATAAATATATATGGATGTTAATATTAATTCAATAACGGGAATACCAAAAAATTATTTAAATATATTAGATGCAAATCCAAAAGTTATATTAGTGGTAGCAACTATAATTATAATTTATTATGTTATATTTGCATCTTTAGGAGAGAAAGGAATGACTGATGATAATAATTCAAATAAATATGTAGTATTTTTAGAACTATTAATGTGGAGTGTATTTATTTTATTAATATTATTAAATGGTATATCATATTTATTTAATGTAGATATAACTACAGGAATTAAGAATTTATTTTCTTCAAATCCAGAAGTAAATGTTAAAGTTGATTCAGATAACATAAATGATATTATAGGAAATAATGAAGCAAATAATGAAGCAAATAATGAAGCAAATAATGAAGCAAATAATATGTTAAAAGAAGAAGTTTATCATATACCAGGAAATAAATATACTTATGAAGATGCCAAAGCAATTGCAAAAAGTTTTGGTGGTCGTTTAGCAACATATAAAGAAGTTGAAGAAGCATATAATAAAGGTGCTGATTGGTGTAGTTATGGGTGGTCGAAAGGGCAAATGGCGTTATTTCCAACACAAGAGGGAAAATGGAAAAATTTACAAGAAATTGAGGGTCATGAACATGATTGTGGAAGACCTGGAATAAATGGTGGTTATATTGATAATCCTAATGTTAAATTTGGAGTAAATTGTTATGGTATTAAACCAAATATAACACCAGAAGAAATTAAACGTATGGAAAATGCTGTTATATATCAAAAAACAAAAAAAGAACTACAATTTGATAAATTAGTTGATGAATGGAAACAAAAATTACCGAATATTTTACTATCACCATTTAATAGTGATAATTGGAATATGGTATAAATTTGAATATTATAAAAATAACTTTTAGTTTTATAATATTTTTTAAAGTTTATTTTTTAGATTTTAATTTTTTAGATTTTAATTTTTTAGTCTTATTACTTTTAGTCTTATTACTTTTAGTCTTATTACTTTTAGATTTATTATTTGACTCGTTATTTTTTTTTGCAAATGTAATTAATTTTTCATATAAATTATCAGAAATAACTTCATTTGTATTTTCTTCTAAATAATGTTTATCGTCATAATTATTATATAATAAACCAATAGGGAATGCTGTATTATTAAATAACTCACTCATATTATTTATGTTATTTATATTGGTATTATTTGAATTTTGTGTAATTAAAGGAGATTTATTATTTTTTAAAAGTTCATTATTTATTTTATAACCACAACATTTATAATCATTATTTTCATGACATATAACAAAATCATTAATATCTAAAAGTGACATATATATATATATAGTTCTAATATTTAGTTTGTATTAATACGTTTTATTGTATTAATCATTTTAGTATTTCTTGAATTTTTAAGTTTCTCCATAATTAAATTTGTTGCATTTTTGTCATTTAAAGATTGAGATAAAACTGTTTCTATGTTTTTTAAAGTAATGCTTGATGTTTGACGAGTTGTAGTAAAATTTAATTGTCCGTCTGTTATATTAATTACTGAATTGCTTAAATTATTAGTTTCAACGTAATTAAATATATTATTATTAACTTTATTTTTTTCATTTCTTAATTTATTAAGTTCATTCGTAAGATTTTTAATTTGATTATCTAATGAAACCCATAACTTAATATCTTCTCTAAAACCAGCCATGTTTATAATAATATAATAATTTAAAATTTAATTTTTAATTTTTTTGTAAATTTTTTTATATTTTTTTTTGTTAAACGATTATTTAAAGTAAGTATACTTAAAGGTAATATATTACTTTGAAGTGAGGCTAATAAACTTCCTCCTTTAGATTTGTATTTTCTAGTTTTTTTAATTCGTTTTTTACTTTGTCTTTTACTTTGTCTTTTACTTTGTCTTTTACTTTGTCTTTTACTTTGTCTTTTAGTCGGTTTTACCATTTATATATTATTAATAGATAAAATCACTAATTAAATATAGATTTTTTTTTTAATAAAATTATAAATATAGCTAAATTTATTATGAAAGTTAAAATAATTAAGCATAAAAATAAATAAATAAATGGAGATATTTCTAAAAATATTAATTCAATTAAAGGTGTAATGATGTTTCGTATTTCTTTTTTAATGTCATCTTGTTTTAATAAATTTGAACAATATTCTAAAAGTTTGTCTTTCATAATATTTTAAATATATATTTAAAATATTTTATGCGTCTTATTATGAACTTAATATTCTTTACATTTTTTAATGGAAATATATGAATTAAATGAAAATATAGATTTAAATAATATTACTTTAGATAATCCGCATAGTATTCAGGGTGGATCATTTTTTACTAAAATTTTATTAGGTAATAAACCATTATATTTTCAATTACCTAAATGTTCTACGAAGCAAGGTTTAGTAGAAACAAAAAAATATAAGTATTTAGATTTACTATACGATAAAAATGATGATTTATTAATAGATTGGATTGAAAAATTTGAAACAACATGTCATGATCGTATAAATGAAAAAAAAAATTTATGGTTTTCAAATGATTTAGATAAGGATGATATACAAAATTTAATGACACCAATGATTCGTATGTATTCATCAGGAAGAAAAATATTATTTAGGACCTATATTGATGTAAATAAAACAACTGGTATGAATAAATGCAAGGTATATAATGAGAGTGAAGAAAACATAAAATTAAATGAAATAAAAAACAATGACACCTTAATACCTTTGATTTTAATTGAAGGTATAAAATTTTCTAGTAAAAGTTTTGAAATAATAGTCAAATTAAATCAAGTAATGATGTTAAATACAGAACCAGAAATTAATGATAGATGTTTAATTAAAAATAAATCTGTTTTACAAAATAATAAAACTTTAGAAATAAGTATTGATAAACCACGAAAAGTTAGTATACACGATGAAGAACAGGATAATGAAGAAGAACAGGATAATGAAGAAGAACCGGATAATGAAGAAGAACCAGATAATGAAGAAGAACAGAATAATGAAGAAGAACCGGATAATGAAGAAGAACCAGATAATGAAGAAGAACAGAATAATGTAGAAGAACAGAATAATGTAGAAGAACAGAATAATGTAGAAGATAATGAAGAACAAACAAATATTAAGGAAGAAATTGTAGAAGGTGAAACAAATAATGAATTAAATAGTTTAGAAAAAAATACAAAAGTGGATATAGATGTAAATAATGTTGAAACTTTAGATAAATCAAATAAATCAAATAATATTGAAGAAATAAATATAGAAATACCAGATGGTGAACCATTAATATTAGTAAAACCACAAGATGTTTATTATAATATGTATAGAGATATGTTGATTAAAGCGAAAGAGACACGCAAAGAAGCATTAGCTACATTTTTAGAAGCAAAAAATATTAAGACAAAATATATGTTGGATGATATTGATGATTCCGAAGAAGAAAATGAATTTTATAATATTGAAGATTAAATAACTTTTAGCATAAATTAAATAAAAATATAAAAAAAATTTTATATCGTTAAATTTATATAATGAGTTTTGTAAAAAAATTATCTAAAAGTCTTAAATCGCATCACTTAATAGCATTAGCTGGAATTATTGGTTTAGTAATTTTAGTTAATCAAATTATTAAAAGAAAAGTAACAACTGAAGAGGCACATGCTTCGTTAACACCTGCCGAATATACACAACCAGCCGCTTCAAACCCCGAAGGTGAAAATGGTGATTTTGGTAGTGTAGAAGATTCACCTATGAATTCGCAGGTAAATGCAACTAATCCGGAAGAATTATTACCGGCCGATCAAAATAATGAATGGTCGAAATTAAATCCGGTTGGAACAGGAGATCTTAATAATGTTAATTTATTAAAAGCAGGATATCACACTGGTATAGATACTGTAGGAAGTTCTCTTCGTAATGCTAATTTACAAGTTCGTTCGGAGGTTCCAAATCCAACAACTAATGTTAGTCCTTGGATGAATACAACTATTGAACCAGACACTATGCGTGTACCTTTAGAATTAGGCGGCGTTAATCAATAAATATATCAATAATAAAAAATCTAGTTTTTTAAAATTTTAAATACTTTAGAATGTTAATTTAATATATATGGAAATTAACATTTTAGGATATACAATAATATTTTTAGTATTAATAATTACTTATCGTATATATAAAGAATCTGATTATTTTCATTTAAAATGTATTATATCAGATGTTGATGGTAATAAATATTGCGTTCGTGAGAGAAGTAAATTAGAATTAGCCGCTGATAAATTAGCAAATGTAAATATTAAATTAAAAAAATTAGTTAAACATGTAGGTAAAAAATATCCAAACAGAGATAATTGTAAAAGACTGGTTAGTAAGTTTAATCCAAAAAAAATATACGAAACATTACCTACAAGTGAGTATACGGCATATAGTCAGAATAAAGGAGAAAAGTTGGCATTTTGTTTGAATACAAAAAAAAATGGGGGTAAATTAATAGATTTAAATACATTAACTTTTGTTGCAATTCATGAATTAGCACACATTGCTTCAAAAAGCATAGGTCATAATGAAGAATTTTGGAATAACTTTAAATTTTTATTAGAGGAAGCAGAAATAATAGGAATATATAAACCTGAAGATTATAAAGAAAATCCGAAAAATTATTGTGGAATGAAGATAACAGATAATCCATACTATGATTTATAAAATTTTTTAATATAAACATTAAAATCATTTTCAGTATTCATTAATATAGGTTCTTCACATTTCCAATCTTTTATTAAATCATAAGGGAAATAGGTGTCACATTCATATGTATTATCAATAAATGTAATATAACATTCGTTAATTAAATTTAATTCTATAAATGTTTTATAAATTGTCCCTCCCCCTATTATCCAAACATCATCATAATTTTTATTTTTAATAAATTCAATAAGATTATCAATACCAGAAAATGTTTTTATAATTTCGTTGTTATCATTATCATTATTATCTATTATTAAAGATGTAGATAAAATTAGATGATCTCTTTTTTTTAGATAGCGACCATTAAAACTATTCCATGTATTACGTCCCATAACAATAGCATTATTCCCATTACCTTTAGTTGTTTTAGAAAAATGTTTTAAATCTTCTTTAATATTCCAAGGCAATGTGTTATTTATACCTATACCATAATTTTTAGATACTGCAACTATTAATTTAAAACTCATTTATATAAAATAATATAGTATATTTTTATATAAATGTCACAAATATATAAAATTGCATATGTTAAAAATAATAAAATAGATAAATTATATATTTTTATAGGAAATCAACTTAAAAAATCTAATGATGAATTGAAAGAATTATTTAAGTTAAATCCTAATGACAATATATTTAATGATATTTTTAGTAAAGATTTTGGTCAAAAATTAAATAAAGATAATATAGAAATTGAGTTTTTAAATGAGATGCTTTACATTGATGATACTATTGAAATAATAAAGAAGAAATTTATTAAATATACTGATTTAGAATTATCATTTGAAGAATTATATTTATTCATTCAACAAAATAAACAATTAGATTCAAAGATTATTTATGAAAATATAAATGATAATGGTGAAATTTTAAAAGAAGACATGATAACATTATTATATAATATTGATAATGTAGATTCAAATATTGATATATTAGAAACAAAAGATATATATAATTTTAATGATTTAATTAAATTAAATTTAGATGAAAAAGTATCTTTAATTTATTTACCATTAGGACAGGAATATAATGAAAAAAATATGTATGTAGTAAATCCTTATTTCATAGATAATACATTAATTGATATTTTTAATAAAAAAATACCTACAACAAATAATGAAATTTTAATGGAAAGAGGCGATTTTAATGAAAATATAATATATTTATGTAATGCTTTAGATGTTATAGATTTTAATGAGAAATATAATATTAATGAAGAAGATTTATTTAATATTTATTATCCATATTTAATTGAAGATAGTATTATTAATAAAGAACAATTGATAAATAAAAGAAATGATTTAATACAAATTACACAAGATAAAATAAAAAATGAAATTTTTGAAAGAAAAATAGAAAATATTAATTTTTTGAATAGTATATATTTAAATAAAAATAAAAATATAGATTACATTGATAAAGGAATAAAAAAAATACATATAAAATTACAGCAAAACAATAAATTAAATTTGCCATTAGATATGGTTTTTAAATTATTACCTGCAACAAAATCAGTGCCTTTTATTAAGTTAAATTATGGTAATAGACAAGATAAAATGTATAAATTATATAGTGATAGTTTAGCATTGAATGGTTCTAAAATTCCATATTTAAATAAAGCAATGATAATAAAACTATCAAAAACATTAGGTAAGATAAAACAAGTTGGTTTATATATACAATATGTTTACGAAAATGAGCTTTTAGAAATAGTTTGTGAAATAGATAATAAAGGAAATATAATGTTAAAAACTGAATTAGTAAAAGGTGTTGCTTATGAATATATTGATGACTTATTTAAAAAAAGTGTAAATCCTGTATTAGAAGTATTGAAAAGACATTTATCACAAAGTGGTTATAATTTAAAATTATTTTCGTCTGTTAAACATGAAAATGTTGAAATTATAAATATAGATTATGAAGTTACAATTGAAATAAGAAAAAACATAAATTTAAAGAAGAATATAGGTTGTTTATCTAGTGTATTTAATATAATAAATCATGATATAAAAAATGATATATCTTTAAGATATAAACGAGTATCAAACTATAATGAAATGGATAGTAAGGAAATATTTGTTTTAGATATGTTACGAAAAGATGAATTGATGGAAGATATAGAAACAGAATATAGTAATAATTTTAATATAGAAATTGAAGAAGCAATAAATGAGATTAAAGAGATAATAAGCAATTTTCAATTATTAGAAACAAATAATCGTAAAATTAAAATTAGAAATAATCCAGGTTTTTCAATTATAATGAGTAAAGGTAAATATGATAACAAATTAAATATATTAATAAGTGGAATTGATAATATTAATTATATTAATAGTATTTTTATTTATTTGGAATCTTTATTAATTATAACACAATTTCCTGAAATAAGTAATATATCAAGCAATCAAGATTATAAAAAATTATGTAATAACAAAAAAATTATTGTTGAAGAAGAAATAGAAAAGATTGAAGAAATAAAGCATGATGGTTATTATACCGAAGGTGATAGCGATGATGATTTTTCATTAATGAGCGAAGGCGATGAAGATGATGAAGAGAATGAAAAAAATGAAGGTAAAACTGATGAGAAAAGCGAAGTTGATGAGGAACTGGTAGAAGGTGGTGGTGATACACCTCAATCCGATGAAGAAGATTTGGAAATTGATGTAACAGGTAAAAAATTACGTACATCTAAAGGAAATTTATTTTTTGATAAATTAAATGAATTAGAGCCAACATTGTATTTACGAAAGATAGAAAATAAAAAATTTAATCAATATTCTCGAATGTGTCCATTTTCCGATAAACGACAACCTATTATATTAACCGATGAAGAACTTGAAAAAATAGATAAAGAAAGTCCTGGTTCATATAAAGAAATAATTAAATTTGGAAGTAATTCAAATAAAAAATATTCTTATATATGTCCAAGATATTGGGATATTAAAAGAAATATTAGTCTAACAGAGAAACAAGTTAAGTCAGGTAAATATGGTAATATTATACCTGAAAAAGCTACTGTAATACCAGAAGGAGCAAATATATATGAATTTAAATCAAAAAAACATATAGATAAAGATGGTAACTATATTGATTATGTTCCTGGATTTTTAGGTAAAAATAAACATCCTCAAGATGAATGTATGGCATGTTGTTTTCATAATGAAAGGTGGAGTCAACCTGCACAAACTAAGAGAAGAGAGGAATGCTTACAAGATGTAAATGAAGAAGTTCCAGATAATAAACTATTAAAAAAACAAAAACAAAAACAAAATAAGAAAAATATTGATTATATTATGTCACCATCATCATTTCCTCTTGAACAAGGTAAATATGGGTTCATACCAATACAAATTCATAATTTTCTACAAGTTAAAGGTAATGAATGTCAAATTAATTATGATAATAAATTAATAACAAATACTAAATGTCTTTTAAGATATGGTGTGGAATTTAATGAAAATCAATCATTTATTGCTGTTATTGCTGAATATTGGCGTGTATATAAAAATAAAAAAAGTATTTCTATTTCTAAAATGAAAAAGAAATTACTTGATGCTTTAGATATAGATAATTTTATGATATTACAAAATGGTAATTTAATACAACTATTTGATGCTAATATGGAAATAAATATAAATGATTATAAAAATTCTAAATTATATAAAAATACAAATTTGGAAAATCCCGAACAACTATCATTATTGAAAAAGGTAATAAGTTCTTATAATAATTTTAAAAAATTTATTGTTAGTGATACAAATATTATAGATTATACTTATTTATGGGATTTAATATGTTATCCAAATGAAAACTTATTTAAAAATGGATTAAATATGGTAATATTAGAGTTTGCCGATGACGATGTAACAAATAATATTCAAATAATTTGTCCATCAAATTACTATTCAAATAATATATTTGACTCCGAAAAGAATACAATATTAATATTAAAGAATGAAAATATATATGAACCAATAATACAACGTAAAGATATGGAAATAACAAAAAATAATATAGATATTATAAGAAATAATTTTTTTAATAATAATAATAGTATTGATAATATAAAAAACTTTTTTAAAATAGTAAAAAAATCATTTGAAAATAAGTGTAAATCAAAAAAATTAAAAATATATAATTTTAAAAAAAATATAATATTGCGTAAATTATTAGATATTATTAATGAGATAGGTTTTAATGTTGTTAAACAGGTAATTAATTATAATGGTAAAGTTATTGGTGTATTACTTACAAATGATGATAATAAAACTTGTTTTGTTCCATGTTTACCCTCTGCTTTAATGGTTGATATAGATTATATATACATTGATAATAATTTTGCTATTTCATATGAAGATACGAAAGATTTTTTAAATAAACTTTACGAGACTTCTGATACGAAAATTCCTTGTAAACCAAGTTTAAAAGTTATTGAAGATGAATTAGTAATAGGTATAATTACACAGACAAATCAATTTGTTTTAGTTTTACCTGAACCAAATATTAATGATGATTTAGAAGTTGTTAAAGAAAATAATCATGTTGTAATAGATTCATTATCGCTTACAAATGAAAATATTGATGAAGAGAGAAATATATATATAAACAAAGTTAAATTGGAAAATAATTTTTACAATGTTTTTAGAAATACATTGAGAATTGTATTAAATGATTATAAGAATATTGAAGTAAAAAGTGAAATAGAAAATATTATAAATTCAAATAAAATTTTATATTATACAAAGTTAAGAAAAATAGAAAAAAACATAATTAACTTATTAAAAGATAAGGTATCTTTTACTGAATACGATGATAATATAATTAATTCTTTAACAAATATTAATAATTGTTATGTTAATAAAAAGAAAAATTGTAATTCGCCTTGTTTTTATAGTAGAAAAGATAAAACTTGTAAATTATTAATACCAAATAAAAATTTATTAAATAATGATAATAATAAGAAAATTTATTATAGTAGATTATCTGACGAATTAATTAGATTTAATAGTATTCGGTCATTTATATTAGAACCAAAAACTTTTTTGGATTTTACAGATGTTAAACTTAAATTATCAGACAATGAAATATTATTATTAGATAGTAATTTAAATCAAGAATATTTTGAAAATCTTATACCTGTAACTAAAAATGAATTTGTAAAATATAATACACATGATACAGTAGAACCTATGACACAATAAATAAATAATCTATTTATTTTTTTCTAAGTTACCAATAAATTCTTGAATTAATTCATTTAAATCAATTATTTGATCATTCTCATTAACATTCTCATTGACATTTTCATTCTCATTTTCATTCTCATTTTCATTCTCATTTTCATTCTCATTTTCATTCTCATTTTCATTCTCATTTTCATTCTCATTATCATTTTCAATATCTATTATTATATTTTCAATTATATCCATTATTACATTATTATCACTATTATGACTAATATTGTCACTATCATTGTCACTATCATTGTCACTATCATTGTCACTATCATTGTCACTATCATTGTCACTATCATAATCATTATCACTATCATCATTATTAATAATATTATCATTATCAGTTAATATATTAAATTCATCATCAGAAATGGGTATTTGTTCTATATTATCGTGATAAGAATTAGTATTATTAATTATTGTTGAAAAAGCATTAGATAAAATTATATTATTATTTGTTCTGTTGGTTCTATTTGTTGTTCTGTTGGTTCTATTTGTTGTTCTGTTGGTTCTATTTGTTGTTCTGTTGGTTCTAT